>Ga0209659_1001655_pt1 | contig 12772 bp, 1 predicted proteins | sample SaaInlLV_10m_DNA_FD_184658 | JGI IMG/M metagenome (GOLD analysis project Ga0209659, IMG submission 184658) | Marine microbial communities from expanding oxygen minimum zones in the Saanich Inlet - SI072_LV_10m_DNA (SPAdes) (version 2) | ecosystem: Environmental > Aquatic > Marine > Intertidal... | reverse complement strand
AGTCGCAAAAATTACAGCTGTGAAGTCTCCACAGAATGTGCAACTGCCGTCGTCTTCAGTAGCGTTAGGGTCGTAGTTATCCGCATTAGCATCTGTACAACCTTGAATTTCATCGTCATCACAAATACCGTCTTCATCTGTGTCTACGTAGCAACAGCTCCCGTCTTCATCTGTTGAACTAGCGTTATAGTTAACCGCATTGACATCTGTACAACCTAAAGTTTCGTTTTCATCACAAATACCATCACCATCAGTATCATTTATACATTCACAATAGCAATCTTCTTCAATTGTACAGTTTTCTTCATCAACATTTGTGAAGTTTACTGTATAAGTAAAGGGGGTGGTAAATTCACACCCACAATCAATAATAAGTGTAACCATTTCTTCACAATCACAAATATCGTCACCATCAAGGTCACCATATAGGCAGTTGCCCTCACAATCGTAGCCTTCTTCAGGATATATACATGAGCCATCGTTCTCTGTAGCATTAGCATCATAATTACAAGCGGCTTCGTCTACACATCCTAAGTCTGCATCAGAACAAGGTGTTGAATGAGCTCCTAGATTTGTCCAATCGTTTTGGTCTAGCACAATCCATTCGGAGTCGTCAGCATTTGTTCCTGCTGATGATGTCCAGTCTGAATTACCTTCAATAACTGAACATTTTCTAACCAGTGTATGGTCTTTGGTTCCGTTTGTAACTCCAGCTACATCCCAACCACTTCCAGGGTCAGCGTTGAAGTCGCCAATCATATCTATTAAAACATAGTCTTCAGCTGTTCCGTAGGCTAGTGCATAGCCATCATTTCCATTACTTAAGAATGAATGTGTCATATCGGCAAATTCTAAAATATATGGGTCAGAAGAAGGGTGTGCTATAATGTACAGCCCGTTAGGTGCTATTTGAGCCCCTTCATCAAAGGTATTCCAATATTCATATTCACCAGTAACTTCAGGTGCATTTGATGTACTTGGGAATGCGTAGTCCGACAAGTCAACAGTTTCTGAGCTTGGGTTATATATTTCCAAGTATTTGTTATTGCTACTTCCTTCTGCATATTCTGAGAAAAATAGATTTTGCATTGGTGAAGGTGGATAAATACATGAACCATCATCTTGTGTGGCAGTCGAATTGTAATTCGAGGCTGATGGGTCAGTACAGCCTAAAACAATAGTACCGCATTCTCCTGGTGTCCATGACAATACTCCGCTTGCTTCTGCAAAGCAAGAGTTTGAATAGGTAACATCATCACAACCACATACGGGGTCGAAAATGAACGGACAAAATACATTAGGGTCAATGAGGTTAGGGTCAATACAGTCGTATTCACACGAGCCATCATCTTCTACAGCATCAGAATTGTAATTAGATGCTAGTGCGTCTGTACATCCTAATGCTTGAACACAAGGTGTACACGACTCCCAACATACTGTTGGAACGACTAAATCTTCAGTAGTAGTGAATGTTCTGTCATTTCCGAAAGCTCCTCCAGCACAATCGCTAATGCTATCTCCAGACTCATACCACCCATCATTAAAATTATATGTGTGTTCTATAAAAGCATAAACGTCTGAGAATGTATATTCCCAAACTCCATCAGCATCAGCATCAGACATTGCCGTCCAACTGCCGCCATCTAATCTGATAGCCATAGTTGTTCCATCTAAACCGTCCCATATAGATCCTGATTCAAATCCTTCTATATTCATGTCTACACTTACTGTAACATTTACTAATGGATAAGTACACGAGCCGTCATCATCTGTTGCATCAGCGTTATAATTATCAGCATTTGTATCTGTACATCCAAATACTGTACTAGCATCACAAGGACTGGTATGAGAGCCTAGATAAGTCCATGTGTCCTGATCATAAACTAGCCATTCGGAATCTTCAGCCGATGTGCCTGCTGAAGCAAGCCAGTCATCGTTTCCTTCTTCTACCGAGCATTTTCGAACCAATGTATGGTCTTTTGTTGCATCAGATTCTCCAGCTACATCCCAGCCAGAGCCTGGGTCGCCATTCCAATCGCCAATAAAGTCTAAAATAACATAGCCTCCTGATTCAGGGTTAGTTGGTGTTATTGGCTCATATCCATATACCAAAGCATAACCGTCATCTCCATTACTTAGGTATGTGTGAGTCGTATCTGCATAGGCTAAAATACTTGCGTCTGCTTCAGGATGAGCAATCACGTAAATATCGTTAGGAAGTATAACGGCATTTGAAGGGAAATCATTCCAATATTCAAAGACTCCTTCACCGTTATCTGGCGAATTCCCAACAGAAGGGAAGCCGTAATACTGTAAAGAAACAGTATCAGAAGTTGGGTTGTATATTTCTAAATATTTATTGTTGCTACTTCCTTCTGCATACTCTGAAAAGAACAAATTAACTGCAGGCTCTAAAGGATAAACACAGCTGCCATCATCGGTCTGGGCTATTGGGTCATAATTTGTAGCTTCTTCGTCAGTACACCCTAAAAATATACACGACCCATCATCGTCCGTTGCTATTGGATTAAAATTAGATGCCGCTTCATCAGTACATCCAAAAATATTGTCAGGGCAAGGTATTTCGTGTTGCCCTAAGTTTGACCAGTCTTCATTGTCTAATACTAACCACTCAGAGTTTTCGGCTGTTGTGCCAGCTGATGCTAGCCAATCATCGTTTCCTTGTTCTACTGAACATTTTCGCACCAATGTACGGTTAAATGTAGCATTGTTTACGCCTGCGACCTGCCATCCAGAACCTGGGTCACCGTTCCAGTCACCAATAAAATCTACAATTATATAGCCTCCTGTTTCTGGGTCAACTGGGCTTGATGGCTCACTTCCGAATACTAAAGCGTATCCGTCATCTCCATTACTTAGAAAGGATTTTACCCAATCGGTTTGTGAAGCTATTAGTGAATCCGCGTTGCCATCAGCAACTATAAATACTTCTCCTGGCGCTACAAAAGAACTGTCTGGAAACTGACTCCAAAATTCATAAATTCCACTGTCAGTTGGTGCATTTCCAGTATTAGCTAATGCGTAAAAGGATAGGTCGACAGTGGTTTCGCTAGCATTGTAAATTTCTAAATATTTATTACTTCCGCTTCCTTCAGCATATTCTGAGAAAAATAAATTAGAGACCGTATTATAAAATAGGTCAACACCATAACCTTGCATAGCATTTCCGGCAGCATCTTCGGTCCCTGATATTGTTACTGGATACGCCGAGCCCAAAACTAAAGGTGTTGATAGTGTTAGAGTTACTGTATCTCCTGAAATTATTGAAGAAGACACCTCTATGCCGTCATAAGTACCGTCTACCGAAATGGCTTCATCATAAACCACCACGACTGTTTGTGCGTCAGCAGCATAAATGTTGACTACTACTGGTGGTAATACATCTCCTGCTGGACATGGTGCTCCTGGGTCAGCATTGTACTGCGTATAGCCGCTTAAGCCCATAGCGGACAAGACTGATTCTTCAGGGTTAACAGCGTATTGTATTGAGGATGATAACTCCCAATTAAGCGGGTCATTCATATCAGAAGATGGGTCACATAGTACAATCGAATAACCATTGAATACGCCTGTAGGCCAATCGCCTGAATCGTCAAAATCAACTGTAATTACCGTCTCTCCAACTGTATTCACGCATGTTAGAGATCCCGTTCCAAGATATCCTGAAGCAATTTCAAAGTCTGGCACAAAACCAAAGTAAGATTGAAAGCCACAGCCATATGTTAGTGAAGCGCATGCGTCATTTAAAAAGTATGCTGGTTGAGCAACGATAATGTATTCGCCTGCTTCTAATGTATATTCAGTAAAGTTAATGTTAACGCCAGCATTGAATATTAAACCGCCAAGAGGATAGGCTTCGTCACCATTGTTATAAATTTCTATAAAATCTAAATTATCATATGGTCCTGGATCATTATAGTTTATCTCAGTAATTACAAGGTCGCCAACAAAATCATTATGAACTAAGTTTTCGGTTGTAATAGTGTTAGGGTTACCCGCAATATCGGTTGCTTCCGTTGAAATGGTAAAAAAGTCGCCATCAACTAAGCTTGATGTTAGGTTTAGTGTTAATTGAGTGCCTTCACTGTTTAATGAGGAAGATTGTATGTCGTAACCCTCAACAAGAGCCGTCGCAGATTGTACTACCTCATCGAATGTAAGTATAATTTGCTGATCTGTAATAATGGATGCGTCTGTAACGTTTGGCGGAATAAAATCACCTTCACTGTCAAAGTATAGGAATATGTCATCTATTCCTGCCCAGTCGCCACCACCGTTCTGATAGCCTCCAATTCTAAATCTGATATAAGATACGGTATCAGGAATATCAATAGTGTGAAGAATCCATTCACCATCAGTATCTTTTTGTAGGTATTCAGAAAATTCATAGGTCGTATCTACAGAGTTATCCCAAGCACTATACCAGTTGTCGCTATCATCAAATTGGAGCTCATACGCCATATAATCAGATCCGTCAAATTCATGAGATAGGTACTTAAACGACAGCTTCAAATCTTCTGGAGAAGGCTGAGGTATCATCAATGTAGTAAATGTCATGTAATGATAGTAACTAGATGTTTCTCCTTCAATAACATTTGGGTTGGCTAAATCGTGAAGGGCAAGAAAATTATTACCCGTTGTAGCCGACATGCCTTGATATTCGCCTTCGATAATATCAAAGACATCCCCGTTTCCGAAATTATAAAACTCAGGCGAAGCGGTATAAGACCAATTGTCTCCACTTTCAAAACCTTGAATAGCAATGGGAATTTGAGCAAAGGAATAATTTACTGACACTAGAAAAATCAGCAATAGTAAAAGGCGTTTCATAAAAGATTTGTTATTGGTTAGATTTTCGAAATAAATTTAACAATTTTTTAGTCGTGTGCAACATCAAAAAACAGCTTATGTAGTTAGTTTTTATTAACTTTACATTTATAATTTTCTGTAAAGAGTGTACTATCTTTTCTACTTTATGATATTTAACATAAATTAGCAGATGTAAGTTCGTTTGGATTTTTGATTATTAAACTTAACCCTAATACATTGATTCTGTTCAAAAAAACCTATTGTAAACTGTTTGTTTGTTGCTTGTTTTTAGTGATGAATACTCATCTTGCTTATGGGCAATATTGTTCTTCGGGCTCAACCGCAGCCTCTTTTTGCTCTACTTCTTTAGTGTCTATTGGAAGTCTTAATAACGCTTCCTCTGGTTGTGCTAATTATTCGGATTACACTAATTTATATACCGAGCTTTCACTGAACACTAATTATAATTTGACTATAGGTTTAGATAATTGCTCAGGCATTAGCGCTCCAAAAATTTGCAACGTTTATATAGACTGGAATGCTAACCAAACGTTTGAACCTAACGAAGAGGCTATCCACATAAACGCTACTTCAACTGCGGAAGCTAATCAAGCATTATTTAATTTAACACTAAACGTTCCGGCTGATGCTGTAGAAGATACTATTTTGATGAGGGTGGTTACACTTTGGTCAACTATGGATAATGCTAATGACTATTCGTGTGGCACATATGGATGGGGAGAAACTGAAGACTATTCGTTAATCATTTCTGGAATGATAACTGGCGTTAATGTTTCAGAAAACCCTTGCTTTGGAGATTTAATTGGAAGTATTGATATTTCAACAGTTAATATTCCTGGCTCAAATTTTGCCTACTCAATTGATGGTGGCGCTTCGTATTCCTCAAACCCCCTTTTTTCTGATTTACCTAATGGAGCGTATGATGTATGTGTAATTGATAACTCAAGTGGTCAAGCACAATGTTATAATAACAACCCTGTTGTAATTAGCTCACCATCTGCGCTTTATGCTACAACTAACGTCATTGATTTAAGCTGTTATAATGCTAATGATGGTATTCTAAATGCAACTGCCTACGGCGGTCAGGCTAATTACTTTTTTGAATGGACTACTAATTCAAATGTGTTCAACGGAGATTCTATTTCTCTTCTAAATCCAGGCTATTACGACCTTCTTGTAACGGACAATAATGGCTGTGAATTTGCTGTGGACAGTCTGTTTGTGAAAAACCCATCCAAAGTGGTTATTGATAGCGTAAACACAAGTTCCATTTCTAATTACAACTTAAGCTGTCATAATTCCACTGACGGTTTTGTTGAGGTGTTTTCTAGCGGCGGAACAGGCGGTATGCTAGTAAATTGGAATGGTATTATTAGCACTCAAACACTGTATGAAAATCTAGCTGCTGGTGTTCAAGAAATTATTGTTTTTGATGGCAACTTTTGTCAGGCTGACACCGCCATTAATCTTAGGGCTCCTGGTCGAATTAGCTCATTCAACACCGTTCTTCACCTTGGTTGTGAAAATGAAGATGACGGCTCCATAACTACAACTATTTTAGGAGGGGTTTCTCCCTTCACAATGGCGTTGACTGACAATGCTGGAGCTAGTTTATTCAGCACCGTAAGTAATGATGGCGTAGAGCTCATTAATAATTTAGTGGTAGGTGATTATTTTTTAAGTGTTTCCGACTCAAATAATTGTACATTCTCTGAAAATATATCTATAGAAAATCCTGTTTTTACTCTTTCCACTAAAGATGTGGATTGCTTTGGAAATAATAGTGGTCAAATCTCATACGCTATAGATTTTTCATTGGATACCTTTAACCTAATATCACCTGCGTCCGCAAACAATTTAGTTGCCGGAGTTTATGATTTTGTAATTGAAAGTAATCAGGGTTGTAAATTCGACACTACAGTAACTATCGTTGAGCCTGATGAATTAGGTGTTATTCAATCCGCAACAATAATTTGCGAAGATTCTGAGCTTTCTAATCTTTCAGCTGTTGGCTTTGGCGGTGTTGCACCATACAGCATTTATTGGAATTCTGGGGATACTATTTTTAACCCCAGACTTGGTATTGGAGATTATTCGTACACCTTTTCTGATGCCAACAACTGCTTGTATTACGGGCTAGTTGAGGTAATTCCGCCAAGTATTCCTGAGTTAAGTTACACCTCAAGCGAACCTTCTTGTTTTGAGAACTTTGATGCTAGTATAGAAGTATTTGTTGCTAATGGCTATCCGCCTTTTAACTACAACTGGGAGGATGGAAGAACAGAGGCTTTTATTGATAGCTTGCCTCCTAAAACGTACAGACTAACTGTGACTGATAGTGCTAATTGTAGCTCAAGCTTATTAGAGTTAAACATTCCTTATGTGTATAATGATTGTTTTTACTTTCCTGACGCATTTACGCCAAACGGTGATGGAATTAATGATGTTTACGAGATATCATCTATTTTTTCTAGAAATCCTATTGAGCTAAGTATTTATGATAAGTTGGGTAGCTTAATCTTCTTTTCTAATGAAGAATTAAAATGGGATGGTACTTACAAAAACAGAAAATGTCAAGCGGGTAAATACTACTACGTTTTAAAATACGCCAACCAATATACTACTGGTGAATTACTTCTTTTGGAGTAATAAATTTAACCCTCTTTTTAATTTATTAAAATCGTTGTTCTTGATAGGATTGAACTGCCCTTCAACTCAATGTAATATAATCCGTTTGACAACTCCTCTTTTTTAATGATTAGGTTGTCAGATTTAATTTTAGCGTAGGTTCTAACTACTCTACCTCTTGAGTCTATTATGCTAACATTAACCTCTTCTGAATTAGGGTTGTAAAACTCTAATATTGATTGATTGGTTAGAGGGTTCGGATAAACATTGATGTAATTTGCATCGTACTCACTAATGCCAGAAGGCTTAAGAACTTCAACGTCTAAACATAAAGTGTCACCAATACAAGTGATATTTGAACAGCTATTAGTTTCTGTAACACATATACTGGTAAGGCCTTCTATATTAGACCATTCTACGCTAATTGTGTTTGTGCCCTGACCTGAAACAATGGTGCCCAAACTTGATACAGACCACTGATATGTTGAAGATGGGTTTGATTGTACTGAATAGCTTGTAATGCTTTCTACTTGAACGTCATCTGGTCCGTTAATTGATAATTCATCAAGATCACATATGTCCAGATTCAACACAGCCAAAGAATCGCAGCCATTTTGATCTACTGTCGCAAATTCATAAACGCCACCTTCAGTGTAAAGTTGTCCATTCCATTCGTAACTATCACACGCCACCACATTTTCTTCTGACGATGTTGGTGTGTTTATCGTTAATAATAGAGTAGAAATACTATCGCAACCCGTTATGCCAGGTATTACAAGCATATGCATACCGCTTTCAAAATAAGTTGTCCCATTCCAAGTATATTGATTACAAGCTGAAACACTTGTAACTGATGACGATAGGGCTTCAATAATTTCTAAATTCAATATGGCAGTAGAATCACAACCATTAACATTGGTAGTGTTTAAAGAATATGTGCCGCTTTCTGTATAGGTGATACCGTTCCAGAAGTAACTATTACAGCTTACAACATCTTCAGTTGAGCTCGTACTTTGGTGAATAGTTAAATCAAGTGTAATAATAGAGTCGCAGCCAGATACATTTGTATAAGTGTAGGTTGCAACATCATTACTCTCAGTATAAGTAACGCCATCAATCCAAGTATATACATAACAATGTTCTTGTACGTCTACTATGCTATTACTTTGGTTAATGGTCAATTCTAAATTGGCAATACTATCACAGCCGTTAGAGCCTGTCGTAATGAAAGAGTAATTTCCACCCTGTGTAAATGTTGTCTGATTCCATACATAACTATCGCATGATGTAATTACAGTATCAGAGGATGCATTTGGTAATATTGTTAAATCAAGTGTAATAATTGAGTCACAGCTAAAGGTAGTTTCTAAAGTGAACATCGCTGTATTATTACTCTCCGTATAGGTAATGCCATCTATCCAAGTATACTCATCACAATGAACTTGAGTATCCGTTCCTGTAACGCTTTGACTTATAGTTAAATTTAGTGTCGCCGTACTGTCGCAGCCATTTGCGTTTTGTGTAGTATAGGTATATGTGCCGCTTGAAGTATAAACAGTACCGTTCCATTCGTATGTAATACAGCTTTCAACCGTCGCTTCTGAAGTAAGGACTTCAGCATCTTCTACATCTGCATTCAAAAATACTATACAGTTGTTGTCGTCTCTAACCTCAAGAGTATATGTCCCTGTTGATAGTCCAGTGAATTCTCCTGATGATTGCCATACTCCGCCCTCTATTCTGTATTCATATGAGAATTGACCTCCTATTGCCGCTACTTCCACACTACCATTAGAATCGCCATTGCATATGATTCCATCACTATTCACTAATACTATTTCTAAGCCTTGAATTGTGTCTAAAACTGTGAAGCTATTCGTGTGCGTACAGCCGTTATTGTCTTCTATTGTTAAGGTATAATTCCCCGCCTCTAAAGAATCAATATCTTCCTCTGAAGAGGTGTAGCCATTTGGCCCTGTCCAACTGTAGGTATAATCTACAAACGATATTACTTCTCCCGTTGAGTTATTAATGACATCGCCAACTCCACCAAAGACATCTATCTCTATAAAGCCATTAGGGTCTTGTCCACAGAATTCTTCTCCAACGACTCCTTCTGTATATAAACTGTCTGACTCTCTTAAAGTAACATTTCTAACTGACTCACAGCCCGTAGAAGAGGTGAACAAAATGGCGTATTCGCCTGCACATAAATTGTCTTGTGAGCTGTTAAAGTCAGAGGTGCTATAAAAGGGGTCGCCCAAAACAGAATCGACATACCAATCCACAGTGTATGCTTCATTAGGATTAATAATGTTAACCGACAAAGAGCCGTCGCATTCGCCATAACAGCTGACATTATATCCACCACTAGCAGGGCTAAAGAAATTGGTAACGAGAATATTCTCAAGAACTTCAATGCTTGATGATGCCGAATCGCTATTTGAGGAAACTGTTATTTCGTAAAACCCTCCGCCTAAACCATTGAGGGTGTAAACTTCTGAAGAGAAGACATCGTTAAAAATCGAACCATTTGGGAAAGTAACATCTAACGCATATGGCGGTGTTAAAGAGGATGGTGGGATAAGTTGAATTATTCCATTACTATTACATAAATCGTCTTGAATAACACTAACCACTAAAGAATCACAGTAGTTAAGTGTTACGAAAACAGTATCTGCACTTGTACAAGGTGTAGAAACGAAATATTCGCCCGTCTGACTTACGGTTATGGTTTGTGTAGTATCTCCGGTTGACCAAAGGTAGGTGTCATATCCTGAGCCAGCGTCTAAAACATAATTACCCTCACAAACAAATACGTCTGAACCTAAGTCTATGGGGTCTTCGTATTCACAAGAACCATCATCAGCCGTTGCTAATGAATCATAATTACAGGCAACAACATCTGTACAGCCACAAATATCTATGGTTAAATCTAAGGTTACTATACTGTCACAGGCAGTTGAACTTGTCAAAGTAAAGGTAGCGGTCGTGTTACTTGCTGTGTAAGTAATGCCGTCAATCCATGTATATTCTTCACACTGTACTTGTGTGTCTGTACCAAAAGTTGTTTCGTTTATACTTAGGTTTAGTGTCACAGTACTGTCACAACCATTGGCGTTTTGTGTGAGGTAAGTGTATGATCCGCTCTCCGTATAAGTTGTGCCGTTCCACGTATAGGTGTCGCAACTTTCAATTGTCGTTTCTGAACTAAGCGCTTCGGCATCTTCCACATCTACATCCAAGGATACTATACAGTTGTTGTCGTCTCTAACTTCAAGAGTATATGTCCCTGTTGATAGTCCAGTGAATTCTCCTGATGATTGCCATACTCCGCCCTCTATTCTATAGTCGTAAGGGGCTTGACCTCCTGTCGCTGCTACTTCCACACTACCGTCAGAACCGCCATTACAAGTAATCCCTTCACTGTTTACTTCCACCAATTCTAAGCCTTGTACAACATCTATAACTGTGAACGTATTCGTATGTGTACAGCCGTTATTGTCTTCTATCTCTAGAGTATAATCACCTGCTTCTAAAGAACTGACATCTTCTTGTGTTGAAGTAAAGCCATTTGGACCCGTCCAACTGTAAGTATAATCTACAAAAGATATAACTTGACCTGTCGAGTTATTTATCACATCACCTACACCACCAAAGACATCTATCTCTATAAAGCCATTAGGGTCTTGTCCACAGAATTCTTCTCCAACGACTCCTTCTGTATATAAACTGTCTGGCTGTCTGACAGTGAAGTTTCTCGTTGACTCACAGCCTGTAGAAGAGGTGAACAAAATGGTGTATTCACCAGGACATAAATTGTCTTGTGAGCTGTTAAAGTCGGTAGTACTGAAAAAAGGAGTGCCGATGACAGAATCTACATACCAATCAATAGTATATGTCTCTGACGAATTGAATATATTGACCGATAAAGAGGCATCGCAATCGCCATAACAACTCACATTATAACCGCTACTAGCAGGGCTAAAGAAGTTAGTGTTTAAAGTGTTTTCTAAAAGCTCAACCGTAGATGATGCTGTGTCATTATTTGAGGATACAGTTATTTCATAAAAACCACCGCCCAAGCCATCAAGAGTAAACGTCTCTGAAGAAAAGCTATCATTAAGAATTGAGCCATTAGGGAAAGTAACATCTAACGCATATGGCGGTGCTAAAGAGGTGGGTGGGATGATTTCTAGTATACCATTACTGTTACATAAGTCGTCTTGAATAACATTAACGACCAAAGAGTCACAATAGTTAAGCGTTACAAAAACAGCATCTGTATTAGAGCAAGGTGTAGAAACGGAATACTCTCCTGTTTGTGTTACTGTTATAGTTTGTGTAGTTTCACCTGTTGACCAAAGGTAGGTGTCATAGCCTGAGCCGGCGTCTAAAACATAACCGCCCTCACAAACAAAAACGTCTGAGCCTAAATCGAATGGGTCTTCGTATTCGCAAGTGCCATCATCGCTCGTTGCAGAGGGGTCATAATTACAGGCTAAAGCATCCGTACAACCGCAAACATCTATGGTGAGGTCTAAAGTTACGATGCTGTCACAACCAACAGCGTTAGTTAATGTGAATGTAGCTGTGTTATTACTCTCGGTGTAAGTTACACCATCTATCCAAGTATATTCTTCACAATTTGATTGAATATCTGTACTAAATGTCGTTTCGTTTAGTGTTAAATTCAAGGTCGCTGTACTATCGCAGCCATTTGCGTTTGTAGTCGTGTAGGTGTATGTTCCGCCTTCTGTATAAGTCGTGCCATTCCACGCATAGGTATCACAAGAAACTTCTGATGTTGTAGATTCTGTAGCTTCTAAAATGGTTAAATCTAAGGTTACTATACTATCACAGCCCGTTGAACTTGTCAAAGTAAAAGTTGCTGCCGCATTACTTGCTGTGTAAGTAATGCCATCTATCCAAGTATATTCTTCGCAATTTGATTGAATATCTATACTAAATGTCGTTTCGTTGATTGTTAAATTCAAGGTCGCTGTACTATCGCAGCCATTTGCGTTTGTAGTCGTATGGGTGTATGTTCCACTTTCTGTATAAGTCGTGCTGTTCCACGTATAGGTATCACAAGAAACTTCTGATGTTGTAGATTCTGTAGCTTCTAAAATGGTTAAATCTAAAGTTACTATACTATCACAGCCTGTTGAACTTGTCAAAGTAAAGGTAGCGGTCGTGTTACTTGCTGTGTAAGTAATGCCGTCAATCCATGTATATTCTTCACACTGTACTTGTGTGTCTGTACCAAAAGTTGTTTCGTTTATACTTAGGT
>Ga0209659_1001650_pt1 | contig 12804 bp, 8 predicted proteins | sample SaaInlLV_10m_DNA_FD_184658 | JGI IMG/M metagenome (GOLD analysis project Ga0209659, IMG submission 184658) | Marine microbial communities from expanding oxygen minimum zones in the Saanich Inlet - SI072_LV_10m_DNA (SPAdes) (version 2) | ecosystem: Environmental > Aquatic > Marine > Intertidal... | reverse complement strand
ATACAATGCTTTGGCCGTCTTGGAATGCATATTCCTCAAACCACCTGACAAGTTTCTTGTGTGCAGACTGTCTGAGATTTAGTGCTGCTTCACTCTGCCCCTCATTTCCTACTGTATTATTACCAACCATGTATCTATCAGAGACGGCAATACGCATATAGTCATGCGCGAATATCAAACGCCCTGAAGCATCGATTAATGTCGGACCTAACGCGTTGCGTATATAGGCCCAGTGCATTGGCTTGAGACCTGAGTAACCAAGGATTTCTTCCTCCCGCAATCCTGCACGTGATGCCCAAAGTGCTGTCATTATCTCGCGCAAGGTATCAGCGCCGTAGTCTTGCTCAATACGTTCAAGAACTCGTTCAAATAAATCGTCTACAGTTATACTGGTTAGATAATGATCTAAGCGGTTGCTCAGTTGTTCGTGCTCCCCAAATAGTCTTAGCTCTTCCGCCAATGTGAGAAGGAAAAGCGGGTTTACCGCAAGCTTATGCGCCATAACTTGCGCAACTAACTCGTTTGGAAGCGTCTTGTTGAACATCGCCAAGTAAGATTTGAAGATCAGTTCAGCAGTCCGGACCTCCAATGGCATGACGCTCACGTGAGACCAAGCAGTCCTTTCCTTTAGTGCATCATTGACCTCTCCGGGAAGTGTCGAGACCACAAGATGGATATGCTTGGGTAGCATTCGTGGAAACCATCTCAGATTACGCCGATCAGTAAGGCCATTGAGTGCATCAATCACAAATAAAAATTTCTTGCCCCGCAACTCACACCAAGAGCTTGCGTTTGCGAGCCAAGTTGGCAGTGAATCCAATAACTCATCAGGATCAGAAGCGAGATCTTCGGTGCTTTCGGTCTTACGTTTAATACATTCAATCAAGCGTCTAACAAGAAATACCGGATCTGTGGCATCTGCCGTTGCGCCAAGATAATGCGCATGCACTTCAATATTTTTGTTATGGTCACGGACCGACTGTAACCAGTTTGCCAGAAGTGCGCTTTTTCCTCCGCCAGAGGGCCCATCAACTAGGATCCACTGCTTCCCCTGAGATAGCGCTGTATCCAAAGCAGTTAAATACTTGTCTCCACCAATGTACAGTCTCTGCCGTGGCAGTTCATATGCTTCATGCTGAAGGTTTTCACGTACGAAAGCGTCAGGAATGTCTGAGGCAGGAAATTCACGGTCTAAAATCTCCCAAAGGTCTTTCTCCAGGAGCTCTGCTAAATGTTCGGGAGCTGTATAATCCTCGTAGACAGGAAAACCACTGTGGCGAATGGTTTCCTTGAGAGTAGATTGGCGGGCCTCATCGTCAGGCGAGGATGCAATATAATCACCACCTTTAGATGAAGAGTACTCCAAACTTCGAAAGTAGAATAGAGCTCTCCCTTCCATGTGAGGATTGTTTAGTACCCCGTGCAAAATCTCCAACTCAGTGACACTTTTTCCACCTCGATGTTCTTCCAGCCATGCCTGGCTTTCCAACACGTGTGAGGGATAAGCGTTAGGTGGGGGAACCCAACCATAACGCTCGCCTAAGAAGCCAATGAAATACGGTCGCGCTCGATCAATCTCGGAGAGGCAGATTGGTAAGACCTCTCCACGCTCCGCCTCTTCTTCAGTGATCCCCCAGCGTAGGTCAACATCGACCAAATCCACAAAACGAGACTGAAGCTTTGCTCGCAAGCTGGGAAATACTTTCCTGACTAATAAGTCGCGCTCTTCGCCAAAATCACGAAACGTGGAAGACAAAAATATCCGTACAACACGACCAGCCATAAAGTAGGCCTCCAACAAGTCAGCGTGTTCAATTCAGGCTCAGCGCCCAATCGCCAGTAAGGATTACACTAGGCCCGCATCGGGTTTCCTACAACCTTGTCTGCGCCATACATACCTTTTGGCATAGATAGCAGATACTGCCTTTCCATCCTTACTTCTCGCAGATCAGTCGACACGTCAGCATTATGTCACCTAACTTTGCAAAACCTTTCAGAAACTTCCTAGCGGATCAATTGTAAGCATGATAAAAGAAAAAGGTTGTATTACTGGCGCTAATGAATTTTTATCTACTTTAGATATTATCCACAGGTAAAGTTTTATTGATGCCTACCCTCTACTTTGTCCAGCACTCGTATTTTCCTGAAGAAAGGGATACCGTTCACTTTTCAGAAGAAGAAGCTAACCAGACGTTAATGTCTAATTCAAAGACTTTAAATGGAGATGTTTGGTTACGTGCATATGATTATGAACTAACTGAAGTTGGAGTTAAGAATCTTGTTGAAAGAGTGGCGGAGGAATACTGTAATAACCTTAAAGTAGAATAGTGAAAGATAGATTTTTGAGCATTCATTTCCGAATCTATTTCCTTTTTGTCCAATAAAAAATTGAGGATGAGTTGTAATGACTGATTTATCCAGAGATGAAGTGTGGGAATTTTTACATGAATTAAACGCTCAGGCATATGATCTGGCTTTTGATTATTGGAAAAACGCAGGCGATAGAGAGGATTTGCTAGAGCAAGCTTCTAAAGTCCAGCAGGGTGAATTTGTTGAGCTATGCGATTCAACATTAACAGATGAATATTGGGCAGCAATTGAAAGGCAATATAAGCTAGAAGAGGACTTTAGAATGCAGTTTGAAGCTTATGCAGGGCGCCCAATTAACCTGAGCTAGTTTAAGAAAGCCTGGCTGATTTAATTCTCAAAACCTCAATCTGTACTGAAGTACTTGATTAGTAATTTGAAAACTCTGGGCGTGGCCTTTTTATGATAGCGTGTATGGATAACTATTCCTTGTACTGAGGCTGTGAGTTCTGTTTGCTCCGTGTAGGTGCGCTGGTCATCCTGTGTAGCAGAGAGCCACTCTTAGGTATCGCCCGAGGGTTGGAACAAAAACTTGAGGTTTTATTATGAAGAAAATGTTTGTTTTAATCGAACGCTGGACTTTACCAACTCTTGTATGCACTTCAATCATCCTATTTTTCCTTACAGTTGGCGAAAAAATGGGTGCAGAACTCGCTGCAAATCCCATTGAAGCGGGTGTTCAAGCCTTAACTTTAGATTCCACTGAGACTGGTTTTACGCTTTACATGAATTTCGCTATTAACCTGACCTTTGCATGGGCTGCGTTAAAAATCTTCATGGCCTCAGTAGGTTTGAAATGGGATAACATTATAGCGCGCCGATTGACACGGGGGCATGTCGTGATTGCGGCTGGCTCGAGTGAAAAGGAAAATTTCCACGAGCACCCCCTGAGAAGTAAGCTTTCGCTGGCCATTGATTTGGCTTATGCGCTGGCGCCAACAGAAACCATCGTTCTGACCGCTCCTGAGATTAATGAACTTCAACGAACGAAGTTATGGGATAATGGCGTGAGGGTAATTACTCACGATGGTAATTCTACAGATATGCTCAATGCTGTTGGTGCGTCGCGTGCAAAAACCTTGATTGCCGTACGCGATCATTTTGACGATAACATAGCCCTTTGCCGTGCAGCGCTTTCACCATCACTAAAAAATCCTTCCCTAGAATGTAAATGCATGGTCGAACCTTTGGCAAAAAAACGAGCGTTTCGGCCTGAAGATTATTTTGAGGTAGAAACGCTTGTCAGATTAAGATCATTTAATGAATCGGAATTGATTGCTCGTCGTATTTTTAGTGAATTTCCCCCTGATGCTAAAGTTGCTGAAACTGAACAGCGCGTTCACGTGTTATTGGTTGGGCTTAGCTCTGTAGGGCAAGCACTTGTCCAGCATCTAGCCAGGATGGGTCATTACCGTAGTGGCCTTAAGCCCAAAATTACTATTGTTGATCGTAATGTTGAGGCGAAATGGTCATCTCTGACCGTTAGTTTACCTGCCGTCGCAGATTGGATCTTGGTTGAAAAAATTGAGATTGATGCGGATCATATCACGCGGCAGATGTTAGATGAATGGCTCGAAGATGATGATCCCATCACCATCGTTTATGTTTGTCGTAAAAACGAAATTTCAAACTTGCGTATCGCACGCTTGCTCTTGGATCGGCAAATGGAGGCATCGCTGCAAAAGAATAGGGCTATCGCAGATGTAGTTGCGTTAGACCCACCGGATGGCATTGTACTTTCAGATTTTCATATTCACGGAAATCATGGAGGTCATTTTCATCTGTTCTCGCTTGTAGGTGTCGATGGTAGAGTTAAGGACTCCGTAGTTACAAAAGGTTTGCTCACTGATATTGATGATACAAGAGCCCGGTTTATCCACGATGCGTATCGCGCAAAAGATCTAGCTATGACTGTTCAAAATCCAGAGCATCAAATTCATCCAAATAGCTGCCCATGGGAAGATCTACACGAAGACATACGCGATGCCAATCGAATGGTGGCTGGTCACTTTGAAATTAAACTTCGCGCCATTGATTGTCGCTTGGGCTCGATTGATGAGGATAAAGAAGCCAATTTGAATATGGATGAACTAGAGGTAATATCTATCATGGAACATAATCGCTGGTGGGCAGATCGGGCGCTAAACGGATGGCAGTTGGGACCTGTACGCAATGATATTCAAAAAGTTCATCCAAATATGGTGCCTTACGACGAATTAAGTGAAGCGGATAAGCAAAAAGATCGTGACTCCGTCATGGAAATGACAAAGATTTTGCGAAGTGAGGGGGCGATTATTGTTCGCAATGTACAGACACAGGATTAACCCTACCCTCTGCAGGAGCGTATCTAAGGTCTGTTTAGTCTTCTTTATATCTGAACTAGATTCTGGCGCATGAATGATTATAGAAATATGTGCATATCGGAGTAAGTAGATTATGGCTAAACCTCTTATTGTTGCGAAGAATGGGAAATTAGCGTCTTTTGAGGTTTCGTTGCTGAAGCGTAGTAAGTTATATGGTTCTCGCAAGCGAGTAGCTCTTGACAGAAACGGTCATGTTTGTACCCGGGCGATTTTAACTGAAGATGGTGGTCTTTTATTGGGCTCGGGGTGTACTGGCCAAGGCTATTTTACGGATTCGGGTGCCTGGGTTGAGCGACGTCAGATGGTGCCTGTAGGTAATGAGGGGCAAGTCACTGAAATGCACCCATCAACGTTAGGTGTGCCACAGAAAATAAACGGGCCAGTTGAAGCGCTTGAGGTGCTTACACTTCACGTACAGAGCTTCTATTCTCTCAATATCCTAAACGATGAATGGGGATTGAAGTCAAAACTGGATGCTGGTCAAATTTTCAAATGCCCGTTTAATTATTCATCTGGTGTGGAAGTGGAAACTGCCTTTCTCGTGGCGAATACATCAGGGTATTTTGCTATTGTTGGACACCCCGTAGAGGCCGAATGGTGTGCGCAGAACCAAGCTTTAATGCCCCCCGCAGATGCTGCCTTTCAAGAAGATGATCTTGATTTTGATATGTTCTAACAATGGTTGATTTGACTTATGAGTGACTCCATTAATTTAACCGATGCTAAAGGCCGTGATGCTAACGTTGCTTTAGGTGGATTAAAGCATATTCCTTCAGCGGTGATTGGCCTTCCAAACGAAAGGCTTACGTTTAAGCGATTTGTTAGCTCAACCCGAGAGTGTTCCCATGAAGCTTTGGAGCAACGCCTCGGTGATAATTATGGTCAAAACCTCGTTGATAGTGACCCAGAAATTGACATGGAGCAAACAGGCTTTTTTATTGATCAAACCCAAATGATATATCTGAATCGACATGGCGAAGCTTTGTTTGTCGAGCCCGAAGTTGTGGAAATATTGTTTGATCCGCAAGGTGGCGAAAAAGAACGGCGCGTTCCTTTAGATACTTTATCTAATGTTGATACAGCGGCGCCCGTGCGCTGGACAGGAAAAAAAATTCCTGTCACCGAAGCAGTCCGCCGATTTGCATTTCAGCGACGTCTGCAACTTTTTCATGTCAATGGGATCACCTTTGATTTTCTTTTTGAGATTGCTAGAACCTTACATATGAGCCAATCGTTGATGCTGGTTGGGGCAGGGGATAAAGGCTCTGACCCGCTGATTTTCAGGGCCAATGGAAAGCCCTATCGTGGCTTTCTGCATGGTCGGGTGGATGACACGCGCTTCCAATTGTTTTTGCTATTAAGCGCCATGGAATTGAAAAACCCATCCCTGGAGAGTTCGTCATGACCCAGGAGATTTTCAGTGGCGGTGAAGCTTTTGGAACAGGGGTGCGGAACGCGAACATATCCGATGGCCATTTGGTGCAAACTCTTGCCGATTATCGTCGCCGGGTAGCGGGAGGCTATCGTGCCCTATTGCCAGAGGATATGGACAGCATTCCCCATGGACCCAGTTGGGTATCAACAAAACTTGATGGCGAATTGTGGTTTTTGGTCAAGCGAGAAGGATGGCTTGCCCTGATCAATCCTAAAGGCAGGGTGATCCATGGCGATCTTCCTGTGATCACCGCGGCGAACGATTTGCCCGAAGGGGTGATTTTAGCGGGTGAATTAACCATTGATATGGGTGAAAAACGGGCCCGAATTGGTGATCTGTTAGCCGCATTGTCTCAAGGGGATGAGGTCGCCGCTGCCTCTATCATTTTCTGCGGGTTCGACATTGTTGAACTTAATAATGCCCCTGTTGCTCAACCTTATGCGGAACGATACCAGCAGTTGCAGACGTTGCTTCCTGAAACAGGACCGCTACGTTATGTGGCCAGCCAAGTGCTTAACACCCCGCAAGACATCAATGCTGAGTTTCAGTCCACGGTCTTGGACGGGAAAGCGGAAGGGTTGGTGGTGCGGCACGAAAATGGCCTGATTTATAAAATCAAACCTCAAATTCATTTGGACGCGGCCATCATTGGGTATTCCGTTAAAACGGATCAGCCGCATTTGATCCGTTCAATGCTGCTGGGGATTATGGATAAAAATCAGCGATGGATCATCTTAGGTCCAATTGGCAATATCGGTGATGACCAGCAACGCAAATCACTCTTCGATCAACTCGATGCTGATAAAGCCGACAGCAATATCCGATACGCCAATAGTTCAGGCAGCCTCTATAATTTTGTCATTCCCAAAATTGTTGTTGAGGTGGCGGTTACAGATCTGCAAGGTGAGTTGACCGATGGGAGGATTCCGTCAACGGTGCAAGCGAGTTTCGGAGATCAAGGTTGGCGCCGGAATGGGCAAGGCTATTGCCCAAAAATGTTGCATCCAGTGATGAAGCGTATTCGTTCCGATAAAACCGTCTCCTATTATGATATTAGGGTGGAGCAAGTCACTCCATATTTGGGCACGGTGCGTCATTCGCAAAACAATCAAGACCTGAAGGATAGCACCCTCATCCGACGTCAGGTTTGGACCAAAGATACTAAAGGAGAGATGGCGGTTCGAAAATTAACAGTCTGGAAAACCAACAAAGAAACCATTGATCCGAGATATCCGGCCTTTGTCGTGCATTGGACGGATTATTCGCCTGGCCGCGCCAAACCTTTGGATCGGGATGTGCGCCCCTTGGCTGATGAAGCCTCTGCCTTGGCGATGGCGGAACAATTTATAGAACAGAATATAAAAAAGGGATGGCAGCCTGTTGAATAAATACGGGTGGGACATTGAAGCAAGAGGTATATTATGACGGATCGACTTCAACCCCTTCGTGGTGAAGGGGCAAAACTCTGGAAGATGATGGCGGATGCCGATGGTATCGCAACTTTAGAGCAAGGCATGGAACTAGCTGAAGCCTTTGGTGCGCCGATCGAAAATTTATTGGCTGGTGTTGATGTGAATGCGGGCCAATTGATCCGTACCTCGCGCTTTAGAGGTAGTTTAGCCCGGCAACCTATTTTAGATTTGATTTTACTGCATCAATTATCTTTGGCCCCATTGGGCGGCCGGGAAGCCGATATCCGTGAAGCGATTAGGCATTTGGACTTGAAAGTGCCAATGATACCTCACATGTGTGGTTTTACGGGACTAGAAACCTTAAAATTATCGCTAATGCCATCGCTAGACGCGACCAGCCTGAAAGGGCTTGGGGCAATGCCAAAATTGCGTGAGTTGGAGGTTCAAGCAGAAAAAGAAGGCGATCAGCAATCACGTCTGTTATCACTTGAAGGATTGATTGCGCCAGTCTTGATTAAGGCCAATCTTAAAAATATCAGTTTAACCAGTATTGATGCGCTGGCGCAAAGCACTCAATTGGAAGAGGTTGACCTTTCAAAGAATGCTAAATTGCAGTCGATCAATGGCCTTCGATCCTCACACGCCACCTTAAAAAACATCAATCTGGAATATTGTGGTAATCTTGGAGATATAGACGCGCTGGAAAACTCAACTGAACTTTTTCAAATCAATCTATCGCATTGCACCTCGATCAAACAAATCAAGGCGCTGAGTGCGTCGACAAAAATTGAGCATCTCGATATTGAAGGCTGCTCTGCGCTCACAAGCATTCAAGGCATCAATACTCCGGTCATTACCCCAGGGTCTCATTACTGGGTTTATAGCCTAAAAGGATGTAAAAATCTGAAAAACCTAAAAGGTCTTCCAAGTTTGGGAGAAGGCTATAAATATCTTGAATTGGAAGATATGCCCGCGCTGGACAGCCTCGAAGGGTTGCAACCATCGCCATTCATTAAAACCCTGCGAATGAGGAATATTGGCATTCGAGATATTGCTCAATTGACTTCTCTTGATGCGTTGCAAGATATTTCTTTAGACAAAATTAAAAATTTGTCTTCTGTGGCTGTACTAGGTGAATTGTCACAAGTGCAATCAATTTCGCTTTCAGAAGGGGTATCGCTTACAGAATTGCCTAAACATTGGCCACAATCCCTCAAAAAAATATCCATGCATGATTTTAGTAAAATTTTAAACCTAGGTGATTTTCCGACAGGCCTTAATCATCTTGAGATTAGAAATTGCCCTAAGATCACAAGTGTGGCGGGTATTCCATCGGATTGCCACTTATCGGAACTGGTGATCGATCAACATATGATGGATTTGTCTGCCATTGCTAGTATTGTGGTTGATCGCGTGACGGTCCATAACAGCACTGCCCCAAAGAACAGTCATTGGTGGAGTCAAATATTTGCCGATTTCAAAAGGCTAAATTTGAATTTAGACTTCTATCGTTTGGATGATCCAACTTTTTTGACTGAGTTGCCACAACTGGTCAGTCTTTCACCGCCATGGAAACTTTGTGAAGAGTACAGCCTTAAAGACGATGAGCGAAAAACACCCGCTGAAGTTAAGACATTTCAGCGCGCGATTTGTAAAGCCCTTCAGATAGAAACACCAGATTTTTTGAAAGCACGACGAGTGGTTCGGACTAAAGACTCAGGTGAAGGGTTGCATCTTGCTGATCTAAAGGCTGATTTGTTGAGCGGTGAACCCGATAAAGTTTTGGCTGCTCTTGATCGTGTTAAAAATGAAGGGTCACCAGCCCTCTTTGATGACATTGTCAATGGCGTGGATGCCGATGATCTCTATGATGGTGATAGCAAAGCCATTGGTGATTTTTTCAAGAAAGTTAAAGCTGGTGAACGACCCTTGGCACGATGGGCGGTGACCACTCTATTATCAATCGCGCCAGATGAAGCAGTGCAATCTTGTGCGATACGTGGTGCAATCCAGAAAATGGTGTTGTCTGCTCCACAGACTTTCACTTGGCAAAGAAAGGGGGATGCCCCCATCGACGGTTTGCCGTTGCCATCGTTAAAGCGTTTTAATAAACTTGACGATCTTACCATCGTTGGATTTGCAATCACTGACCTGTCGTGCATCATGGGTAATGCGAGTGTTAGATCAATAAGCTTGAAAGAACTGCCCCATCTTGGAAGCCTGAATGGGCTTGCGGATTTGCCGGATGTGCAACAAATTCAGTTCAATCAATGCCCCGCGCTTTCGTCATTAGAAGGCGTATCGAATATCCCAAGCCTTACCGAAATGCATGTTGAAAACTGTGAACTAATAACGGATTTTACCTTCCTCCGGCATTTGCCCCTTTTGACGAAATTCAACCGCCACTGGGATTCTGGTGGCATTAATCTTTCAAAATGTGGTGTTTTTACCAATATTGAGTTTTTGTCAGGCTTAAAATCAGCCCCGGCGATTGATCTCAATCTTCAAGGATCTGTCAATTTAAGCGTTTTCAATCAGTTGAAAGCCACTAAAATACTGAACTTTCACGTCGACACATTCAAATTGGATTTATCACCCTTGCGGCATGTGGAAGAATTGCAACTCTATCAGATCTATGATCTCGATGGTGACATGCAACGTGATCTGAGCGATGAGATTCTTAATGATGCTGGACGTTGGAGTCATGACTGGTCATATGAATTGCCCAATCTGAGGTCGTTGAAAATTGATGCAGGCGTGCATGACTTTTCATTCCTGAATGCCCCATCCTTAGATGATATTTTCATGTATGGGGCTAATTTTGTCTCCTTTAAGGGGGTTGGCCATGCCCGGAAAATAGAGGTTTCGGTTGGTAGTTATCCTTCGTTAGAAGGACTTGAGGATAGCCCCATCGAATATTTCAGCATTTATTATAACCGGGAAGAAGGCCATAAACCTGATCTTTCGTTGATGCCAAAGATACCAAATCTGAAAGCGCTTAGAATTGGATCAATGTTGACTTCCGGCCATCAAGAACAACTGACGGGATGCGACCAGATAGAACGCCTTGAGGCTGGATCTTATAAAGGTAGTCTTGGCTTCCTCAAAGGATGGGAAAGTTTAACCGAATTGGATTTGCGTAATTCTGGAATGCTTGAAGATATCGAAGCGGTTGAGTCATTACCCAATCTGAAACGCATTCGATTGAGAGGTTCTGAAATGAAACGTGATCTATGGCCTAAATCACTACAGGACGTGCTGGACTTTATGGGCACCTAAAGGCGGGTAAAACTCATCAAGAGAATGGTATAAACATGCCCTTAACTCAAAAAAACAGATTCTAATTATTTGGTTCGGAAAACCTGGCCGTTGCGAATTTCAATGCCGAAATTCTTATGGCAATTGCGGCAAGTCACAATCGTGGTGCCATTGCTGGTGTTGGGCTTGTAGGTGCCTGTGCTGCCGCATTGGGGGCAAGAAACGGGAACTGGTCGGGGAATTTCGGCCATGATATTTTTCTTTGCGTATAATTATTGAATTAGACTTTCATGATTGATGTGTTGAGGCAAGCAATAGATCAAGTTTTCCTGATCTGATGATCAAGTGGGAGGCAGAGTTATAATCCGCCCAAATTTTAGGTGCTCAGTTGATGACAAATGATCTGTCAGCACCCACATCACGGGACATCTTGGTCGAATTGTGGGTGCACTGGCCACACCATCGGTTAAATAAATGCATGCATCAAACCGGCCATTGCGCATGTTTTTCAGCCATTCAAAAGCCGGATCAAACGATGTTCCCCCGCCCCCTTGAACATTGTCCAGCGGTTTGCCTTTATAAGGATAGGTGCGTTGAATACTTGCATCACATTCAATGATATGAACATCCGCACCACTTCGCCAGATGCCATGAATTTCTGCCGAAAACAACTCCAGTTGATCCATTGAAATCGACCCTGAAGTGTCGATCACCACCGCCACATACTTTTCGCGCTTGACGCGCACTCCTGGGAAGGTGTTGAACCGTTTTGACATTCGCCGGTTGGTTGGCACAAGGCTGGTGCGATAGCCGCTATTGGCAAACAAACGAAGCGTGCGCCGCCAATCCACTTTTGGTTTGCGATTTTGTTCAATGGATTGCAATTCACTTTGAATGCCCAAGGGGATAGAACCCCATTGGCTTGCTGGCATTCGATTGCGTGCGCGGATAACATGACGCTCAATATCGACTTCTAGTGCATCAATAAGCGTTTGGCTCATTAGCTCACCATTAGCTCCTTCATCGCCACCAGAAGCCGCCCATAGGCTGTGGTCGCTATGAGTGGTTTGATAAAGAATCCGCTTTAAGGCTTCCATGCTTTGAGGTGCATTCTCAGCTTCGTCGGTGCCACTGCTTCCACTACCATTGCCATTATTTCCAGATTGAGCATTGTTCTGTTTGAGGGTGGCTCTCTTTAATTTCAATAATTTGTCATAGTACCATTCAACGGTTTGATCAGGCCGAAGATCGTAATCAGGAAAGGTTTTCAGCGTCACACCTGTTTTTGGTAATGGCCATGGCGCGATCAGTTGATTGACCACCAAATCTGCGGCGATATTGAACAATTTAAGATCTGAATTCTTTTTTGGTTTGCGGTAAAGGTGCCTGAAAATAATATGCAATGCTTCGTGTTTGATCACTGCTACCCGTTCTTTGGTGTTAAGTTCTTTGATGAAGAAGAGGGGGTTGACGATCAATTCAGGCCCGCGTGACGTCAGGGCAACGGCTGCAGTGGGGACATCTTCGGAAACGCGCCGCACCAAACCTCCTAAAAGATGACCGTAGAAAGGTTCTTTTAACAGCAACGTAACAATGGTGCGCCCTAGTTCATGGGTTGCCTTGGCCTGTGCGTTCTTCATTGCGGAAGGCGAGGCCACGTTCAAAGACCTTCAATCACCAGTTTCGCCAGTTTGGGATCACGCAGCATATTGGCAATCTCTTCACTTATGGTGATCAGATCCCGGTGAAGCGAGAACCGCAGATCATTTGGCAGGTCATCAAGCAGTAAAAAGGCTACTAAATTCTTAGCGTGATGGCTTTCGGCTTTGTAGGTATCCGACGACAGATGCAGATAAAGCCGGGTGCAAATGGTGGATAACCGATCCACTCTTTTGGCATCTCCTTCACCTTGTGACAGATCACTGATCCGTTTGGCAACAGGCTTGAAATCTTTTGCATCCAGAATACC
>Ga0209659_1001639_pt1 | contig 12852 bp, 12 predicted proteins | sample SaaInlLV_10m_DNA_FD_184658 | JGI IMG/M metagenome (GOLD analysis project Ga0209659, IMG submission 184658) | Marine microbial communities from expanding oxygen minimum zones in the Saanich Inlet - SI072_LV_10m_DNA (SPAdes) (version 2) | ecosystem: Environmental > Aquatic > Marine > Intertidal... | reverse complement strand
AATCCAATAGAACCTCCGCAATTGTTCAGCCATGTATGAGGACAAGATCCCGCAGTTTGATTAAAAAACTCTCTTCCAGTAGTAACAGATTCATCAACTACTATTGCATTTTCTGGAATCAAGGCCCCTAAAACCATTCCAAGGGAGGTTGTATTAATCGGTCCTTTTGGAATTTCTGGAATTTTTAATTCTGACGTTGTTGAAGGTACTTTATTAGAAACCCCAATTTTATCAGACATTTTTTCAATAAGATCTGTTATGTCATCAGAAAGAGACGCAAGCTCTACAAACTTTGTGCTATCTTGTGTTAAAACGCCTGGTTTATTTGGATATGCAAAAAAAGCAACAGGCCTTCTTGCTCCTATAACAATAATAGTATCAAAAGATTTTAAAACTTCGACTGCATTATCAACTACGTAAGGTATTCTAACAGAGTTAATTCTTCCAGCACCTTTATCTAAACGGGCATTAAACCAGTCTGTTTTAATTTGACAATTCATTTTATCAGCTATTTTAGCTATCTTAATTAAATTTTTCTCTTCCAGAGCAGCCCCTCCGACAAGGATCAATGGGTTTTTTGCGGCTTTTAAAGCTTCTATTCCCTCTTGAATTATGTCGGCTGAAACCTTGTTAGAACTATTTTTAAACTCAATATTTTCTGGCTTATTTCCTTCATTCCAAGCGGTATCACCAGGTAATATTAATGTCGCAATTTGACCTGGGGTTACTCTTGCCTTCTGAATAGCTTCAGCTCCGTCAATTGCGATATCCTTAGATGATTTACTAGTTTTAACCCAATGAGAAACTGGTCTAGCAATTCCCTCTATATCAGAAGTTAATGGCGCATTTAATTTTATATGATCAAGAGCATGTTCACCCACAATATTTACAATGCCTGAACTTGCTTTTTTAGCATTATGAAGATTTGCAAGTCCGTTGGCCAACCCGGGACCTAAGTGTAGTAAAGTTGAAGCTGGAGTTCTTTGCATTCTAAAATAACCATCAGCAGCACCAGTTGCACAACCTTCAAACAAACATAAAATACTTCTCATCTTTTCATATTGATCTAGAGCTGCAACAAAATGCATTTCTGAAGTTCCTGGATTAGTAAAACAAACATTTACATCCCCTTTTAATAAAGTCGCTACTAGACTTTCTGCTCCATTCATAATGACCTCCAAATTAATTATTTAACATATTAACTAAATATCTAATCTTTAATACCTTAATCGTTAAATTTATCAAATAAAAATCTAATTGGTAATACATTAATTATATGCCAAACTTTTAAAAATCAAATTATAGGTGTCTTATGTTTAAATCTTTAATTGAAAAAAATGAAAGACGAAGCGAACTTTCAATTATGGCACAGTATCTTAATACATGTTTTATGATAAGTACTGTTGATGATGAATATTTAGTAAAAATAGAAAAAGGTATTGTGACAAATGTTGAAGAAGGACCATTTGTAATGCCAAGCTATACTTTTAAATTAACAGCCTCAAAGGAGGAGTGGTTCAAATTTTTACAAACTACTCCTCAGCCAGGGTCACACGACATTATTGCAATGCTTAGAAGAAAAGTTTTAAAATTTGAAGGAGATCTTCTTCCTTTGATGTCACATCTATTATACTTTAAATTCCTACTAGCTTCCCTTAGACCAAAGGAGAATAATAGTGAAAATTGAAAAAGAACCAATAACTGGTAATTATGGTAATTTTAAAATTGATGGAGTTAATCACAGAATTTACTGGGAAGAGGCTGGGAAAGGTGTTCCTCTAGTTTGTCTTCACACCGCAGGCTCTGATGGAAGACAATATAGAGCTCTTCTAAATGATAAAAAATTATTAAAAAAGTTTCGAGTTATAGTCTTTGATATGCCGTGGCATGGTAAATCGTCACCTCCTGAAAATTCACAAGTTGGACATTACAAACTATCAACTGAGTCATATATTTCTCAAATAATGAGCTTTATAGACGGTTTAGAATTAGTAAAGCCAGTAGTTATGGGTTGCTCAATAGGTGGTAGAATCATTCTTCATTTAGCTATACATTTCCCAGAAAAATTTAAAGCCTTAATAGGGCTACAAAGTGCAGGACATATAGACCCTTATTACGATATTAGTTGGCTTCACAGACAAGATGTTCATGGAGGTGAAGTTTGTGGTGGGATAGCTTACGGTTTAATGGCACCAACAAGTCCTGACAATGATAAGTTTGAGACTATGTGGCATTATATGCAAGGTGGTCCTGGAATTTTTAAAGGAGACTTGTTTTTTTATAAATTTGATGGAAACATTGGAAATGAAATAAAAAAAATAGATAATTCAAAATGTCCAATCTATCTGTTAACTGGTGAATATGATTATTCTGCAACTCCGGAAGAAACAAAATCTCTAGCTGATACTATTGGAATCCAAATGATTAAAATGAAGAACGTTGGTCACTTTCCAATGAGTGAAAACCCAGAAGAATTTTTAAAGTACTTGCATCCAATTCTAGAAAAAATAAATTAACTACCAATCTTTACCAGCAGTCCAACCACCATCTACGATTAAGTTTGTCCCTGTACAGAAACTTGCTTCTTCACTTGCTAGGTACAAAACAGCACTCGAAATTTCATTGGGTTCTCCCCAACGTTTCATAGCGTGTAAGTTTCTTACTTTTTGAGAAGCCTCTTCATCTTGAAAATATCTTTCTGTTAAAGGTGTTCTAATAACCCCTGGTCCAACAGCATTCACTCTAATATCGTATTTAGCTAAATCCATTGCTAATTGCTTAGTCATACCAGCTGTAGCATGTTTAGAGGAAGTATAAGCACACCTATTAGGTGCTGCGGTTACACTTAAAGTTGATGAAGTAATAACTATGTTACCCTTTATTTTTTCTTTTATACAATGTTTTGCAAATGTTTGAGCAGTAATAAAAACACCAGTAACATTTATATCGATAACCTTTCTCCATTCGTCAATAGATAACTCTAAAGGAGAGACGATCTCTCTTATGCCAGCATTACAAAATGCTACATCTAAGCTCCCAAAATGTTTATAAGCATTATTCATTGTTTCAATTGTTTCATCTTGATTTGTTACATCTAATTTAAATGGTTCTGAACTACCGCCAGCAGATTGTATTTCATCTGCTACTCTTTTCGCCATATCAAAGTCTAAATCTGTAACTACAACATTTGCACCTTCTTTGGCAAAACTTAATCCCGTTTGACGACCTATGCCCCCTGCAGCGCCGGTAATAAAGACAGTTTTGTTTTTAAATCTCATTGAAAATTCTCCCCTTTAATGCAAGTTTATTTGAAATAACCTTTTTGACAACAAATAATCTAACTGGGAGCAGTCGATTGGATATAGAACATTTAGTATTTGAAACTGGCCCTAAAAGAGTAGGTCCCTTTAGTCACGCTGTTAAGGCAGGTGGCTTTATTTTTGTTACTGGACAAATGCCAACATTGCCAGATAATCCTGAAGTACTGGTTAGTAATGACGTAGAAGAACAAACTCATCAAGTTATGACAAATCTTATAAACGTTTTAAAACAATCAGGATCTTCGTTGGATAGGGTAACATTTGTGAGGGTTTATTTAGTAAACTTTCAAGATTTTGATAAAGTAAATAAAATTTACAAATCGTATTTTGACGAAAACAAACTTCCTGCTAGAACTTGTATTGGTGTAACTGGTCTTGCTGTAGGCGCATCTGTTGAAATTGATCTAATAGCAAAACAATGATTTAGAAAAAATTAATTTATGAAAAAGAGAGATAGTGCTTTTAAAAAAGGTATTTTAACTGGCTTTGGTTTCCCTGGAATTGGAATGAGCGCTGCCATGTTTGGTTATGGAGTTTTTGCAGGAGAAGCTGGGCTTGATCTTTTCTTATGTTTAGGAGCACTCTTAATACTTTGGAGTATGCCAGGTATGGTTATTTTTGTTTCATTATATACAATTGGAACACCTATATTACTATTATTTAGTACTGTTTTATTAGCTAATATGAGACAGTTTTTTTTAGTATTGTCAGGAATGACTATAATAAATATTCATAGTCATAAAATTTCATTTTTTTCTAAATTATTGTGGGCGCACCTTATTAGCCCTACTGGTTGGGCCGAGCTAACTAAAGCTAAAGACGAGCTTGAAGAAAAAGAGCTTTTGACTTTTTTTAAAGGGTTAACTTTAGCTTTGGTAACTATAACATCTTTTACTACTGTACTTGGCTATAAATTGTTTTTTTTCCTACCTGCAGATATTGTATCAATACCTATTTTTATAATGCCACTATACCTAACTATATTAATGTTAAGAGCTGTTGAAATTTATTATAGGGTAGCTGTTATTTCTGGAGGAATAATTTGCCCTCTTCTCTTTCCATACATTGGTGATTGGAGTTTAATCATTGCTGGTCTTTTTGGAGGAACTATAGGTCTGTTTACTAGTTACCTAGTTCAGAAAGGAAATAGTAATGTTTGATACTTCAACATTTTATGATGAATTATTGCCTTGGTTCATGCTTTTCATAGCAAGTTTAGGCATATTTATATGGCGATTTCTTGGACTTATTTTATCCAGTAAAATTCGTAAAGACAGCTTTTTTGCAAAATGGATAAACGCTGTCGCGTTTGCAATGACTACAGGCTTAATGGTACGTATTATTTTTTTTCCAACTGGTGCTTTGGCAGAAACTGAATTGCTAGAAAGGCTAATACCGTTTCTTATAGGACTTGTAATATTTTTGTTTTTTTCAAGAACTCCCATTATAGGTCTTGTAGCTGGTGTTATAGCATTTAGTTCAACAGTTATTTATAATCAAATTATTTAATTATCTGAAACTAATTGCTTGGCAATAATAAGTTTTTGCAATTCGTTAGTACCTTCTCCAATAGCTAATAAAGGCGCATCCCTATAATATCTTTCAATGTTATATTCAGGAGAATATCCAAAACCTCCGTGAATTCTCATAGCTTCAGTTGAATTAAATAACGCTGTTTCAGTGGCAAATAATTTTGCCATACCTGCCTGTAAATCTGATCTATTTCCAGAATCATATGCTTTTGCTGCTTGTTCTGTTAACAGCCTAGATGCTTCTAATCTAGTTGCCATCTCAGCTAGTTTAATTTGAATTGATTGATGTTCACTTATAGGTTTCCCAAAAGTCTTTCTGACCTTGGCATATTCTATAGAGTCCTCTAAAGCGGCTCTTGAAACACCAACCCCCCTAGCTGCAACATTTATTCGTCCTAGCTCTAAACCTGCTAAAATTTGCTTTAAACCCTGACCTTCTAATTCACCAATTAAATTAGAGGCTGGAACTTTTACATTATCTAATTGCACTTCACCAGTATCTATTCCTCTATAACCAAGTTTCTTTAATTTTCTAGATACAAAACCATGCTTTTTTTCAACAAGAATTAAACTCATCCCCTTATGAGCTGGTTTAATATTGGCGTCTGTTTTAACTAAAACAGCTAACATTGAACCTTCTACAGAATTAGTAATCCAGGTTTTGTTTCCATTAATTATGTAATCATCGCCTTCCTTTTGTGCTTTGGTTTTTATTGACTGTAGATCTGTTCCGCAATCTGGTTCTGTAAGCGCAATGCCACCTCTAATTTCACCAGATGCAAATTTTGGAAGATAGTGTTGTTTCATTTCTTCTGTACCAAATCGCTCAACAGCTGCGCACATTATAAGATGAGAATTAAAAATACCAGACACCGACATCCATACTGCCGACACATTCTCAACAATTTTTGAATAAGTAACTGCTGACAGACCTAATCCTCCATATTCAGGAGATATAGTTGCACCAAAAAGGCCTAGTTCAGCCATTTTATCTGCAATTAATTGTGGATATTTATCTTCAGACTCAAATTCTTTAACAAAGGGCTTTACATCTTTTTCTAAAAACTTATTTACCGTATCTATAATAAGAATTTCTTCTTCTGATGTAGCGCTTTTAGGATCAATATCCACTAATCTTTGTTCATTCATAATATACTCCTTAAAACTTTACACATCAATTTGACTAAGCTCAAAAATTGAATTTACATTATTTGCTTGATCAATTTTAAGCATCATATCAGTTAATTGATCAACTCTGTTATTTGACAAATAAGGTTCAGTTAAACCTTTAAATTTTAAAATAAATTCATTGTCTTCCATAAAATTTTCTGGTTCTCCTTTTGGGATTTTTACAAATTTTTCATGCTTAACACCCTTCACTACTAATTTGACTTTAGCACTCATATACTCTGGACAACATTTTTCAGCATCTTCATCTGGACTAACTTTTATTTTATTACAAAAGGAAAGAGTATCATTGTTATTTAAATGTTTATTATAATCATCCCAGTTTAATCCTCCACTCTTAACCGTAACCGCAGCACAAAAGGGCATTGAAAACTGTCCATCAACTATACTTTTAGGATGTTGTTTATCCTTTAATGGATAACCGATTATATTCAATGCAGTTTCAGATAATCCAATATCAATATTGTCGACATCTTCAGATGAAAAGCCTAATTCATTTTTTAGCTCTATAATACCATCAATTGCAGCGTGACTATACCTACAGGACGGATAAGGTTTTACGCCTAAATTCAAAGTTTCAAATTTTTTGCCAAGGCCGTCTAGAGCTTTTTTGAAATCTCCACCAGAAGCATATGAATGAAAGTAACCCCATTGTCCTTCAAATGCTTGCGATGGACCTTTAAAACCTTCTCCAGCCATAATGGCACAACTTAAGCCATTTTGTGCAGCTTGACCAACGTGTGATCTTTTTGTCCAAGCTCCATCTGTAAGGAATTGCATAGAACCTGCCGATTGACTTAATGCAATCCCAAAAGCTGAAATAAACTGATATTTAGTTAAACCCATAAGGTAACCTGCTGCTGCGACCGCTCCAAAAACACCACAAGTTGCTGTAGGATGAAATCCTTTTTTATAATGTGCTGATGATCCACCTGCCAAACCTAATCTTATCTGAGTTTCATAACCAACAACACATGCAGTTATCAATTCTTGACCTGATGATTTGTTCATTTGAGCCGCAGCCAATGCTGCTGACAAAATAGGTGCACTTGAATGAAGCGATGCCTCTGCATGAGTGTCATCAAAATCAAGTGAATGAGCTAACGTTCCATTTAATAAAGCGGCTGCACTTGGTGTATAGGTTTTTTTATCAGAAAAAACTTGGCAACTACCATTACCCATTTCTAATTTATCAATTGCAGAAACCAGACTAGAGGTTGATTCAGCATCATGCCTTGCTCTAATAATAATTCCTACTGTATCTAAAATTAATAATTTAGTTCTTTTAATAACTTCTGGAGGCAAATGTTCGTATTTTAATTCTGCACAAAACTCCGCAAACTTTTCTGTCATATTTTCCATTTATTCCTCCAATTAACTTCACTAAAACGTTAAACTAAAATTTAATTTTACAAAACCAAAAAATAACCCTTACTATGTATAAATTTTAAAATTAATAAGAATGAGTAACATGACAAACCCATATGAATTAACTGCAACCGAAGCAATTGAACTTATAAAAAATAGAAAATTGTCTATATACGAATGGGTTTTAAGTTGCTTTGATAAAATTAAACAAAAAGATAGCGACGTAAAGGCATGGATATATCTAGATGAAAAAAATGCCTTAAAAAAAGCAAGGGAACTTGACGAATTAAATGATAGTTCTTTATTAGGAATCCCTTTTGGAATTAAAGATATCATTGATGCTAGCAACATTCCTTCTGGATTAGGAACTCCTTTTTATGAAAATAATATACCTTCAAGAGACGCTGGTTCGGTTTCTATTGCCAAACAATCTGGATGTATATTTCTAGGCAAAACAGTATCAACTGAACTCGGTCATAGAGGCCCTGGACAAACAACAAATCCACATAATAAAAATTTTACACCAGGTGGATCAAGCTCTGGATCAGCAGCAGCTGTAGCTGCTATGATGGCACCAGTTTGTTTTGGAACACAGACAACCGGTTCAGTCATTAGGCCTGCAGCTTATTGCGGAATAGTTGGATACAAACCTACTTATGGAGACTTTGACAAATCTGGAATACTTCCAAATTCGCCAACAATTGATACCTTAGGATTAATGACAAGATCTGTTGAAGATGTATCTCTTTTTCGTTCAATATTATTAGAAGAAAAAATTATAAAACCTAAAAATATTGATTTGAAAAATATTAAAATTGGTTTTGTTAGAACACCGCATTGGGATAAAACTGACATTTCAACACAAAATAACTTAGAAAAATTTATCGAAAAACTGCGTGTTGAAAAATTTGATATAACTGATATTAATCTAAATCAAATTATTTCAAAAGCTGATCAATTACACTTAGACATAAGCGGCTACGAATTTAAAAGATCTATTTCTTACGAAAGATTTAATCACTACAACCAATTAAGCGATCAACTTAGAAGTGGAAGATTAAATGATGGATATCAAGTTACTAACAAATTATATAAGGCTGCCATAAAAAATCTTTCAATTTTAAAAAAAGAAATTGATGAAGTTTTTAACCAATTAGATCTTATAATTACTCCAAGCGCACCTGGTGAAGCTCTAAAAGGGCTAGAATATACCGGTTCACCTATGTTTAACACTACATGGTCGTTGAGCGGTAACCCTTGTATAACTTTGCCATTATTTAAAGGATCACAAAATCTACCAATTGGTTGTCAACTAGTTACAAAATTTGGAAATGACAACGAATTGCTAGATTATTCTAAAACTATTTATGATGATTATTTAAAATGAGATACTACCAAAAGCTCAGGTAAAGTTAGAGCTAGCGCTGGAAATAACAGTACTATTATTAAAACCACGGTATCTGATATACAAAAAGGAAATGAACCCTTTATAACAGTCGTTACAGGCAACCCTGTTACTCCACTAACAGCAAACAAATTAAGTCCTACAGGTGGAATAACACTACCTATTTCTATACATAAAGCTGTCAATATTCCAAGATGTATTGGATCAACACCAAGAGCTAAAGCAACCGGGAAATAAATTGGTACAGTTAACACTAAAATAGCCACACCAGTTAAAAACATAGACAAAAACAACAATGATCCCATTAATGCAAAGAGAAATCCGTGTTTAGACAAACCTAATTCACCAGCCCATTCAGCAATCATCATAGGCCAACCCATATTTGCTAAATAAAATTGAAATATTCCAACACAACCCAGTAAGAAAAACACAACAGCTGTAAGGTTCATTGTTCTGATTGTTGTTGGCATTACTTCTTTAACAAAAGTTTTACGCTTAAATATTAGTCCATAAAACAAAGCATATGCAGCTGCTGCAGCACCAGCCTCAGTTGGAGTGAATAAACCACCATATAGTCCACCAAGAATAATAACTGGCATCAACAAAGCTGGAATGGCTTCTTTAAAAGATCGCCATACTTCACATAAATCAAATTTACCCCTAGGTAATTTTATAAATAGAGAAACACTTACTATAATTACAGCATCACTAATAGCCAACATTATTCCAGGAACAATTCCTGCAAAGAATAGTTTAATAATATCCATTTCTGTAATAACACCAAATAATATTAGTGTTATGCTTGGAGGTATCAAAAGTGCAATACCACCTGCAGACGCAATCACACCTGCTGCCATCCACTTTGGGTAACCTCTTTTTACAAGTTCAGGGTAAGCAATAACACTCATAGCAGCAGCCATTGCAGTAGATGATCCAGAAATAGCTCCAAATAAAACAGCAGCTAACAAAGTTGCGTATGCAAAACCACCTGGAACCCAACCAACTAGCGCATCAGCAAACTTAAAAAGACTTCCAACTAACCCAGTCCGTTCCATTAAAAAACCAGCATAAATAAAGAATGGAATTGCTACTAATGTATATTTAGTTAAAAAACTAAAGAAAGCCTCAAATAAGGTGCTATAAGTTAGAAAGTCGTCAAATATAACCAATAGTGCAGTTGCACCGGCAAGCGCTATTCCTATAGGCGCACCAGCGAACAAAAGACTAAATAAGTATCCACCTAGTGAGAACATTATTAATCTCCTATTCTAAAAAATTTAGACATCTGTTGCCACTTCAACTTCATCAGTAAAATGATCGCCTTTGACATAACTATGGATATCTTCAATAAACTGAAGAAATGACACAACGCACATTAATCCCATTCCAATTGCAAGTATAAAATGAAAAGGCCACATGTAAAAATACAAGCTTTCCGTTCTCTCTCCGATTTGTATTGAATACTCAATAGTTGAATAAGAAGTATATGTTAATGATCCTGTAAATAGAGATATAAAAAATGAGACAAAAATTTTAAGAGACCCAACTGTTCGATAAAAACCTTTAGCATTTAGAAGCTGAAGCACGGCGCTCATAACCAAATGACCTCTTTTAATTTGCGTAACACAAATATATAATGCAACAGATGAAACCATTGCATATATAACTGCATCTTGGCCCCACTGAAATATAACCCCAAAAATATATCTTCTTATAATTTCAGATAATGCAAAGAGAGTAACAGCTATCATTAAATAAGCTGAACAATTTCCTAAAACCAAATTAATATAGGATTTAATCGTATTTGAAATTTTGTAAAATAAGTTCATGATTTTTTTTAATGTAAGAAGGCCTGAAATACATCAGGCCTTCTTAAAAATTTATTTTCTAGATTTTTTCTTGAAAAGAGCAGTTCCTTTACCATATCTAGCAAAATCTGCAGCAAAAGCAGTACAATCTGTTTTTTCTAATGCACTAGATCCCATAGGATTAGCAGCAACTAGAGCTTTTGCTTCTGCGCTAAACTGATCAACCATCTTTGAACCATTATCATCAACAAGTGTTTTGATGTATTTGTTGGTTGCTCCACCCTCAGCTTTCTGAATAACAGCAGCTTCAGCAGGGCTCATAACATAGATACCAGCTTTGGTCTTGTCAGTAACTTTGAACTTATCAACCAATCTCTTGTCATTACAAAAATTAATCGCTTTTTGAAATGGAATGAAATCGTTAACAATGATGTCACTTAAAGCATTTTGTTGCTTCTTAGACAGCTTTGACCACCACTTATTTGACGCACCCATCCAGTAATAGTCACCTACAATACCATTGATACCAGCAACTGTGAAATATGGAGCTTGTTCTTTAGTAGCATCAAATCCACCTAAGCTTGTTAGAAGTCCATCAATCACTCCAGTTTGAAGTGCAGGAGGAACATCACCAAAAGCCATTGTAGTAGGGTTTGCACCTAGTCCAGATAATAATGCATTTTCAGTAGCTCCCATACTTCTAACTTTTTTACCAGCAAAGTCAGACGGCACTAAGAATCTACTTTTAACAGCTCCAGCACCCATATACATACTCAAATGTCCAGATCCAAAAATTGTTATCCCGTGCTTGTCATTAAATACTTTCTTAATTTCAGCATATGTCTTTGTTCCATCAAGTCCTTGTATTGCTCCTGGAGTAGTTAATTTTCCTGCACCAAGAATAGTACTAGCATATGGCTCTACAGGTACAGTTTTTCCAAATTGACCTGTCATCATCTCTAAGTTACCTTTTGTTAAGGCTTGAGTACCCTTAGGAACGTTATAAAGAGATTTTGCCCAATAGATTTGAACTTTACTTCCAGGTATTTTTTTCTCAACCTGCTCAGCAAAGAAAACTTCTGCTATTGCAGCTGGATGTGGCGGACCAGAGTGGTCTGATGCCCAACGCATTTTGATTGGTTTAATTTTGTGACCGTCAGCTGTGGCTAGATTAGTTCCAGCTGCAAAAGTCAAAGCCACAGCACTTGCTGCGCCTAAAAGTGATAATTTAGTCAATTTCATAAAAATTTCCTCCAAATATTAAGAATCACAAACTATAACGTTAAGCATATTAGGTAAACTATTATTTCTAATAATTTAAATTATTTATTGAATATGTTATCTATTTTGTCAGATAATTCCGTCACTTTTGAAATCTCTTATTTCTTTTTTTGTAAAACCAGCTTCTTGAAGAACAGCATTAGTATCTTCACCGAGTTCAGGAGCTGTTTTATCTTCAAAAGTACTTTCTGAAATATGCACAGGTGTTTTTAATAAACTTATATCTACACCATTCTTAGTTTTTAATTTTTGTATGTTATTTCTGTCTTTCAGAAAAGGATTCTCTAGAGCTTCTTTCAAGTCTAATATTGGCGCAGCAGGAACAATTCCACCAAATTTTTCAAGCCATTCAGCTGTTGTCTTTTTCATAAGTTCTTCATCTAAAATTCTTGTGACTTCATCCCTATTTTCTTGTCTTGTCTTAAAGTTTACAAATCTTGGGTCATCACTTAATTCTTCTCTACCAATATTATCACATAGTATTGGCCAAAAACTCTCTTTATTACACATCAGATATATCCATCCATCCTTAGTCTTGTATAATTGACAAGGAACTAAAATTGGATGCGCAGATCTATCTAGCCTTTCACTTTTAAAGTCTGAATTAAGTGTCCATGCAGCCATATAACTTTGATTAAACATGGCTGTATCGAATAAATTTACGTCAACATCTCTTCCCAAACCTGTTGATCGAGCTGACAACACTGCACTTACAAGACCGAAAGACATTGTCAGCCCCGACATATAATCTACAATAGAAAGGCCAAATCTTGCAGGAGGACCACTTGGTTCTCCTGTCAAAGAAAAGTATCCTGCTTCAGCTTGCATTAAATAATCATACCCTGGCCAGTTTTTTCTTGGTCCTTCCCTTCCATATGCAGAGCAGTGAGCCGCTACTATAGATTTATTAAAATTCTTAAGTTGATCGTAGGTTATTCCTAATTTTTCAG
>Ga0209659_1001617_pt1 | contig 12930 bp, 9 predicted proteins | sample SaaInlLV_10m_DNA_FD_184658 | JGI IMG/M metagenome (GOLD analysis project Ga0209659, IMG submission 184658) | Marine microbial communities from expanding oxygen minimum zones in the Saanich Inlet - SI072_LV_10m_DNA (SPAdes) (version 2) | ecosystem: Environmental > Aquatic > Marine > Intertidal... | reverse complement strand
TTGTGATGCTGCCCGATTACGGCGTAAATCTTGACTATGATAGGCATCAATAACAGGCTGATCATGCATTGATGCATGAATAGTGGTTACTACACCATTCTCAACACCAAAGGTTTTATCCAGCACTGACAACACAGGCACTAATGCATTACTGGTGCATGAGGCTGCCGATAAAATTCGCTGCTCAGTATTTACTGGCTGATGATTAACGCCATAAACCAATGCAGGAATTAAGGCCTCACCCGGGTTCGATAATAAAACGCGCTTAGCACCCGAATCGATATGTTTTTTTGCTTCAACCACCGTCGTAATTTTACCCGTACATTCCATGACGAGATCAATATCTAAGGCCTGCCAAGGCAGTTGCGATTGATCGGCCTGTTGCAGCAAATCAATCCCAATGCTATTAATCAATAATTGCTGTTCGGCAGAGCTGCCCGTATGACTGGCTTGGTTTTTCACATCACAGCTAACATCGGCAGGAAAGCGCCCATGGGTGCTGTCATATTGCGTTAAATAAGCAATCGCATCATGTGACGCCAATTCATTAATGGCGACCATCGACAGCGATTGCGTATCTTCACGCTCATGCCATGCGCGCAGCAAACAACGTCCAACACGCCCATAGCCATTAATTGCTAATCGCATAACTTTGTCATCCTACGGACGTATCCTTAATATAAGGAAGGAAATTAATCGGCCAGCAAAGCATGCACTTTATCGACAACGGCTGATGCCGTAATACCAAAGTGCTCTAATAAAACATTGCCCGGCGCTGACTCACCAAAAGTAGTCATGCCGACAACTGCGCCATCAAGTCCAACATACTTGTGCCAGTAATCAACATGCGCGGCTTCTACAGCGACGCGTTTTGTTACTGCTTTAGGTAATACCGCTTCGCGATAAGCTGCATCTTGCTGATCAAAGACCGAAGTGCTTGGTATTGATACCACACGAACCGCTACACCACTGGCAGTCAATTGCTCTGCTGCTTCAATAGTAATACCCACCTCAGAACCCGTTGCAATTAAAATAACCTGTGGCGTACCTGCACAAGCTTTTAATACATAAGCGCCGCGAGCGATATCACTTAACTGCTCGGCATTTCGGCTTTGAGCAGGTAAACCCTGACGACTAAACACTAATGCCGAAGGTCCACTTTTACGCTCTAAAGCAGCTTTCCATGCAACCGCTGTTTCAGCGCCATCACATGGACGCCAAGTATCTAAATTCGGCGTTAAACGTAAGTTAGCAATTTGCTCTATCGGTTGGTGAGTCGGGCCATCTTCACCCTGACCAATCGAATCATGGGTATAAACAAAAATATTAGGTATACCCATTAATGCAGACATACGCACGGCATTTCGCGCATATTCCATAAACATCAGGAAGGTTGCACCAAAAGTACGGAAGCCACCGTGTAAACCAATACCATTCATGATGGCGCACATACCGAATTCGCGCACACCGTAGTAGAGATAGTTACCGCTAGGGTCTTCTGCACTAATCCCTTTGGCATCAGGCCATAAGGTTAAGTTAGAACCCGCTAAATCGGCAGAGCCACCTATGATTTCAGGCATGATATTGGCAAACGCTTCAATCGAATTCTGTGAGGCTTTACGGCTAGCAATATTGTCGGCGTTATCTTGTGACTGCTGAATAAAAGCAGCGGCTTTTTCAGCAAAATCGGCAGGTAAATCGCCATTTAAACGACGCGTTAACTCGGCTGCCAATTCAGGATGCGCTTGCTGATAGCTAGCGAATTGCGCATTCCACTGTGTTTCACTCTCGCCACCCGATTTATTGGCATCCCAACCACCGTAGACATCGGCTGGAACCTCAAATGGCGCATGCGGCCAGTTTAAGAATTCACGTGTAGCCGCGATTTCATCATCACCCAGCGGTGCGCCATGACAATTATGCGTGCCAGACTTATTAGGCGAACCAAAGCCAATAACTGTTTTACAACAAATCATACTGGGCTTAGCGGTTTCAGCTTGCGCTTCTTTAATAGCAGCGGCAATCGCTTCAGGATCATGTCCATCTACATCGGCAACCACATGCCAACCATAAGAGCGGAATCGCGCCGGCGTATCATCGGTAAACCAACCTTCTACATGGCCATCTATAGAAATACCGTTATCATCCCAAAAAGCCACTAGCTTGCCCAAACCTAAGGTACCCGCTAGCGAACATGCCTCATGAGAGACGCCTTCCATTAAACAGCCATCACCCAAAAACGCATACGTGTAATGATCAACCACTTCATGGCTTGGACGGTTAAACTGGGCGGCTAAAGTTTTTTCAGCGATAGCCATACCCACTGCATTACAGATGCCCTGACCTAATGGGCCAGTCGTTGTCTCAACGCCAGGCGCATAGCCGTATTCTGGGTGGCCCGGTGTTTTAGAGTGCAATTGACGGAAGTTCTTCAACTCTTCAATCGGTAATGCATAACCGGTTAAATGCAACAGCGAGTAAACCAGCATAGAACCATGCCCATTGGACATCACAAAGCGGTCACGATTAGCCCATTCTGGGTTAGCAGGATTATGCTGCATAAAATCATTCCACAGCACTTCAGCAATATCAGCCATACCCATAGGGGCACCAGGATGACCCGATTTGGCTTGTTGGACTGCATCCATCGTTAATGCGCGTATCGCATTCGCTAATTCACGGCGTGAGGGCATTCAAATGACTCCTAAATTGAAGGTTATATGAGTGACAATTAAGATTATCCAATTACTGGAAGTCACCCTTGCAAAAAAGGTCGCTATTGTCGCTTATGCGGCCGCAATGGGCAATTTGTTTGGGCGCTAGATTACACATCGATACATTATTCTCCCCTCATCGTTGCCATTCAGCACAACTCGAGTCCGAGAAAAAGATTATTTCAAATGATACTGAGTATATGAGTTTGTTTGTTTTTAGGAACTGTCTAGCCTGCAGGCGCTCTAATACCTAGTAACGCCATCTATGTATAAGCACCATGAATGAAGCTCCATGCTAGTATCAAAAGCATGTAAGCGCTCTCTTCAGCTGAAAACATTAAGCATTGGCTCCTCTCAACCTCAGTTAGGATATCCACTTAATATGTCAATATTTGCTCAACAACTCGCCAAAATTTGCTCTGATAACGGATTTATCGCCGCACTCGACCAAAGCGGTGGCAGTACACCCAAAGCCCTCAAACTTTATGGCGTTGCCGATACCGATTTTAATAGCGATAACGAAATGTTCGACATCGTTCATCAAATGCGCAGCCGCATTATGACTAGCGCCAGCTTTAATGGCGATAGACTGCTCGGCGCCATTTTATTTGAGAACACACTCGATAGAGATGTCGAAGGTATTAACTCTGCCAAGTTTCTATGGCAGCAAAAAAGAGTCGTCCCCTTTCTTAAAGTCGATAAAGGCTTAATGGATACCACCAAAGGGGTTCAATTAATGAAACCCATCGACGAACTGAATCAACTGCTTCAAAAAGCCAAAGCTCAAGATGTCTTTGGCACTAAAATGCGCTCAGTCATTAAAACCGCTAACCGTGAAGGCATTGCCGAACTTGTTGCACAGCAGTTTGCAATTGGAAAGCAAATTACTCGCGCTGGACTCATCCCTATTATTGAGCCCGAAATCGATATTCACAGCACTGACAAAGCCGCCGCCGAAACCTTACTCAAAGAACAATTACTACTGCAACTGAATCAACTCAGCGAGAACGAGCGAGTGATGCTTAAACTGACACCGCCAGAGCAAGTCAACTTCTACAGTGACTGTATTAATCATCCTAATGTAATTCGCGTGGTCGCACTCTCGGGCGGCTATAATCGCAATGAAGCTAATCGTCGCGTCGCAGAAAACAACGGCATGATTGCTAGCTTTTCTCGCGCCCTAACAGAGGGTCTTAGCGCCCAGCAATCAGACGACGCATTTAACGATACACTCAATCATTCAATTGAAACGATTTTTCAGGCCTCCAAAACCTAAGCATATAAAAAACCCAACGGTGACAATAATTCCGTGCATTTGTCCGCGCGCCAAACCGCGATAGTCTGATAGAATCGTGTTTACTTTTTTGGCGCGTGCTCACAGTGGCATTCGTTAGCAATAAAAACTCAGTTTAGAAGAACCGTGTATGGAATTTGTTGTTGGGCAACGTTGGGTCAGCCAAGCGGAGCCACAGTTAGGTCTTGGGCTCGTCATTGAAACTGATGGCCGGCATATCACATTAAGCTTTCCAGCCTTAGAAGAAGAGCGCATTTATGCCGCTAACAGCGCACCTCTGGCGCGCGTTATCTATCAAGTTGGCGACACCTTAAACGATATTGATAATAATGTACTCGTCGTTACCGCTATTGAAGAACTCAATCAGCTTAATTACTATCTTACGACAGACAATGACGGCGCCGAACACATTGTGCCTGAATCAAAAATCTCAGCCCAAATTCAGCTTAGCTCGCCTACACAGAAACTCTATAGCGGCCAGTTCGATAGAAACTCCGCCTTTCAATTATGCGCCGCTACCTTACACTTTCGTTATCAACTGCAGTGCTCTGAAGCACGTGGCTTATTAGGCCCAAGAACCAACTTACTTAAACACCAAATCTATATTGCTCATGAAGTTGCCTCTCGCTATGCGCCGCGTGTGCTTTTAGCCGATGAAGTTGGCCTAGGTAAAACCATTGAAGCCGGCATGATTTTGCATCATCAACTGCAAACCGGTTTAGCCAGTAGAGCGTTAATTGTCGTCCCCGAGCCATTACTGCATCAATGGCTGGTTGAGATGCTAAGAAAATTCAACTTACACTTTTCTTTGTTTGATAAAGGCCGCTATAACGCCATTATTGAAGCCGATGAAGGCAACCCCTTTGAATCCGAGCAATTAATATTATGTAGCCTCGATTTATTGTGCAGTGACAAAACCCTTATGCAAAAGGCCTGTGATGCTGGCTGGGATTTGATGATTGTCGATGAAGCCCACCATTTGCGCTGGTCAGAAGAATCACCCAGCATTGAATACCAAGCCATCGAACAGCTTTCGCGCTATTGTGCCGGCCTACTATTACTGACAGCAACACCAGAGCAAGTTGGCCTTGAAAGTCACTTTGCACGCTTACGCTTACTCGACCCTGCACGCTTCCATAGCCTGCCAAGCTTTATTGAAGAACAGGGACACTTTGTTGAACTTAATAACATTGTTAGCTCACTTGCTAATAAAGAAACATTGTCTGCGGAACAACAAAAACAGCTCAGCCATTATATTGGTGATTTACCTGAGCTTACTTCAGAAGGTAGCTCAGAAGGCAGCTCAGAAGGTAATGATCATCAGTTATTAATTCGCCGACTGCTTGACCGACATGGAACAGGCCGTGTGTTATTTAGAAATACACGCGCAGCGATAAAAGGCTTTCCTCAGCGCTTAGAGCAAGGCTATCCGCTAGAAGCCGTTGCCGATTACCAAGGCAATCAAGGCTTATACCCTGAACGTGCACTACAAGACGCAGGCGAAGATTGGCTAGCAATAGATCCACGTATTGAATGGCTAGAAGGCTTTTTAAAGTCTGTTCGCGGCAAAAAAGTCTTATTGATTTGCGCTAATCCAAACACCGCGCTTGATTTAGAAAAGCATCTGCATCTTACTTCAGGTATTCGTAGCACAGCCTTTTATGAAGGACTGTCTATTATTGAGCGCGACAGAGCCGCTGCTTATTTTGCCGATGAAGATGCCGGCGCTCAGGTATTAATTTGCTCAGAGATTGGCAGCGAAGGACGAAACTTCCAGTTTGCACACCATCTTGTATTATTCGATTTACCGATGAACCCCGACCTACTAGAGCAGCGCATTGGTCGTCTTGATCGTATCGGTCAAACTGAAGATATTAAAATACACATTCCTTATATTTTGGGTAGCGCGCAAGAGTATTTATATCGCTGGTATAACGAAGGTATTGATGCACTCTCTCACAGTTTCTCTGCTGGTCTATCCGTTTACCAATTATTTGAAACACGATTAACGCCGTGGATAAATACTGATACGCCGAACTCTGCAGAAGATTTTGAAACGCTACTCAGTGAAACGGCCGAACACACTCAAAAAGTGCGAGGCGAATTACAAAATGGTAGAGATCAATTACTCGAATTAAATTCCTGTGATAACGATATTGCTGAGCATGTAATTCAAACCATTGCTGAAGCTGAGCGCTCTGAAGTATTACAGTCATACATGACAATGCTACTGGATACCTTTGGTGTCGACCACGACTTCCATTCCGAGCACTGTCTGGTACTTCATCCTACCGATCATATGCTCACCGGTTATTTTCCGGGCCTAAAAGAAGAAGGCGTTACCGTTTGCTTTGATAGAGCTAAAGCGCAGCAACGCGAAGAAATGGAATTTATTACTTGGGAGCATCCCATGATCAGCGAAGCCATGGAAATGGTCTTCAGTATGGATATTGGTAACGTAGCGATTGCCGCGTTGAAATTAAAAGCGATTCCCGCTGGTACATTAATGATTGAATGCTTTTTTGCGATTCAATGTAGCGCACCTAAAAAATATCAAGTGGATCGTTTTTTACCGGCCACACCTATTCGTGTTTTATTAGAGAGTAGCGGCAAAGACTTAACCGCTATTATTAAACATGCACAAATGAACAAGCTGGCTGAGCACGTTAAAAAATCAACTCGCTTAGCGATATTAAAACAAATTCGCGGCGAACTAGAAAAAATGATTGGCTCAGCACAAACGATTGCTCAAGATCGCGCACAGCCAATGATTACAGCAGCTCAAGAGCGTGTTGCCACGACTATGGGTGAAGAGTTGAATCGCTTAACAGAATTAAAACAATTGAACGGAACAATACGAGAAGAAGAAATTGAATTTGTTGCTAGCCGTCAATCTGAAGCGCTCGCACATATTGCTAACGCTTCAGCTGAGCTTAAGGCGATAAGAGTATTAATTAACACCTAAAACTAACATCAAAGCTAAGAAGCATCTATTAATGCATAAAAAACATTAATAGATGCAATATTTTTACAGCGCTTCAAGAATAGCTTCAGCACTACTGGTCAATATGCCAGGACCGGTTTCTAAATTAAATGCCGTCACGGTACCGTCATCAACAATCATAGAATAACGCTGCGAACGCGTACCCATACCAAAGCCAGTTCCGTCAAGCTCAAGACCTAAAGCCGCAGTCAATTCAGCATTACCATCAGCTAACATTAATATTGCTTCGGCGTTTTGACTTTCGCCCCATGCGCCCATAACAAAAGCATCGTTAACCGATAGACAAACGATAGTATCAACACCTTTGTCTTTAATTTTATCGGCATTAACCACAAAGCCCGGCAAATGCGTTAATGAACAGCCCGGTGTAAATGCACCAGGAACAGCAAACAACACTACTTTTTTACCTGCGAAGATAGCGTCGGTAGTTATCTCTTCTGGACCACTTTCGCCCATTACGCTGAGTGTGCATGAAGGTGTTTTTTCGCCAACTTGAATAGTCATATTATTGTCCTGTTAATTATTTATATAAATCATAGCCACTCATGTTACTCATTTTCCTTATTAGTAACACAAACAGAAACATTCATTCGGTACTGATTCTACATGAATTAATCGCTCTTTACCGTATCAGATGACTAATAATGCTTTTCCTAAAATAAAAACTTGGCTATAAAAGCACGTAACATATCGTTGTAATAATTAAGGCACCGACAATATTTAATAAAAATCCTGTCCGCAACATATCGATAGAACGCACTTTGCCGCTACCAAATATAATCGCATTCGGCGCCGTTGCTACTGGCAACATAAAAGCACAACTCGCACTTAAAGCGGCAGGAATCATCAGCATCTGAGGATCTAACTTAGCCGCCAAAGCGGCTGCTGCTAATATAGGCATGAGCAATACCGTCGTTGCGGTATTGCTCGTTGACTCAGTCATAAAGCTAACAGCTAGACTTAATACCAACAACATGGCGAATATTGGCAATACCGCCAAACCATCAAAAACAGCTCCTAATGCAACACTTAATCCAGAAACCGCAAACGCTTTAGCAATGCAAATGCCGCCAGCAAATAAGAGTAAAACACCCCAAGGTATCTTACTCGCTTGGTCCCAATCCAATAACCGGCCGCCCTTCCCATCAGATACAATAAATAAAGTGATCGCCCCGATTAAAGCCACGCTTGCATCATTCGCTTGATGTAAATTTAATAACTCGCTCCATCCACCAAAGGGCTCGCCCCGTGTTATCCATGCCAGCGCAGTACAAATAAAAACAATCAAAACTCGCTTTTCTGCTGATCGCCATTGACCCACAGCGGGCAACGCTAAAGGCTTACCCTGTCCAACATTAACATGACGAGTCAGCCACCAAGCAATAAACGGTAAAAAAACGATAACAACAGGTACACCAATCATCATCCATTCGACAAACCCCATAGAAGCACCCGTCACTTCAGTATAAATCTGCATAAAAACTAGGTTAGGCGGCGTACCTACTGGCGTTCCCATGCCGCCTACATTAGCGGCATAAGCAATACCTAACATCAACGCTAGAGGAAGCCTTGGGTTACTACTTTTTTCGAGTATCGCTAAAGCAATGGGCAATAACATGAGCACCGTTGCTGTATTAGAAATCCACATACTCAGTACAGCGCTAGCAAGCATAAAACCAACCACCAAACTTCGATCCGTTTGCTTGCCAGCAATACGCCTACAAGCATTCACCATATAAATAGCCAGCCGCTGATGAGTACCCGTTGATTCCATCCCCCGAGATAAAATAAAACCACCTAACATTAATAAAATTAACGGGCTTCCGTAAGCCTGTGCAACTTGTAAGGGCTCTAAAACATCGAATAAAGGAAATAAAGTGAGTGGTAAAAGTGAAGTGACCGGGATCGGGACGGGTTCAGTTACCCACCATAAAACGCACCAAGAAGTAATACCAGCAGTTAATGCAGCCGATACAGACAAGGAATCATTGAACAAAATAAATAACATACCAGCCAATGCAGGACCTGCAATAAGCTTAAGTCCACTTACACTATTCATTTTTCTAGTATTCATCGATCATTTACACCTATAAAAAATTTTATGGTTGTCTAGTTACAGAGGTTAACTGAAACCCATCTTGCAATCGCCAACTCCATTTCTTTTCATCCTCATAACCAATAAAAGACTTTATTAGGCCTATTATTTTTTCAAATAAACTGAGAGAAGTGTTTAACAAAAAACCATCTTGTAGCGCTCTAACTTCATGGAATACAATTCCAGCCGGTGTTTCGACACAGCCTCGCCAAATCAACTCCCACTCTTGAATATCATTTTTTTGCAGTTCAAACATTTCGACGGTATCAGACAACGAGGAGATATCTTCAATAGCATGGTTCACTACCAATAGCTGCCAACGGCCACTAGGACGCTGCGCCAAATCAACACTCTGTGGCGAAAAATACTCTGGCTCATCACAGTTGCGATCACCCCATATTGGCTGCCTCATTCTTAAATCATTACTGCTATCAGCTGAATATAATAGACTGCGCCTATTGGTAGATGAATGAAGCAATGATAACTGACCAGCAGTATCGGAATACTCAATAACTAACAACCCACTGCCATCAGGTAAACGCTCTGGAGATGCCAATGCAGATTCATTTTTTTTAAAATTATTAGCACCATCACAGCTCATAAGCGCCCCGACTAAGGGCGCCATGATAAGAATAATGATAATCTGCTTTTTGATTAAAATGAAAAACTGTAAAACAATGGCTAACATTCAAAGACTCATGTGAGAAGACGAGTTAGTCATGGTATGATTTGCGCTCCTGAGTTTCAACTAAACGCTATACCATCTATAACATTTTACTATGCCGACAAAACCACAACTGCCAAGATCATGTCTGCGAAGTTAATAGACACTTTTGGCCGAGAGATCGACTACGCAAGGCTGTCAGTCACTGACCGCTGCGATTTCCGCTGTGTTTATTGTATGGCCGAGGACATGACGTTTTTACCAAAAGCTGAAATACTTTCTTTAGAAGAACTACTCAGTATCGCATCAGCCTTAATCGACAGTGGCATTAAAAAAATTCGACTTACCGGCGGCGAACCACTCATTCGAAATAATATTATGTGGCTCATTGAGGCCATTAGTAAACTCGATGGATTAGAAGAGTTAACCTTAACGACCAACGGCTCTCAACTCAGAAAATATGCTACGCAATTACGTCGCTGCGGCATCAAGCGTATCAATATTAGCATTGACTCATTACAGGCTGATAAATTCAAATCCATTACCCGTACTGGCCAATTACAGCAAGTGCTCGATGGTATTGACGCTGCTATTGATGCCGGCTTTGAAAGCATTAAATTAAACAGCGTTATTTTAAAAAATCGAAATGATGATGAGGTTTTGTCACTGGTTAACTTTGCCAGACAAAAAAATATTGATATTGCCTTTATAGAAGAAATGCCACTAGGTGATATCGTTGAGCATAATCGCCTATTGTCTTTTTGTTCAAGCGATGAGTTGCGATCAATAATTAACAAAGAGATTACATTAACTCCCAGCCACAAAAAAACCAATGGGCCTGCAACCTATTATTCACTTGCCAATAGTAATACCCATGTTGGATTTATATCACCCCATAGTCACAACTTTTGTGCTGAGTGCAATCGTATACGCGTCACAATAGAGGGGAGACTGCTTTTATGTTTAGGCAATGAGCACTCGGTTGATTTAAGAAGTGTATTGCGAGATAGCGAAAAGTCTCAAGCGGCATTAACGCAAACCATTAAGGACAGCATGAAAATTAAACCCGAACGCCACTATTTTGATCTAGAAGAAAAACCACAGATTGTTCGCTTTATGAATACCACTGGCGGCTAACGGCTCAATCGTCTTGCTTCAAATAAAGAGAGGCTTTTATTATATGCGTCAATACAAGAGGCGCAGATACAATGCTTTCGCTTTGATGCCAATGGCAGTAAATCAAGAAGCCCTTGAGGAATGGTTTTTTCTCGACACCAACATGTTGCAATAGCATTAACACCACATTGATTATCAGTTCGGCAAAAAGGACATTGAAGATTATCTTTGACCTCTAACATACCACTGTTCAGCTCCCGTTACACGACACGCTTATTTAAAAGACAAACAAGCGACCGTTTCAAAATGATAAGTTGATGGAAACAAATCAACCAATATTATTTTATCGATAGTGAATTTCCCCTCCAACTTCTGAAGGTCTCTCGCCATAGTGGCCGCATTACAGCTAACATAAACTAATTGCTTAGGCTTGCATGATTTAATCCAGTTATTGAGTTCGGGAAAACCTTTTCGTGGCGGATCGATTAGAACACTATCGAATTGCGTAAATGAAGATAGCTTTTTAAATCGTTTGAGCGCTCCCTCATCAAATAAATCGATTTTTAAATAATCTTCATGCTCATAGGGAACCACGTCCACCATCACTCGCGGCAGAGAGCATTCACTTTGCTCTAATAACTGCTCTAATACTTGTTCTGAGAGATTACCATTACCTGAAAATAAATCTAACAATCGATTAGGGACTTTTTTAGCCTTCGTAATTTGATCACTCACCAAGTCTTTCAATACAGCATTCATATCATCATTGACTTGCGTAAATCCACCCTCTGCGTAATCACTATTCCAAGTTTCTTTCACTACGCCAGATTCATCAAGATACAGTTCGCAATGACCCTTACCTTCATGCGATTCCGTCCAAGTTTTATTATCATAGAGCGCATCAAATTTATTTTTCAATTCTGGACGAATCATTTTGCAATTTGGAATCTGAATCACTTGATCTGTTGCGGCATCGACCAAGCCAATATATTTATGGCGGTAATGTAATTGCATTCTATTTCGATATGATAATCGTTCGGGTGCAGCAACGATATGAATAGCTTCCTCACTGACATGACCAGAACGCAGAAGTGGCTGCATAATTTTTGTCAGCGCATCTTTTTTATAACCAAGCTCTGTTTGATAATCGGTATGAAGATAATGGCAGCCCGGACACTGCTGAAAATGTTCACACTCGGCAGCAATACGCTGCGGAGACGTCTCATCGACCGATTCTACTTTAGCAAACTGCACACCTTTGCTGCGCTTATAAATACGTGCCACACCTGACTCGCCGGGCAATGTTTTAGCAATAAAAGTGATGGCGCCCTCTTGCTTACACACCCCCTGCCCCAAGCCATCAATATGCTCGATACTGTAGTTATGTTTCTGCAAGCCCGGCTTAGGCTTATTAGAGCGACCACGGCTAAAAGTGCTAGTGCGCTTGCGAATACCGGCATCCGGCTTATTAAAATGCGACAAGAGTTATCCTTATTCGATCTGATTTCAGGCGTGTATTCTAATCAAATCTTAGGCAAAGCGCAGGTTTATTAAGCCGAGGAATGTATTACCGTATTTAACGATTGGTTAAGAGTGATTTATTGAGCGGGTAAATGAAATTCAATGACATTCTGATCGGGGTCACGGATAAAGATAAATGAAGCGCCTTCTGAGGTGACAATAGGGCCTTCGGTAATTTCATAATCTATAGATTCAAGATAGGCCTGCGTGGATTGCATATCGGTGACTTCAAGAGCCACATGGGTATAGCCGGTATATTTTTCGGGGATATCCATGAGCATATTGACTATCTGATTTTTTGAGGCATTTAGAATAAAGTTAATATTGATGCCTGACGGATGCTCCATGATGGCGACGGGTTCGGGGCCTATTGGGCCGGCTATAAATTCAAATCCTAATTTTTCATAAAATTCACGCGCAATCTCTAAGTCAGTCACTCTTAGGCCTATATGATTAATTCTGACAATTTCTTTCATTGTTAAGCCCGCGGTGGTTGTATGTGATTGTAATGGGACAGTCATG
>Ga0209659_1001612_pt1 | contig 12966 bp, 15 predicted proteins | sample SaaInlLV_10m_DNA_FD_184658 | JGI IMG/M metagenome (GOLD analysis project Ga0209659, IMG submission 184658) | Marine microbial communities from expanding oxygen minimum zones in the Saanich Inlet - SI072_LV_10m_DNA (SPAdes) (version 2) | ecosystem: Environmental > Aquatic > Marine > Intertidal... | reverse complement strand
GGAACCCTAGGTATAGATAGATACACTAGAGGTTTTTTCGAATACACACAATTTGTATACGTATACATACTGTGTCTACTCGTGAGTAGTTTGGCATTTTATCCCAAATACAAGAATCAAATCCTTACTGTACTTGTCGCGTTTTTAACGTTTTATGTTGTATTTGCCGACAAGTCATGCACTTTAGGCTAACTTGGGGAGGGCGTTAGCGGCATTCATCCTCACCTTGGGTACCTTCTTACCAAAGTCAATCATGCTCAGAATCTCACCCATGAGGATGAACTGTTGGGACATGACAACCATCTTCGCTATGTTCGTCTTGGGTCCATAGTCGCCGTAGCCTACAGTACTCATGGTGGTGAACGCAAAGTAGAAGGGGTCAATCATACTCTCGAAACCGAAAGCATCGGGGTCAGCCTGATGAATAGCCGTGTAAATGAGACCATAGAACAGGGTCGTCACGAGAATAACAATAAGCTGCAGCATTATACTATACCTCAATAGAATTTTGTCGAGGCAAATCTTGACTCCTCCTCTTAAAGTTTAACTTTCTCACACTCGTAACCCATCTCGAAACTGGATTCGCTGTGGAAGAAATGGTTGATGCCGCGTCATCGCTCATGATAATACTGAGACCGTTGCATACGTCGGGTTTATTCTCTTTATCTGGAAATTCAATATTGAATGCCTTAATAGATATGGCAGGTATATCTGGAGCATCATCGAGGAGTCGGTCATACTCCTCTCTCGCCTTCATCACAAATTCCACAACATCTGCACGATGTTTAACGTCGAGGGACAATTCCATATCGATATTCCTATAAAATTTGGAGTACTGTACACACATCGCAGAGTGTGCCTCAGCTAGGTTCGCACTTTGACTAAACTTACTTATCGAAGTCAGGATGCCACCGAGAACATTGAGAAAGGCGAAAAAGTATTGAACCACAATAATTTTTGTTTTTGTACTTGAATCCACATCATCATTCCCACTTGGATTGAGGACAGCGAAACCACCCACACCTGTAATACTCGCAATAACTATACTCGGATAGGAGAGGTAATCGTGTTGTTTCTTGTAATAGAGGCGTGCATGGTTATGAAGCCACCTGTACCCCGCCGCCTTCTCTGCCCAACGTACCAAAAGTTGCTCCTGCTTCTCACACCAAAAGTGTTGCACAGGTTGGGCATCTATGTCTTCCTGACCCATTACGTTACCTGGATATTTTTTGCACACTCCCTGGCGAGAGTGTCGACTGCTTCATTCTGGGGGTGACCATTATGTGCCTTGACCCAACGCCATTCAATCATCTTCACTTTGTCCCTGAGTGTATCGATTTGAATCCAAAGTTCCTTATTTTTTACAGGTGTCCCCGCAGAAGTCATCCATCCATTCTTCTTCCAATTGATAATCCACTTGGTGATGCCATTCTTCACGTAGTTACTATCCGTGAAAATACGCACCTCCTCAATGCCCCTCTTCACACATTCCTCGAGGGCTTTCGCCACCGCAGTCATCTCCATGATGTTATTTGTTGTCTTTGCACTGGCACCACACAACTTGAGGTCTTCACCTATGGCTCCCCATCCACCAGCTCCGGGGTTTCCAAGGCAACTTCCGTCTGTGTAGATTTCGTACATACCTTTGTATAGTTTTTTTTGTTTATGTATTGTAATGAACAGTAGGATCTACCTATCCGCTACACTCGTGGTAATAGTAGTACTTCTAATCGTCGTGCTGTTACTTAAATTTAATCCAGAACCAGAACCCGAAAAACCAAAATTCAATGTAATCGGTGTATCTATGTCTAAAAAAAATGAAACTCCAGGCAAGACCGAAAATTACACATCTGAAGAACTGTCTAAACTGTCTGAGCAAGTTGAATTTACGTATAAGTTTTCAGTCGAGGGGGGTGAAAACTTCATGTCTTTGATTAAATGTACTCGTGTACATGAAGGTATCACTGACCAACAAACCATTACTCCTCCATTTGCGACGAATCAGGTTTATACGTTAAAGTTTTCGGCAAAACCAAATGAAAGTGTCATAGGTACGCATATTTTCAAATTGTCGTATGATTCGGACATATTTGGGCTAGACAATTTAGTAGACTCGCAACAAAGCACTATAAATCCTGAACAACTTTCGAGGGTCATAGATAATAATGAACTCGTTTCTCTTGAATTATTTGTTGTATTCGACGACAATAACAACGAGCTTACAACTTCAATAGATAAAAAGCGGGTGATAATCAAATACAACGGTATGGATATTTTTGATGGACAAGAAATATACCTATCACCATTAGTTGACACGGATGGCGGTGTTTGTATCAAACAAATGTCCAATGGGGAAAGTATACCAGTGGATGCTAAATTTCCAATAGAGATTTCAGAATGTGTCCCACTCTACTTTTCTAAATATCAGGGAAAAAACATTATTTCAACATCAAGCAACCCAGAAAGTCCCGATGCCAAATTCTTATCTGCACAAGAAATATATTCGGAGAAGGCCCCGACAAATTACAATTATAAAGGTAGAATTAACACCACGCCATATTTTTACAATAAACTTACGACGAAAGTTTATTACAACGATGACAGAGAGAATGCTTTAGAAGAATGTGCGAAGTGGTGCAATCGTAGTAATAATTTTAAAAATACTACTTTTAATGAATGTAAGGGTTTTGTCATAGAAAATGGATGGGATCACAGACACATAACTGGCTCTTCCCTTAATCCCAATGCCATAACATGCAGACCCATTGATAATAATAGTAGACCAACAGGTGTATGCAACATAAACAACGTCGAAAATATATGGAATGGTACATGCACCCCCGATAAACCACGTGGTACACCTGATGTAGATTACAAAGGTATTCAAAATGGATTATACTGGAATGAAAAAAAACGGACAGGTAGCTGGACTAGTGATGAGAGTGAAATTTTAGGTCTCACCTTATCATTTGAAAAACTGACATCTGGTCCAATTACCAACAAACAATTCACTCTTGAATTTGTTTAGTTTCTTTATCAACCGACTGACTAACTTTTTTAGATTTCGTCGTCTCCTGAGGTCTAAAAAACTTATTATAGGGACATACCCGACATCTTCGATGTCTAATGGCGCAATCAATTCGGGTGGGTGGTTTCATGCACGGGAGCATTTACTTTTGAATCGGGACACTCTTTTAAATCATTGTACTCCGAAGCCTTCTTTGGTGTTTTACATATCGTATCTCCACAGTGGTCTCTATTCTGATACACGGAGTTTATGGATGTTGAAATTTCATTACAAGATTTTAGAGACCAGCGTCCCAATTTGGGTTTATCCACTTTAACAAAAAGTTCAAACACTTTCTTGAACATTATCTAAAATGAGAGTCTTATATTTAAGTAATCTTGCCGATCGGCGCAAGGGTGGCTTTCTAATCATTTTTAAACAGCATTGGTACTGTGCATTTTAAAAATGAGTTGTTGATTAATTATTTCAAAAAACTAAGACTTGGTGCTTAGTTGGAGAAAGCGAGACCACCCATACCCGACTGGATGCGGAGGACGTTGTAGTTAACAGCGAACATGTGGAGGGACTCGGCACCAACGATGTCATCCTTACGCTTGATGGAGACCTGGGCGTTGTCGATGCGGGAGAAGTTGCAGGTACCAGTGGGCTGGTGCTCCTCGGGCTTGAGCGCGAAGGAGTACGAGTACACACCGGGGTAGGGGGAACCGGAGTGGTGGTTGAAGGACTGGACCTGGTTGAAGTACTTACCCTGCTGCTCCTTGAAGCGGTCCTGACCGTTGAGAACCAGCTTGAAGGTGTCGAGGGGACCAACGACATCCTCGGTGAAGGCGACGTCGGAAGCCACGGTACCAGTCTCGAGCATGGGGGCACCCGAGAAGGAGGTGGGGACGTAGCAGTTGGAACCCGCAATGGTGGTGAGGTCGGACTCCATGAGAATGTTCGAGGTGTTGGAGGTGAAGTTCCACAGGGAATCGCCACCCATGCACCACACAAGCTCCTTGACGGGGTGGTTGTACGAGAGGCGGATGTTCTTAGCACCGTTACCGGTGACGGTGTCAACACCGGTGTGCTGCACCTGCTCGATCAGGTACTCGTGACCCTTCTGGGCGAAGCGGCGACGCTCCTCGGTGTCAAGGTAGATGTAGTTGGCCCACACCTTGAGGGAATCGAGGTAGTTGGTGAAGGTGGACGAGAGGTCGATGTCGATGCGCACCTCGTGGTACTGGAGGGCAATCAGGGGCAAGTAGAGACCGGGGTTGCGGTTGAAGAAGAAGATCAGGGGGAGGTACACGGTCTTACCGTCGATACCAGTGGTCATCTTACCATAGTTGGACTTCTTAGCCTCATCGAGGTAAAGCTCGGAGTACAGACGCCACCACTTCTGGTAGTGCTTGTCGACACGCTGACCACCAATGGAAAGCTCGACGTTGTTGACGGCGCGCTCGGCGACCCAGCACGCATCCCGGGAAGTCGAGGCGTTCGACACGAGTTCGAGGTACATGTCACCAACGAGATCACCGTTACGGGCAACGGTAACAGACACGCGACCGGAGTCGGAGGCAGTACCGTTGACGGTCTGCTCGATGTTCTCCATCGCGAAGTTGGTGTGGCGCTTGTATTTCGCCTGGTAAAAAGTTACCTCAGGGTTACCAGTCAGGTAGACATCCTGGGCACCGTAAGCTACGAGTTGCATAAGACCACCGGCCATTGTGAGAGTTTTGTACTATATACAGAGAAAATAATTTTGGTGGAATGCGCATTTCCCGACCCCCATTTTTCTCAGTTCAGTATAAATGACGACCTACCCTGATGAAATTCCCGAAAATCCCGAGTCCATCGAGGTTTATGAAGAGGACGAAACCGGGGATGAGATCGAGGAAGGTGAAATCGTCACTGAAGATGAACTCGAGGACTTCGAGGACGACCTCGACGATGGGGTTGACGTCCCAACACTAATGACCTCCCTACTTGCCACTGAAGAGGGGGAGACTGTTTGCACCGCTCTGATTGGGATCGGTCAGCAGCTCCAAGTCCAAAACAAGATACTTATAAAAATTTTGGCTCAACTCAAAAACTGATTTAAGGAAAAGAATCCTATATATTGTAAATGGAAGATACCCACTTCATCGATAAGGAACCCAACAGGTATGAAGCACTCGCAGAGTTGCAGAAACAGCAAATCCAATCGATGAATGAGGAACAGGTTGTCAACCTAATTGAAAAGTTTGAAAGCGCATGGGATCTCCGAACTGGTGACTACAGGAATGCTCGTGAACTGGGTTATCGTCAATTTGTTCACAAAGATCATTGGGATGAACACAACAATCCCATCCCAGAGAAGATTGACATCCTGGCAGTCAAGGGTATGCGAGAGAAACAGCGTCGTTTCCTTTCAGAACTCAAGCAGCGCCTGAGTGATCTGGGTGTTGACAAAAAGGAGTTTGACGATTCTGGTGCCACTGCTGGAAAGCGCTTAAACAACGTCTTCAAACAAATTAAGGATGGATATGAGAATATCAGGAGACACTACATGGCATATGAACGTGTCGTGAACCCCACAGCCGTTCCACAGATTACCTCAATTTATGATTCGGCAACTATGGATGATGATGAGATTGAGAGTTGTGCACCTTACCAAAAGTGTCTTATCTTTTGTCTAGATGAGGCGTACAAAAGGGGTTACCGTAAGTACAATAATCACTGCTACGAAGAGATTAAAACCATAGAGGGATACAGTACCCGCGCCTGGGTTCCCAAGTTTGAAATTGGTAAATTTGTTCGTTCTCTCGCTCCTAAGGAGGATGAGTTTTCCATGTGGAAGAACTTTACGAGTCGAGGGTCTATTTTTCGTGACGTGACTGAAAACCTCTCAACATGTAACGATGTTCAGTTTCCTGAAATCGAGAAGCGTCGGTACGTATGGTCCTTCAGGAATGGTTTATTTATTGGAAAGGAATGGAATCCCGAAATGGGTGAATATACATGTCGCTTTTACCCATATGATAGTAAGGACTATGCCTGTCTGGACCCAACAATTATCTCGTGTAAGTATTTTGACCAACAATTTGACGACTATTCACACGTAGAGCGTTGGCAGGATATCCCGACCCCCAATTTCGACAGAGTTCTTCACTATCAGCAGTTTGAAGAAGATGTGTGTGACTGGGCGTATGTTATGGGTGGACGACTCTGTTACGATATCGGAGACCTCGATAGTTGGCAGATTATCCCCTTTTTCAAGGGTATCGCGCGTTCGGGTAAGTCTACTCTGATTGAGAAGGTGTTCCAAAAGTTTTACGAACCCGAGGATGTTGGAACCCTCTCGAACAATATTGAGAAGAAGTTTGGTCTCTCATCGCTAATGGGGAAGTTTATGTTTGTCGCCCCAGAGGTGAAGGGAGACCTCGCACTTGAACAGGCGGAGTTCCAGTCTATCGTTTCTGGTGAGAGTGTATCCGTTGCGGTAAAGAATAAGTCTGCCGTTTCACTGGAGTGGAAAACCCCAGGTGTTCTCGGTGGTAACGAGGTTCCTAACTGGAAGGATAATTCTGGTTCTGTTCTTCGCCGTATCCTTCCGTGGAACTTTACCAAACAGGTGCGTGAAGCTGACCCTCTTCTCGATAAGAAGCTTGGTAAGGAACTTCCCGTGATTCTCTTGAAGTGCATCAGAGCGTACATCGATTACTCGAACATGTATAGAGACCGAGACATATGGAATGTTGTTCCAGCATACTTCAAGAAGATTCAGAAGCAGGTGGCGATGGTGGCGAACACGTTGCACCACTTCCTAGACTCGACGAATGTGGTCATGGGTAAGGAACTCTTTGTGCCACAGAAACTGTTTGTCCAGAGCTTCAATAACCACTGTAAAAGCAACAACCTCGGTTCCCCGCGTTTCAATCCAGACTTTTACGTGGGTCCTTTCAGCACCTATGATATCGAAGTCAGGAATGAGATTGTAACGTACAAGGGTCGAGCGTACCCTAATCAGCCAGTCATATACGGTGTAGACATCGTCGAAGAAGACCTCATGACCATGAACAACCACTAAAAAAAATCGCCATCTATAGTATGAGCCAGAAAATTAAAGAATTTGTCAGGCAATCTGGTGTCGAGGTAACCAACTCGAACTCGAATGAAAATAATAACTTTGCTCGGGAACTCGAAGAAGACCTTCTCCGAGTAGAGCGTGAGCGTGCCACACGTATGGCTGGATTCCGTACACCTCCACGCCCCCAGTATCGTCCACGTCCACGTCCAGAACCACTGGCGAATGAGTTTGTCGATGTGAATAATAAAATGATTGATAACATTCTCAGAGAAATTGATGAACCTGTACCACCACCACTCTCCAATAACAATATGAGAGAGTTGCTCGCTCCCACAATTGGACTTCAAATTGGTGCGTTAAATCCAGGAATGTTTAACGCTACCGTAAACCGCGAGTTTGGTAAAGAGATTCGTATCGACCTCACGGAAATTCTGAAGAAGAGACCCCTCGCTCGAACCTCCATTGGGAATGGTCTTTATGTAGACACTAAGGAGATTAAGGGGTGGTTTGGGCAGTTTAAGACTGGATTTTCCCATACACGCAACTATGGTATGCAGGGAAACTTGAACAAGAACTTCTTCAGTGTTCAGATTACCCTTGAAATCTCCAACGGGGAGGAGACTAAGGGTGCCACTGTAAACATCTATAGGAATGGTAAGATTCGTTTCTCGGGTGGATTTGTCGGTTCTAATATCGTCAACCAACCCGAACGTATTCGACGTTTCGTCGTTGACTCGTACACCAATAAAGACTCCTTCTTGTACAACCCCTTCTCGTACAACAACCTCAGTGGTCAATTTAGAATCAATGGGTTCTTCGACAACCTGACAGTTATCGCATCCAGGTTCAGGATGTACGGTATGACCCGTGTCTCCTACGAACCAGAACTCTCCCCCTTTATCTATGCGTACTTTGATGACGCAACTTTCATTCTCTCCAAGACTGGAAATGTTCAGATTTCGGGTGCTAAAAACCCCGAAGACATGGTAAACGCCTATGAATTTGGTAAAAAGTTTATTCGGGACTTGAACGCCGATGGACAAATTCGTGTCACTGGGGTGTTTGAGGAGGGTGTAAAGGCCAAGACCAAGGCCAAACCTAAAACTAAGGCTAAACCAACAGCTAAGCCTTCCACGCGTTTGAAAAAGTCGGAACTCGTGAACATCGCGCGTAAGATGGGTGTCGTCAACTTCAGGGCAGTCAGGAACGGTGCTACAAAAGTTCTCACCAAGGAGGAACTTTACAAGCGCATCCAGAACAAGTCTGGCAACAAGACGGCAACTTTCAAAAACACCAACAAAAATAAGAACGTCTCTCTCAGTGGTTCTGGGAAGACGTTCCGCGTTGGAAAGGTTAAATGTGAAAACCTGTCGAAAAAGGAGCTTGTCAGAATTGCTACGATTCTCAAGATTAAACCCGATGCCAAGGAGACGAAGACGTCTCTGTGCAACAAGATTGAAAAGGTTCGAAACAACCTGGCGGCGCCAAAACCTAAATCTCCACCCAAACCCAAACCCACCAAAAAGAACGTTGTGGCTGCCAAACGCAACGTTAAGAAGGCTGAGGTGATGAAGAAGAGGGGTCTCGACGAGAACTCTATCCGCAAAGACCTGAAAAAGCTTTATGGTGACAAGTGGATGAAAAGGTACCAACCCAATCTCAACCAAGATGTGCGTAACATGAAGTCGGCTCTCAACGCCATCAATAAGGGTAATAAGTCTGGTGTCCCCTTCAAGAAGGATGTCGACCAGGTCAAAAAGAACGTCGTCAGTCGGTGGAAGATGGAACGACGCCGAGAACTTGAGAGGAAGTATCTGATGAACAAGGTGAATGTCACTGGTGTTGCGTTTAACATTAGGAACGATTACCGTCGCGCGGCTGCCAATTACATCATGAGCAAGAAGACACCCCCTTCGAACAAGAAGATGGTGGAGTACCGCAACTATTGGTTAAAGTTTAGAGCCAACATGAATACAAATGGGAATTCGAGAAGAGTTAACAGGACGGCTCGAGCTCGGGTTGAGAAAATATAATCACGGTGTTCGCACCGATGATGACACGAGGGATTGGGGGACACCTGTAAACTCGTGGCTCTACATGGCGAGGGAAGAGTTCCTGGATGCCATGATTTATGTCGCTGCCGACTACATTCGTAAGAGTGGTCTAAAGCGTGATGAGGGTGAAGAGGATGATAACAAACTCATCATGCGTGTTATTGGGAAGTATACAGAAATGGAGAGTCCCAAGCACAAAATGCTCCTATGGCAACTTTTCAATATGCTAAACTCCATTAGTTAATTCATATAGTGCGAGAGATTCTTTTGAGTTGGGTGGTGTGATACGAAAAGTCATACTTGGGGAAAGTTTCTTTAATGTTATTAGAAATTATCGTTGCTTGAACTATATGGGGTGACCCAATAAACTGGTCTTCCATCTGTACAAATGTCTTCAACCTCTCTTGACTCTCACCATTTGCATGCATCTCGAGGTAAGTATCCTTAGACGCACCCTCAGTCATATAGAAATATTTAGAACCCTCAACCTCCTCGGATTTCTTGCGGTTTTCACGCATGAGTGCTAATACGAGGAGTATGAGAATAGCGTAGACTATCATTTATATTTACTGCGAAATAAGTTTTGTCAAATCGTCAATCTTCTGAAGAATGTTCTTGAACTTGTATATGGAGTCCACATCTGAGGGCTTCACAAACTCCATCTCAATTTGGTAACTCGCCTCCTCTTCGGAGTCCATATCGGCATTATCCCCTGAAGATATGGTCATGTCGATACTCAGGTTCTTACGCACGAATGAGTGCCTGGTCTTGGTTCTCTTCCGGTCCATCTCATACTCCCCACTCATAGGAATCTCACGTGCAACGCAGAAGCGTATATCGAGGGGTTCACGCTTGAAATCCTCCTTGATGACAGAAATCTTTTGAATCATCGTCTGTTCACCAGAGTCTTCGTCGACACTGATGCGAATATTGTTGTTGTCGTTGTAGTACACGTCAACGGTACTCGTCTTTATGCTTTCCCAACCACCATACTTCCTCAGGCCTTTGAGAACTTGCTTCCATACATCCTTACCGACGTTCGTATCGAAGAGGGCGCCATTGTGTTTGCCGAAACGAATCTCAACTTCAATATCGCCCTCATTCTTGTGAGCTTCAAAGATGGGGAGTACTTTCTCGGTAAGGTCCATTTTGCTTTTCTTATCTTTTTACATTTGCGTCATTCTCTTAAGCCTTTTTTATGCACAAAATGCAATGAAGGGTCTCGAAAATCACGGAAACACTTGCTACTTCAATACAGCGGTTCAATGCCTCCTGTACATCCCAGCCTTGACAAACCATTTTATGCGTCAACCTTACACGGGTGAATGCCCCTTCACGACCAAGTACTCTGAACTCATCAAAACATACTGGACGAGAGGACAGGATAGTTTGTGTATTAGTGACCTTCTGTCAGAATTTCGTAAAAAGTTTCCTCGTTTTGGCTCAAGGGAACAACATGACGTCCAAGAAGCTGTTTTGTGCATCATCGACATCCTCGAGACTGTGAGACCCGAAATTAAACAATGGTTCTATGGGAAAAAGACACAAGAAACTATATGGCCAGGTGGGAAGTCATCGAGTCAAGAGGACTTTAGCGTTCACTTGATAACCTCCAATGGACGAGATATGGGTAAGTTGTTGTCAGATAGCACTGACTGGAATACTATAGAGAATTTTCAAGATACTGAAGGTAAGACACATCATGTAGCGACCACACGTATGCTCTTCTCTAATTTACCCCAAGTGTTTATGATTTCCTTTGACCGCAAGAGTCACGTCCAAGTTATCGAAAACATTCAGATTGGTGGATCTGAGTATAACCTGATTTCGACAGCTGTCCACATGGGACATCAGAACGATGGACACTACGTGAGTTTCGTGAAGCGTAGAAATAAATGGTTTCTCATGGATGATGATAGCGTCAAAGAACACCCTTTACCTGACGAAGCTGGATATTATTTCATGGTCTACAATCTAAAAACTCCTTCATCTTGATATTCTCTTTGATGTTCACGATGGTTCGGTAAAAAGTGCGACGATTGTTTGGGTACGTCTTGTCCGTTCTCCTCTTCAAGGGTTTCCACCACATCGGAGACTCCCACGTCACATATGCACACTCCACAATAGCTCCATCTTCAAACCATGATTTATCCTCGATGCGGTTGTGGGGAATCTCACTCTCAAAATACAACTTCCCCTTTTCCTGTACATACAGGCGCCACGCAGGTATACCTGGCACGAGTCCTGGTGTCTCCCTCGATGGTTCCCGCTTCATAAGAAAGTCCACCGTATTCTTCTCTTGAGGCTTCCATTTGAACATGGTCTCATGGGTTCCGATGCGTATAGGGTCCCTTACAGGTGTGAAGACAAGGCCATCAATCTTTTGTTCAACAGTGGGAAGGTACTCATCCATAAACTTTGCAAAGTCTCTCATGTGATGGAACGTCTTACACTTGAGGCGATATTTGTCAGACTTCATATAGATGACGGATTTCATGAGACTCTTCGCTGCATCCAAGCGTTCCATGAGATTCTTGTTCCATACAGACTGACCAGCGACAAGAACTGCATCATAGACCATCAGGGTTCCGTCATACAGTTCACCATCGAGAATCGTTCCGTCATAGGCACTTTTCTTGAGATTTATGGACACCTCAAACATTTGGAAAGCCCGATTTACAAATAGACATTTCTTCTTTCCGTCGTAGGTAAGTGCCACCATCATATGACGCTCACCATCCGTCTTCTCACACACGAGATAATCACCACCCTTCAAGATAGGGAAATGCTTATACTCGATAGAGACTGGTTGTGGACCAGGGAAGTAATCCTTACTTCCCCATACGGAATGGATAAAGTCTATGACATATTTGTGAAGCGGATTAGACATGTTTTAGGTACCCGTATAAACTTTAATTGACTTTGACACCTGCAGCGTTCAAGATGTTACTCACACATTCGTGTGTATAAGTCATCGTCAACTTAGCTGCTGTAAATGCATAAACTCGTACATTTTGTCGAAGGAATTTTTCAAACATCTTTGCACTAATCTTAGAGTCCTTACCTTTTTGGAGGGTCTTCGCGACATTTTTTGTGTTCATCATCCAAACCTTCGCACTAGTGGAATTAACCTTACGGATATCCTTAGAAACAGGTCTACCCACGTCAGTATCAAAGTTAAGACCCATTTGTGACACGGGTTCGTCAGTCTCATTTCGAATCTTATCCTTGAACATCCCCCAATCGATACCCTCCTCCACACCTGGGAAAACGAGGCACCCAACACCTTCATGCGTCTCAAGAACCTGGTCAAGGGAACTGTCATCTACACCAATCCCAAAGTCAATGAAAAAGATGCGGTCATGTGTTTTCATGTATTTTTCCACAATTTCAGATTTTTTGTATGGGTCGTCATCGACATACGCGATTTGATTGTCAATCTTCTTCTGCAGACATCGAATATTAAGGCGTAGCACTGCATGAAGTGTCTTGACGTGACACGACTTTGAACGAGTAACAAGAATAGTAACAAGTTTCATATATCATAACTGCGCATCTACACCTTAAGCCTGTCATTGAGGCACCCACTAAATGGGAGATTCCCGACATGACCAAGGGTTGTATTCACATCTGCATGGATTTTACCATCCGCTTGTTGCCAACGACGACAGAATGCGTAGTCCTCTGAGAGGTACCGACGGTTTGTGGGGTCAATCATACAATCGAAAGCTGCGTGGTATTCATCAAAGTCTCGATTCTGGTGGTCATTTTTACACCACAGTTCAGGAAATTTCTCTTCAAGGGTCTTGAAGACGGAGCGTTTAATCACCATG
>Ga0209659_1001606_pt1 | contig 12994 bp, 12 predicted proteins | sample SaaInlLV_10m_DNA_FD_184658 | JGI IMG/M metagenome (GOLD analysis project Ga0209659, IMG submission 184658) | Marine microbial communities from expanding oxygen minimum zones in the Saanich Inlet - SI072_LV_10m_DNA (SPAdes) (version 2) | ecosystem: Environmental > Aquatic > Marine > Intertidal... | reverse complement strand
TTTAAAAAATTAACCCCTACTCTTTTTAGGTTATCAATCAAAGTATTACTTTTGTGTTTACATTAAAAATAATTACTGTAAACGCATGCAGAAGATAACTAAAGAAGTCTACCTTGATTGGTATGAAAACATGATGCTCTGGCGAAAGTTTGAAGACAAACTCGCAGCGGTGTATATTCAACAAAAAGTAAGAGGGTTTCTCCACTTGTACAACGGTCAAGAAGCCGTACTTGCAGGCGCTTTACATGCGATGGATTTATCCAAAGACAAAATGATCACAGCCTACCGAAATCACGTACAACCCATTGGGATGGGCGTTGATCCACGCAGAGTCATGGCTGAACTTTTTGGAAAAGCAACTGGAACCTCTCAAGGATTGGGAGGATCTATGCATATTTTCTCAAAAGAAAAAGGATTTTATGGTGGTCATGGAATCGTTGGAGGGCAAATTCCTTTAGGGGCTGGAATGGCGTTTGGAGATAAATACAATGAAACTGGTGCCGTAACGCTTTGTTATTTTGGAGATGGTGCTGCCCGTCAAGGGTCGTTACACGAAACCTTTAACATGGCTATGAACTGGAAACTTCCAGTGGTTTTTGTTTGTGAAAACAACGGATATGCTATGGGAACTTCTGTGGATAGAACCGCTAACCATTCCGATATTTGGAAATTAGGCTTAGGCTATGAAATGCCTTGTGGTCCTGTAGACGGGATGAATCCTATCAAAGTTGCTGAAGCTTTTGACGAAGCTATACAACGTGCACGAAGAGGTGATGGTCCAACATTCTTAGAAATGAAAACCTACCGTTATAGAGGACATTCTATGAGTGATGCACAGCACTACAGAACAAAAGACGAAGTTAAAGAATACAAAAAAATTGATCCAATTACTCAAGTCTTAGATGTTATTCTTCGTGAAGAATATGCAACAGAAGACGATATTAAAGTAATCGATAAACGTGTAAAAGACCTCGTTGCTGAATGTGAGAAATTCGCTGATGAATCTCCATATCCAGAAAAAAGCGTCATGTATGACGTCGTTTACGAACAAGAAGATTATCCATTTTTACAACATAAATTATAAGTTATGGCAATCATAGTTAATATGCCCCGACTAAGCGACACCATGGAAGAAGGAACTGTGGCGAGCTGGTTGAAAAAAGTAGGAGACAAAGTTGAAGAAGGTGACATTCTTGCGGAAATCGAAACCGATAAAGCAACGATGGAATTTGAATCCTTTAATGAAGGGACTTTACTTCATATTGGAGTTCAAGAAGGTGAAACAACTATGGTTGATGAACTTCTAGCCATTATTGGAGATGAAGGTGAAGATATTTCAGCACTGTTAGCAAATCCAACTGCAGCCGTAGAAGAAACTACAGCTCAAGAAACTACAGAAGAAACTACAGAAGACGTTGTGGAAGCAGTCGCTGAAACGAATTCGACTGATATCCCAGAGGGTGTGATTGTTGTAACCATGCCACGCTTGAGCGATACCATGGAAGAGGGAACTGTAGCAAGCTGGTTGAAAAATGTAGGAGATACTGTTGAAGAAGGAGATATTCTAGCGGAGATCGAAACGGACAAAGCAACCATGGAATTTGAATCCTTTAATGAAGGTACCTTATTATACATTGGCTTACAAGAAGGTGAATCTGCAAATGTGGATGATCTTTTAGCGATTATTGGTCCTGCAGGAACGGATGTTTCAGCGGTCGCTGCAAACTTTTCTGCCGGTGCAACAGCCGTTGAAGAAGCAACTCCACAAGAATCACCAAAAGCAACTGCTCCAGTAATCAAAGAAACACCAAAAGCAGATGCTGCTCCTGTAGCGACACCGGTCGCTGTAGCGCCAGTATCTAATACAACAGGACGCTTGCACATTTCGCCATTAGCTCGAAAAATGGCCGATGATAAAGGGATTGCTTTGAACCAATTGGTGGGAAGTGGCGAAAACGGACGCATCATCAAACGCGATGTTGAAAACTACACCCCTGCAGCAGTAAGTACTGCTAGTACAGCTAAGTTTGTACCTACAGGTCAAGAAGATTTTGAAGAAATTAAAAACTCGCAAATGCGTAAAACCATTGCGAAACGATTGGGCGAATCTAAATTCACTGCACCTCATTATTATTTGAATGTAGAGTTTGACATGGACAATGCCATGGCATTTAGAGCACAATACAATACTGTTCCAGATACAAAAATATCATTCAATGACATCATTGTCAAAGCCTGTGCGTTGGCATTACGTCAGCACCCACAAGTAAATTCACAATGGTTTGCAGACCGCATGAAACTCAACAACCATGTTCACGTTGGTGTGGCGGTGGCTGTTGAAGATGGTTTGGTCGTTCCTGTAGTGCGTTTTGCCAATGAGCAAAGCTTGCCACAAATTGGCGCTGCAGTTAGAGATTTTGCAGGTCGTGCACGAAATAAAAAACTAACTCCGCAAGAAATGGACGGCAGTACATTTACGGTATCTAACTTAGGGATGTTTGGAATAGAGAGCTTTACGTCCATCATCAACCAACCCAACTCAGCGATTTTATCGGTTGGAGCGATTGTTCAAAAACCAGTGGTTAAAAACGGACAGATTGTTGTTGGAAATACCATCAAACTAACCCTTGCTTGCGATCACCGAACAGTGGATGGTGCAACAGGAGCACAATTCTTACAAACCCTTAAAGGCTATGTTGAGAATCCTGTGACCATGCTTGTTTAACAAAAAGATGCTCAAAAATAAATTAAAAAAAACCACTCTATTTGAGTGGTTTTTTTATAGACAGTACAACCTCATCTCGCATTCTATATAGATTTAATTAAGCTCTAATTAATTGTAGAATATTTAGTTTCTTGAAAATTTGTATATTTATTGAATAAATAACCAATTTAATTTTAATTATGATTTCACAAATAAAATTATTGAATTACAGAAACTTATTAGTACTCTTAACATTCTTTTGTTTTGTAGGATGTAATGACGAACCAACTGGTGGCACTAATGACTCGAGTACACCAACTCCATCGATGACCTTAGCAGAAAGCTTTGGAAATGCATCAAACAGCGATTTTATGGGACGTGTAGTCGATTTGCAAAACAACCCTGTAAGTGGAGCTATGGTTCAAATTGGAAATAGCACAACTGATACCGACATGAACGGTGTTTTTATCATAAGAGATGCACAAGTCTATGAAAAGTTTGCTTACGTTAAAGTAGAAAAAGCAGGGTTTCTACACGGTTCAAGATCTGTAGTACCAACTGCTGGGATCAACCAAGTTCAAATCATGTTATTACCGCAAACAGTGACTCAAACCGTGAGTTCGGGGACCACTGCCACAGTAAGTTTAAGCAATGGGGCAGCCGTGGATCTTTCTGGGTCGTATAGTAATGCTGATGGAAGCGACTATACTGGAGATGTACAAGTAACGCTGCATTTATTAAACCCTACGGATGACGATATGCAACAACAAATGCCAGGAATGCTATTGGCAGAAAATTTGCAAAATGAAGCGAGAATGCTGGAAACACTTGGAATGGTAGCTGTAGAACTGCGCAGCGATACTGGAGAAAAATTAAACCTTTCTGAGGGAACCACTGCAACCATATCTGTCCCATTAGACCCTGAAACCTTAGCAGGGGCGCCTAATGAAATTCCGCTTTGGTATTTTGATGAAGAAAACGGCTATTGGATTGAAGAGGGCAGTGCCACGCTTCAAGGCACAAAATATGTTGGAACGGTCAGTCATTTCTCCTTTTGGAATTGTGATATTCCTACAGAATATGTCAATATATGCATGAACATAACGGACTCGAATAACAATCCATTGAGTAATATTCAGGTTCGTATTGAAAGTGAGTTCAACGGAACGGGTTACGGATATACGAATGATTCTGGAGAAGTTTGTGGTATTATTCCAGCAAACCAAACTTTGAATTTACTATACTTTTTATATAACATTTGTAATAATATAGAAATTCCTAATTCATCCGAAACAGTTGGTCCTTTCAGTGAGGACACCACACTTAACATTGTACTAGATGCCCCTGAAATTGAAGAATACCTGGAAACCATTACAGGAGTTTTTACCACCTGTGATGGAGATGCGGTTGTTAATGGGTATGTTCAAGGTAGAATTGAAGATGGTCAAGGGTTTTATAGCCTAGTCACAGATGGCGCATATGAAATCAATGTCCTTAGTTGTAATGAAAATGCTTCCATTAGCATTACAGGGTATGATTTCGACAATTTGCAAAGTACGGGTGAAATTAATTATACATTAACAAGTCCTGAAACCGAGTTGGGCAACTTATCAGCTTGTGACACTATTGATGAGTTTATTCAATACAGTATTGATGATGGTCCAGTAGAGTATGTTGTTTCTAATATTTATGTTTATGGCGAATCTGACTACATAGATATTCAATATTTTAGTAATGATCAAAGCTGGGACACTTGTTTTTGGATTAGAGGAAATTTAGACTCAAATTACCCTAATTTCGAAGGAATGTATTCATTCGATTACCTAAATACAGGTTTTTATTTTGTTGAAACTTGTCCTGTATACCCATCAGAGGTCAATAACGAAATTACTTTTAATTTAAGCTCGTTTGGGAATAGTCTTGGAGAATACATTGATATTAATTTTGGTGGCGACTATGAAGACTATCAAGGAGTTTCACATACTATTTCAGGTGTGATTCATGTGAAGCGTAATTTTTAATTCCATTTTTTAATAAACTAAAAAACCCACTCAATTGAGTGGGTTTTTTTTATCTTTTTTTTAACTTTGGAAAATCATATTACAATAGAGCATGGGCAAAGGACTACTTATTTTTTTTATTGTGCTTGTGGTGATCGCCATCATTCACTTTTTTTCACTTCGTATGATGCGAGTTTCTGAAGAAAAAAAGAGTAAAATTAAAAAAGTGTATTGGTATATTTATGGCGCTTTTTTCAGTCTAAGTGGACTCCTAAACATGTTTTCTCTTGAAGAATTTAGTTTCTTTTCTTTTCTACAATTTCTCTGTGGAATGACATTTATTGTGCTAAACTATCTGGGCAAAATAGAAACAAAAAATCCTGATGAAAAATCATCAGGATTGTGAGTGAAGTGGGCGCGAAGGGATTCGAACCCCTGACCCCCTGGGTGTAAACCAGGTGCTCTGAACCAACTGAGCTACGCGCCCTATTTCTAGGACTGCAAATATAGTCTAGTTTTTGAATTCACAAAAGGTTTTTTATAAAAAGTTAAATTATTTCCGCCACTACAAAAGTACTCCCTCCAATATAGATCAAATCTTCTTGTGAAGCGCTTTGTTTGGCTGCATTCAAAGCGGCTTTAACAGATGGATATACCAATCCTTGAAACCCATGTTCTTTAAAAATTTGTGCCAGTTTAGAGGTCTCAAAACCTCTAGGGACATTTGGCTTACAAAAATAATACTGTGCCTGCTTTGGAAATAGTTCTAAGAGCGATGATACATCTTTATCATTCACCATGCCCAACACCAAATGCAAGCGTTGAAATTTCTCGGTTTGGAGTTGTTTAAACACCAAACTTAGCCCCTCCCTGTTGTGTGCCGTATCGCAAATGATTTTTGGTGCTGTTTCCAAAATTTCCCAGCGTCCACGAAGCCCTGTATTTTCAGTCACTTTTAGCAATCCATTTTGTGTGGCTTCTGAAGAAACTGAAAAAACTCCCAAATTCAAAACAGAAAGAGTCTGAAGCACCGTACGTACATTATGAATTTGATACGCCCCTTTTAAACTTGTGAGGTAAGTGGATTCTATGCATTGGTCGGCAAAATAAATCGGTGCTTGTTCTTTGGTTGCTTTTGCTCTAAAAACACCTTCCGTTTCTAACTGAGTTTCCCCTACTACTATTGGGGTTTTTAGTTTTATAATCCCTGCTTTTTCGCTGGCAATGGCTTCTAGGGTCGTCCCTAAAAACTGGGTGTGATCCAAACCGATATTGGTAATCACTGATACTTCGGGGGTAAGAATGTTTGTAGAATCCAGACGCCCACCGAGTCCTACCTCAACCACAGCAATATCCACTTGTTCGTGTGCAAAATAGGCAAAAGCCATTCCCACAGACATTTCAAAAAACGACAGCGAATTCGATTCAAAAAAGGGTTTGTTTTTCGCTACAAAATCCACCACAAACGCTTCGCTAATCACAACACCATTTATACGGATGCGTTCGCGGTAATCTTTTAAATGCGGCGAGGTATATAAACCTACTTTATAGCCTGCTTCTTGCAACACAGACGCCAACATATGCGCAGTGGAGCCTTTTCCATTAGTCCCTCCAACATGAATCGATTTGAATTTATGTTCGGGATGATTAAGGTGTTTGGCAAGTTTAAGGGTTTGACTTAAATCGGCTTTATAGGCCGATTTTCCCACATTCTGATAGAGTGGTAATTGAGAAAAAAGCCATTGCGTGGTTTCTAAATAATTCATTTACTGACGGACGATAAAAACAACAATCACAAATCCAATTTGTTTAGCAGGAGCATTGGAATCAGCAGGCCATTTATGTGTAAGTGCTGTTTTTTTTGCGGCATTGTACAGACAAATATCGCCCGTAGTGCCACGTTTTCCGGGGATTGCTTTGACTACATTTCCATTTTGATTGACATGAATTTCGACCACTACTTTACCTTCTTCATCGCAATCGGGAATAACTTTTGATTTGGACGGACGACCTCGACCGTTAAGTCCATAGCCTACCCCTCCATTTCCACTTCCAGGAGACCCAAAATAACTGGGGGCATAGGGGTTGCCATTGAGCTGTCCTTTATCTCCCGCAGTATCATCATCGCCTTCCGAGCCTGTATCGGTACCATCATTGGTGCCAATTCCGCCCATCAAGGCATCTAATTCTTGTTTCTTTTTTGCTTTTAGCTCCGCTTCTTTTTTGAGGCGTTCTTGCTCTGCTTTTTCTTTCGCATCTGCTTCCGCTTTCATTTTAGCCTCTGCATCTGCTTGACGTTTGGCAGTTTCAGCCTCTGCTTTTTTGATCGCAATGGTTTCTAAATCTTCCGCAGTGAGTACCTCTTCTGATGCAGCAGGTTCACTTGAGAGAGCAGGGGACGCCGCTTTTACGGGTTCTTCGACCGGTTCAGAAACAGCGGTATTGGCTGCTGCAATGGGTTTTTTGGGTTGCACAACCCCACTTCCAGTGTCTGTAGTTCCAAAATTAACGGCTACTCCATACTCTAAAGGTGGATCCATATAACCAGGACCTACCACAAACATCAACAACAGTAACAAGAGCATGATGACCGTGGTCAATCGTGCCGAATGTTTTTGAGGTTTTGTTTCAAAGTAGCGCATCTTAATTCGGATTAACGGCGAGTATTATTTTAAATTTATTTCGATTGGCAATGTCCATTACTTTGACCACATAGTCCACAGGAACGGATTTTTCAGCGCGTAGCACTAGGGTTGGTGTAGCTTCTTTTTGAAGTAATTCAAGCAATTCCGCTTCCAAGTTTTGAACCTCCACTTTTGATTGATCGATATAAAACGACAAATCCTTTTTTATGCTGACCGCCACCGATTTTTTATTTTCTGTTTTGCCACTGGCTTTTGGCAATAAAATATCTATCGCATTGGTAGTGACCAAAGTCGATGCAATCATAAAGAAAATCAACAACAGAAATACAATATCGGTCATAGACGACATATTAAATTCTGGACTGATTTTATTTCGACCTCTAATATTCATATTAAATAGGTTCGTTGAGTAAGTCTAAAAACTCTACCGAATTGGCTTCCATTTGATAGACAACTTTGTTGGTACGTCCGACTAAATGGTTAAAAGCGATGTAAGCTATAATTCCAACGACCAAACCTGCGACTGTGGTGGTCATAGCGGTGTATAATCCATCGGCCAAAAGTTTAATATCTATTTGTCCTCCTGAATTGGCAATTTCAAAGATGGATAAAATCATTCCAATAACGGTTCCTAAAAAGCCAATCATGGGTGCTGCTCCAGAGATAGTTGCAAGAATACTCACATTTTTCTCTAGAGAATAAACTTCGAGTTTGCCCGCATTTTCGATGGCGGAGTTGATGTCAGCGAGTGGACGTCCTATGCGAGAAATCCCTTTATCTATCAGTCGAGATACTGGTGAGTTGACTTGAATACAAACGGCTTTGGCAGCTTCAATTTTTCCATTAACCACATGGTCTTTTATTTGATTCATAAAATTAGGGTCAACTTTTGAAGCGGCTTTAATAGTGAATAAACGCTCAAAATAGATGTATAGAGCAACCACCAAAAGCACTGTTAAAAGAGCAATAATAAGCTGTCCTGCCAGGCCTCCACTTTTGATTAATTCGACTATCGATAATGTTTTTTCAACGGATTCTGGATCCAGTTGGAGGTCCATTTCATCTTGAATATTAGTAATGATCATATCTGTTTAAGTGTTACATTATATTTTTAAAACGTAAAAACCTGAAGTTAAGTATCTTTAAAAAAATGTTCTTGTAAAGAAAAATGTAAGAGCTCCTGCTAAAAACCCTAATAGAGCCAACCAAGATATTTTTTTCAGGTACCAAAAAAAGTTAATTTTCTCCATTCCCATCGCAACAACGCCGGCTGCAGACCCAATAATGAGCATACTCCCTCCGGTTCCTGCAGAATAGGCAATAAAGTGCCAAAGTTGATGATCTTGTGGCTCGGAGAACATTCCTAAAGAAGCGGCAACCAATGGAACATTGTCAATCACTGCAGAGCCAACTCCCAGTAGCAATACCACTAAATCAGAAATTCCAGCAGCATCAATTTCGGTTCCTAAAGCGGGGGTTGATTCTTTAAGCCAATCTGCAAATCCAAATAAAACCCCTAATGATTCCAAAGCGGCGACCGCCATTAAAATCCCTAAGAAAAACAAGATACTTGGCAATTCTATTTTGGTTAAGGATTGATGCACGGGGCTCACATGAGCAGAGCCTTCTGAGTTCTCTTTGTCTAAGCCGCTCAAACTAAATTTTGAAGAACTGTATATTTCTGCAAAGATAGCGACCACTGCTAGCGACAACATCATCCCTACATAAGGAGGTAGGTGAGTTGCCATTTTAAAAACAGGCACAAAAACAATGGCTGCTAATCCTAAATAAAGCATCGTACCACTATAACGACCTGTGGGTTCTGAATCGCTTGTTTCCAACTCCAAAGAGCCTTTAAAAACAGGCAATTTAGAGGCAATGAAGATAGGCACTACCATACACACAATGGATGGCACTAATAAATACACAAACAAATGAACGGTCGTAACCTTATTTGCAATCCATAACATGGTGGTAGTCACATCTCCAATTGGAGAAAAAGCCCCACCTGCATTGGCTGCAATCACCACGAGTCCCGCAAACCAAAGGCGCATTTTTCGGTCGTGAATAATTTTTTGAAGCAACGAAATTAGAACAATCGTCGCTGTCAAATTATCGATAATCGCAGATAAAATAAATGCAAGTACCGCAAAAATCCAGAGTAACTTCGTCTTCTTTTTTGTTTTTATAAAGTTTTTAATGGTTGAAAAGCCATTGAAGTATGCAATAATTTCAACAATGGTCATCGCACCTATTAAAAATATGAGTATTTCGGCTGTTTTTCCTAAATGGTGTAACAAGGTTTCTTCCAGAATGTGCATTTTTTCGGTATGACCGAAGGCTTCAAAATTGCTTAGAAGTGCATGCTTTCCGGAATCAAACCAGCTGGTAAAATCATCAATCCCAAAAGAAATGAGCGCCCAACTTAGGGCCATCATCACCAAGGCGGGAACTAATTTATCAATTTTTAAACTGTGTTCAAGAGTGATGGCTAGGTATCCAATCGCAAAAACAAAAATAATTACTGCTTCCATAAATTTAAGTGGTTCAAGTTTTAGGCACACATCAGTTTCATTCTGACTGCCTAACAAATATAAAAACTATATACGCTTTCTATATATAATTATTGTTTTTTTTCGGGGAAATAAATACAGCCACTGCTATGGCTGTGTGTAGCCCCTGTTACGGATTGAAGACAATTTGGCTCATTTCGTAGTTTTAGAACCCCTAGAAATCCAAAAATTAACGCTTCTTTAAACGCGATAATCATGGGGGGTTCCGGCTGTAAATCACGTCCATACAAATCTGATATACGCTGCATGAGAAAGGAGTTAAAAACACCGCCGCCTGTGATCAATCCTTTTTTTAAACGGTTGTTTTTAAGTGTGTTTGAAAGCTGTACCGCACAATGTTCTACAACAGTTCTAAGCAGATTTGGCACTTCCAAATTAAAAGCGTCTATAAGCGGAAAAACGTCTTTTTGCACCCACTCCAGACCCAATGATTTTGGGGGTGGTTGTTTATAAAACTCCAGTGCATTCAGTGCTTCCAACAAGGGTTCACAAACCGATCCTTTAGCCGCAATTTGTCCTTCAGAATCATAAGTCATTCCCAAAGATGCCACATAATGGTTTAATACAATATTGACTGGACAGATATCAAATGCAATGCGTTCGGAGTTTTGCTCAAAAGAAATATTGGCAAAACCTCCTAAGTTCAAACAAAAATCATAATCCGAAAACAAGAGTGCATCGCCAATTGGAACTAAAGGAGCGCCTTGTCCACCAAAAGCAACGTCTTGTGTGCGGAAATCACAGACAACGGTTTGATTCAAATAAGTTGCCAAGCTGGGTAAATTTCCGATTTGAAGGGTTTTTCCAAGACTGGGTTCATGAAATACCGTATGTCCATGACTGCAAACAGCATCGAGTGAAGTGACAGAATGCCTAGTGACAAACGTTTGAATAACCTCAGCTAAAAATTGAGTATATTCTTTATTTAAATTATCTAACTCTGTGGCGGTTAAATCGATGGCGGTTTTGAGGCGGTGTTTCCATTTTTCGGAGTATTCCACAGTTTCAGCAACCTGTATTTGAAACTTCCAAGAGGTTTCAAATTCAAAACTTGACACGCATAAATCAATTCCATCTAACGAAGTTCCCGACATCACTCCTAGAACCTTGTAATGTGTTTGTTTTTTTAAATTTGAGTGCGTCATTATTATTTCTACTTATTTACTATGCATGCATAGTAAATTTTTTTATATATTTGAAAAACCAAATACAATTATTATGAATTTCTCTTTATCTGAAGAGCATCTTATGGTGCGCAAAGCCGCTCGTGATTTTGCACAAACAGAATTACGTCCTGGCGTTATCGAACGTGACACAATCCAAGAATTTCCTGACAATTTAGTAAAAAAAATGGGAGCACTCGGGTTTATGGGCATTATGGTTGATCCAAAATATGGCGGAAGTGGTATGGACAGCATTTCGTATGTGTTGATCATGGAAGAACTGTCAAAAATAGATGCCTCGGCATCTGTGATTGTATCGGTCAATAATTCATTGGTCTGCTACGGAATTGAAGCCTATGGCTCAGAATCTCAGAAAGAAAAATACCTAACAAAATTAGCGACTGGCGAATATATCGGTGCCTTTTGTTTGAGTGAACCCGAAGCGGGCAGTGATGCCACTTCTCAGCAAACGACTGCTGTTGACAAGGGAGATCATTATGTAATTAATGGCACAAAAAACTGGATTACCAGTGGGGGATGCTCCGATGTATATATTGTAATTGCACAAACGGATCGCAGCAAAGGGTCTAAGGGAATTAATGCATTTATCGTCGAAAAAGGAACGGCAGGTTTTGAAATTGGACCTAAGGAAGACAAACTCGGAATACGGGGAAGCGACACGCATACCTTACAATTTAACGATGTAAAAGTGCCCAAAGAAAACCGTTTGGGTCCGGATGGGTTTGGATTTAAATTTGCGATGAAAACACTGTCTGGTGGACGCATAGGCATTGCGGCTCAAGCTTTGGGAATCGCTTCGGGGGCGTATGAATTGGCACGTGCCTACTCCAAACAACGCAAAGCCTTTGGAACGGAAATTTGTAACCACCAAGCCATTGCGTTTAAACTCGCGGATATGGCAACAGATATTGAAGCGGCACGCCATATGGTCATGAAAGCAGCATGGGAAAAAGACCAAGGAATTTCGTACGATACCTCGAGTGCAATGGCAAAGTTATTTGCATCTAAAGTGGCGATGGAACATACTGTCGAAGCGGTGCAAATTCACGGAGGCAATGGATTTGTAAAAGACTACCACGTTGAACGTTTGATGCGGGATGCGAAGATTACACAAATCTATGAGGGCACCTCTGAAATTCAAAAAATGGTAATTTCGAGAGCGATACTCAAAGATTAGTTATAGTGAAATTAAAGAGCCTTCACACTTCTTTATTTTTCATTATATTTATGCTTATAAAACATCCCTAATAAAAACTTGATCGCCAATAAAATGATTTAAAGGGGGGCAACCCGTTTGCGGCAGGCAGCTGTGACCATAAAGAATCAATAACATAAACAGATGAAATTAAACTTATTGTCTTGTGACGCTCATAGACCCGACCGAAGGGCGATCTCCAAATGCATGGTCGAAATTTCTTCGATCAGTGGGAGTTTGGCAAACGAACTGACAGACATTCTTTTGGAAGGCGATGCGGTTGATATTGAAGTGGATGACAAAAACACTGCTACAAGTCTCAGAGCATTACGAAAACTAAGTATTGACTACGAAATTATTGAATAAGGATTTTTTGGATTAATTCTTATAAACCACTGAAAACCCTTTCAAAAATAAATTGGTTTAATGTATCTTGCTGCACTATTTGAAGGAGAACGTTATGGAAGCGGATAAAATGCTTAATTATATAAAAGAGGTTTTAAAAAACATCCCGGCAGACTGGTTGAATTTAACCACGCATCGCTTGGATGTTTATGACGAAAAAGCCGCCAAAACTCAGTTTTTAGAACAGTTTGAAACGCTTTTTAAAACTGACAATACGAACGCATCGGCGCTGCAGCAACTGCCAACGGCCTACGACTACATTCGTTTGGGGCATCCCTTGTCTTGTGT
>Ga0209659_1001594_pt1 | contig 13047 bp, 10 predicted proteins | sample SaaInlLV_10m_DNA_FD_184658 | JGI IMG/M metagenome (GOLD analysis project Ga0209659, IMG submission 184658) | Marine microbial communities from expanding oxygen minimum zones in the Saanich Inlet - SI072_LV_10m_DNA (SPAdes) (version 2) | ecosystem: Environmental > Aquatic > Marine > Intertidal... | reverse complement strand
CACGTTTCCCATCAAACAAATACATTTCGGGATGCGGATAGTTGTGTAAATCCAACATATCGCCCACTGGAAAATGATTTCCACCACTTGCCGGATTGACCAAGCGTGTGGGGTCGTATGTTTTCGTCCACTGGACAATTTCTTCGGTTTTAAACTGTCCCCAACCTTCATTAAACGGCACCCAACATACGATAGAAGGATGGGAGCGTAAGGCATCCATGATGTTTTTCCATTCCTTTCTAAAATTGGCTTCCGATTCGGGACTGCGTTTTAGTTCAGAAGCATCGAAATAGGTTTTGTTCTGCCACAGCGGTGTCCGGTCTCCATTGGGCATATCTTGCCAAACCAACATTCCCAATTGGTCGCAATGATAATACCAACGTGCAGGTTCTACTTTGACGTGTTTGCGAATCATGTTAAACCCAAAATCTTTTGTTTTTTGAATGTCATAGCGCAAGGCTTCATCTGAGGGTGCGGTGTACAAACCGTCGGGCCACCAACCTTGATCCAAGGGGCCAAATTGAAAATAATTTTTATTGTTAAGTTGCAGCCGAACGATGCCTTGGGCATCTCTTTGCATGCTGATTTTGCGCATGGCAAAATAGCTCCCTACGGCATCCAAAACTTTATCTTTTCGAAGAAGGCGTACTTCTAGGTCATACAGAAAAGGATCATCGGGATTCCAAAGATGCGGGTTGGGGACGGAAACAGCCACCTTGGAATGCGCTACGCCTTTTCCCCGGCTGATGATTTTCCCTTGATCTCGGACGATGACTTCGAGATAATCGCCCGATTCACTATGGGCAAGATCGGCACTGACAACAATGCTTTGTCGATCCAAATCGGGATGGTGTTCCAATTTTTGAATATGTGTTTTGGGAACCGCTTCCAACCAAACCGTTTGCCAAATTCCCGTCACCGGAGTATACCAAATTCCCCGGGGTTCGCTGGTTTGTTTGCCGCGAGGTTGATACCCTTTGTCGGAGGGATCCCACACTTTAACCACAATTTTTTGTTTGGCAGTATTGTTTAAAAAAGGGGTAATGTCAAAGCTAAAAGGGTCATAACCTCCTTGATGATCGCCTATTTTGATGTCGTTGATCCACACTTCCGTTTTCCAGTCAACGGCGCCAAAATGGATAAGGATATTTTTCCCTTTCCAATTTTTATTAATTGAAAATTCATGTTGATACCACAACAGTTGATTTTCATCAAGCCTTTTTTGAACCCCTGATAAACTGGATTCTACAGCAAAAGGGACTAAGATCTTTCCATCAAAATGATGTGGAGTGGATTCATTCTCGGGGCGAATGGCATAGTCCCAAAGGCCGTTGAGATTTTCCCATTGCGGGCGTGTCATCATGGGACGTGGATAGGCTTGTAAAACCTGATCGGGTTGAAGCGTTGCGGCCCATTGTGTTTTGATCCGTTCGCCCTGCGGCAGCCATTGGGCGTTCAAAGAGGAGTAACAAAGAACTAGGGCGAAGAGGAAATAGGGGAGTCCATAAAAATTTCTCATTAAAAAAAATATTAAAAGTTTAAATTAATTAAAAATCCACAGATATTTGCACTTTCCTTTTTATTAAATGCAGACACTATTAAAACAGCGAATTGCCCTAAGTGTTTTTTTCTTTTTGTCGGGTTGTTGTTTTTCAACCTGGGCATCTCGGATCCCTACCATTAAAAACATCTATCAACTCAATGAGGCAGAGTTGGGAAGTTTGTTGTTTATCCTTCCGATAACCTCCCTCATCGGACTCCCTTTTTCGGGCTGGTTGGTAGCTAAATACAACACCCGCTATCCTCTAGGGCTTGGGTTTATTCTTTTTATTTTTGGCTTATTGGGAATTGCATTTGCCAATGAAATGTGGCTCTTGATTGTTGCTTTGAGTGTCTTTGCTTTTGCCATGCGGATTATCAATATCGCCATGAATACCCAATCTCTGGTATTACAAAAACTATACGGAAAAACGATCAACGGTTCCTTTCACGGGATATGGAGTTTAGGTGGTTTGGTGGGAATTTTATTTTCCACGCTTACAGTTCGTTTGGAAATACCTTTACTGTGGCATCTGAGTTTTGTAAGTGGATTTGGCTTGCTGATGGCATTTTTGGCTTTTCCTCATTTATTGAAAAAAGATCGTCAGGCCGAAGGCAATAAATTTATTTTTGGAAAACCCGATAAATTCATCCTCTATATGGGTTTGATGGTTTTTTGTGCCGCGGTTTGCGAAGGGGGCATCTATGATTGGAGTGGGGTCTATTTTAGAGAGGTCGTAAAAGAAGATTTATTCACGCTGAGTTATTTGGTCTTTATGATTGCAATGACCATTTCACGCTTCTTTTCCGATGTGATTATTCAACGGATTGGAATGTCAAAAATGTTTGTTTTGAGTGCTGCGGTTTCAATTTTCGGGCTACTATTGCTGATATTGGTGCCTCAGGTTTATCCTGCGTTGATTGGTTTTTGTATTGCCGGTTTGGGGATAGCAGCCATTTTTCCCATGTGCTTTTCATTGTCTTCAAAATCCAAAAAATATGCTCCGGGCATGGCCATTTCTTTGATTGGAACCTATGCTACGGTAGGGATGCTCATTGGACCTCCCATTATCGGTTATTTGGCGCATCTGTTTAATTTGAATTTAGCCTTTATCTTTTTTATTCTTTTCTCTGCCTTGTTGATTCCCCTTTCTCGACAAGTTTTTTATCAAATGGACAAGCAATAGAGAGACTTTCCATTTGTCCTTATAATTTCTATCTTTGAGAGTATTGGTTTAAATTAAAACGGGACTGACTATGAGACTTTTGTTTTGCGTAACGATTGGGATTTTGCTTTTTTCTTGTGAACCCTCCAAAAAAGGATTTTCTTTTCAAAAAGCTCCTTTTGAAGGGTTGGATACTATAGCCACCAACGATTGGTGGAATCGTAAGCCCAACCCCATCATTGATGTGAATGTTCCTCGTGAGGAAGTGGTGGCGTTTGGAATTTACACGGTTTCCAACCAAATTTTAAAGATCACCGCACAGCTTTTTCCGTTATTGCCCGTTGAAACAAGAAGCGTACGTTTAGAAATAGAAACTGAAAAAGGATGGATTGAAATTGCCCAACAAGAGGTTAATGAAATCGGTTGGAACACCACTTTTCGCATCCCAGATTGGGACGATACCAAAGATATTGCCTACCGATTGTTACATGGCGAGGATTCGGTATTTGAGGGCATGATTCGGAAAAACCCAAAGGACAAAGAAACACTCATTCTTGCGGCCTTATCCTGCAACAGCAACCAAGATCGAGCGGGGCGTCCTCACTATGTCAAAAACCTTTCGCATTGGGATCCTGATGTACTTTTTTTCGCCGGCGACCAGTCCTATGACCACAAAGAACACACTGCGGCATGGTTAAAGTTTGGGATGCAGTTTCGGGAATTGTTTCGCAATCGTCCTTGTATAACCATACCCGATGATCACGATATTGGACAAGGAAATTTATGGGGAGAAAATGGAAAAATAGCAAAATACGTGGAGGGAAATGATGGTGGATATTTCTATTCACATGAATACATCAAAATGGTACATCGCACGCAAACGGCTCACTTGCCCGACCCTTTTGATCCCACCCCCATTGAGCAAGGTATTCCTGTCTATTACACCCACCTGAATTGGGGAAATGTCGATTTTGCAATTCTTGAGGATCGGAAGTTTAAATCAGGTCCCAACGGAAAAATTCCACAGCAGGGTCCTCGCCCGGATCATATCCGAAATCCAGAATACGATCCGGCCTCTATTGATGTTGAAGGTTTGGTGCTTTTGGGAGAACGACAATTGCAGTTTTTGGAAACCTGGGCAGCAAAACAACAAGAAGGAGTACAAAAAGTAGTCCTTTCCCAAACCGGATTTTGTGGAGGTGCACATATTCATGGACAGCTGGACAATCGCCTTCATGCAGATTTAGATTCTAATGGATGGCCTCAAACGGGAAGGAATAAAGCCCTGCGTTTAATCCAAAAAGCCAATGCCATACATGTGGCTGGGGATCAGCATATCGCCACACTGATACAACACGGCATTGACCGTTTTCAAGATGGTCCTTGGGCTTTTGTGGTGCCTGCCATCGTAAACGATTATTACAGTCGGTGGTGGTGGCCGGAAGATGAGCAGCCGGGAGCAAACAACAATTCTCTTTTGCCATGGACAGGCAACTATTTGGATGGTTTTAATAACAAAATCACCATGCATGCTTATGCCAACCCCGACGCTTCCTCCAATGGTGCTGGTTATGGTTTGGTCAAAATAGGTTCCACTGCAATCACGTTTGAGTGTTGGCCACGGTTTGAAGATGTGACACACCCCGGAGCGCAACAATTTAAAGGCTGGCCTTATACCCTTAAAACACGGTAGTTTTTCTATTATTCTAAATTTTTTAAAGACTGCTTTTCAAGTGTTTTTTTCAAAGGGTTTTTTCTAACCGTTCTGAAAATCATAGGCTTACTATATTTTTTCCAAAAAAATTTTTATATTTGAGGTTCATGAAACGCAATATTTTACTTTACGAATTACCAGAAGGGATGCAAAGCATCTTTATCAATGGGAAAAGTTATACCCGTGAAGCGTTTCTGAAAGCACAAGAACGCCTCCGAAATAAAGGTGAAAAACAAAAAATCAACGCAAGTTGAAACTGCTTTTTTAAGCCGACAAAAAGAAATCTTCAATTCTTGGAAACCGCGACAAAGTTTATTCTTCCTCCTTAATTTTTGTTTAATCTTTTTTTATATTGCATGACTTTCAAAACAAATTTCATGAACAATAGACGCGATTTTAATAAAACAGCTACAGCTGCAACCGTTGGCACAGCAGTGATGCCAACAAACCTATTCGATAATTTTGGAGGAAATTCAATAAGAGCCTTTGGGGTTCAACTCTTCACTTTTATGTTTCAAATGGGAAAAGACCCCAAGGGTACTTTGAAACGCGTTGCCGAGTTAGGCTATACAGAAATTGAATCAGCGTTTAGTGGTAATGAAGGATTTTACGGGATGGCCACCAAAGATTTTAAAGCCTATATCGCCGACCTCGGGATTCAGTGGCGTTCACATCATGTTTTGGGAGCTCCGTTTAAACTGCCTGAAGGAATGGAAATGCCCAAAAATGCAGACGGAAGTGATTTAGTAATTCCCAAGACCCTGAATCTTAAAGAAAACATGCAGCAATTGGTAGATCAAGTTGCAGAATCAGGGGTTTCTTATGCCGTTTGTTCCAGTATTCCTGTAGATACCATAGAAGAAACCAAACATGCAATTGAAATTTTAAACCGTTCGCATGAGGCTTTTAAAAAGGTGGGCGTTGAACTTGGATTTCACAATCACAAATGGGAATTTGTAGACAATAATGGACAAAAACCGTACGATTTATTATTATCGGAAACGGAACTTGTTATGGAGTTGGATGTTGCCTGGTCCATTCAAGGAGGGGCGGATCCCATAGCTTTGATTGATGCCAATCCAGGACGTTTTCCGCTTTGGCACGTTAAAGATTTTGCCGAGGATGGAGAAACAGTAGTTTCGGTTGGTACCGGGAAAATTGACTATGAAGAGATTTTTAAACATGCTGAAAAAGCTGGATTAAAACAATTTTATGTCGAGCACGATATGCCCAAAGATGGTTTTGAAAGCATCGCCACCAGTCATGCCCATTTGAGCAAGTTCATTTAAAATTATCCAAAAAATAATCCCCTACACCTCTTTGTTTTGAGGTATAGGGGATTTTTCTATTCCATTGTTTATTCTTCAAGCAAGGCAAAGAGTTCTTTGTCCCTCTGGGGTAGCACCTGACATTCATTATCAAAATGCATGGTAGCCGTGTTTTTAGAATTGTAGGCGGGCCAGTTCGGTAGGCCTTGGTGATTGGGATTTCCTTGCCGTGCAAATTGAATCCAAGCCGCACTCATTTTCGAAGCTAATGCATAGGCTTCCGGAGTTCCTCCAGTCATTTCGGCACAACGCTCGATATTGTCGAAAACAAAAGGGAGTTCAAAACAATGCATGGCTTTATATTTTCCATCAAAAACTGGAGACTGCCAAGTAAATAGATACATATACACCGGGGCTCCTCCAACAATACTGGATTTATCGTTTGCCTGAAGGACAGAACCCGGACGGAAGCGCGTATCTACATCAATCCAATCGGAGGGGTTTTTATCATTTGGGTAAGCTTTTTTTACGGCATTCAAATAGGCTGCTGCTTTAGTTCCGTATTGTTTGTTGATATATTCCATCACGGAGGCTTCTGAAGCAAAACTAAGGCCGGTTCCAAGGGAAGCCATAAACTCGTTTTTTACAGTGCCTATCATTAAAGGGATGTCTTTGTAGATGGCGCGGGCTTCATCGCTGTAAAATTGATAGGGAAGGTTTTTCCCATCTTGACTGGGTCCCCAGTTGAGTCCCCAGCCGGAAACTGGCGTACCTTCTTCTTTCAGTTCGTCGGCAACTTTTTTCAAGGCTTGTGCACCGGCAGCACTCAGTTGCGCATAAGGAATGTCTTTGATGCTTTGAATCGAACTTTGATTCAACCCGAGGTTTTCAACGACCGCTTTTCCCACCCGTTTACTGATTGCAGCGGTGGGCATGGAGGCTCTGACGGCTCCACTTTGATTGATGGCTTTGTGAAACAAACCTTGTGCAGCGGGCATCGCCATCAGGGTATTGACCTTGGCACCTCCACCGGATTGACCAAAAATGGTCACATTGTTGGGATCACCGCCAAAGCTTTCAATGTTTTCGTTGACCCATTTTAAAGCAGCGACCAAATCGAGCATACTGAGATTGGCACTGTCTTCAAATTCAGTTCCAAAATCAGATAAATCCAAAAAGCCAAGCACGTTGAGGCGATGGTTGATAGAAACCACCACAACATCTCCTTTTTTACTCAACCGTTCTCCGTGGTAGGACGGCAATTCCTGACTGGATCCGGCGGTGTATCCTCCCCCGTGAATCCAAAACATGACCGGTCTTTTTTTGTTGTCATTAATCCCGGGTGTCCAAACATTGATGCGTAAACAATCTTCACTGGTATAGCCCCAATCGTGATTAAAAACTGTTTCCGATTCATCGCGTACTTGAGTGGTGGGATTCAATAGCGGTGCAACTGGACCCCAAGTGGTGTGACTTTTCACCCCTTCCCACGGAGCGATTGGTTGGGGGGCTTCAAATCGTTCGGCGGTGGCGTAGGGAATTCCTTTATAAGTAAAAATATCATTGATGACCACCCCTCTGATTTTACCGGAAGGTGTTGCTGCGACAGCTACGTTCTCACCACTTTGAAAAGAGCGTTGCGCAAAAAGCGTTCCTAGGGTCAAAAAAGACGTAAAAAATAAAATAGTTCTAAAATTCATGTTTTATAAGTTTAAATAATAAAGAAAGATACTCATAAAATTTATGTTTTTAATTATTTAATAAACCCTTGAAATTGATTTATATTTATCACTAAACTATTTTAAAATAACACTTCCATTATGCGTTACCAATATTTTTTAGCCTTCATTTTTGTTCAATTCACGTTCTCTGGATTTTCACAAGTTTTGGAAAACATCCGATCCACCATGGAGATCTATACCCTAGCCACTGGTGAACGCACTGTTTTGTGGGCTGAGGAAGATCATTTTGAAGCACCCAACTGGTCGCGGGATGGACAATCGTTGCTTTTCAATAGCCGGGGACTGCTGCACCAATGGGACTTGGCATCAAAAACCAAAACCTTGGTTCCCACGGGAAATCTAAAAAACCTAAATAACGATCATGGAATTGCACCCGACGGGTCACAACTTTTGTTAAGTAACAACGAGCAAAGAGTGAAAGATACTGATTACCCCAATGGAAGTTCTAGAATATATGTAATGAATCGCGCGGGTGGGGTGCCCAAACTGCTCACGGAAAAAGCCCCTTCCTATTGGCATGGTTGGACTCCAGACGGGAAAGAGTTTGCCTATGTGGCACTTCGAAATGGGGATTATGATATTTATAAAATGGATATCAACGGTGGGGAGGAAATTCGATTGACCACTTCTGAAGGATTGGACGACGGCCCCGACTATTCTCCGGATGGAACTATTATTTATTACAACAGCATGGCGTCTGGGCGTATGGAGTTGTGGCAGATGAATGCCGATGGGAGCGAAGCCGTTCAATTGACCAATGACCCCTATTCCAATTGGTTTCCCCATCCTTCACCCGATGGCAATTACTTGGTTTACATCTCCTATTACGAGGATCAAGGAAGTAACCATCCGGCCATGAAAAAAGTGGCTTTAAAATTATACGATTTACGAACGAAAGAAATCAAAACACTTTGCAGCTTTACTGGAGGACAGGGTACAATTAACGTTCCCTCTTGGTCGCCCGATAGTACTCAATTTGCTTTTGTAAGCTATGTGCCATTGAATCAATAATCATACAACAGGGTAGGTTTAAAACTTCTTTTATAAATACTTTATAACCTCCTTTTGGAGGTTTTTTTTAAGTCCTTGTTGCTATTTCCTATTAAAAAACCCTCCACAAGGGAGGGTTTTTTTATTTAGTTTACACTGCCTTGAAATTGCAGTAATTCTAGCAAAACGCGATGACGAAAACCATCGGGATCGTACTCTGCCATTTTGGATTTAGACAAAATAGAAGTATCGTAATCCATAGGGGATAGGGCTTGTAAAGCACTCGCCATATCGGTATAGTGATCATAAGAAACAATGGAGGATTCATTCATTCCTTGTGGATATACTTTGGCAAGGATTCCCCAACCCGCAAAACCATTTTTACCTAGGTTTTTTTGGAAATGAGGTTTCCAAAGCTTGAGGTTTTCATTCACAAACCCCGTCAAATCTTTCGGTTTGGAATAATTCCATACAGCATATTTAAACTCTTGTAAGGGCAATAACTCATCGATCAGTTTGAATCGATCAACCATCAACACCTTTGAGATGTCATTGGTGGAAATCAAACTGGGATCCATTCCCAATACAGCTTCGGCATTTGCCCAAATTTGCATGCCATTTTCAAGTTGTTTAAAGTCCTTGTACACGAGTACAAAGGCGTGGGTTGGACGACTTTCATCATTTATCATGCCGGCATCAGCGACACGGAAAAAGGCGGTAGCCAAAAGTTTTCCGTTGTCTATGGCATTTTGCTTGACTTTGGACCAATGATTCATTTCTTTGGATTCAAATTCAGCAATATTTTCTGAAGCTACATGACGATAGTGAATTTCAATAATGTTCTGACCCATCATAGAAAGAGACATAAAGAAAAAGGAAACATAAAAAAGTGTTTTCATTTAAATTGATTTATGATTAGAACTTCTAATTTAAAAAAAAAATTGGGATTTAATAAATTCTAGGATTTTTTTTGGAGCAACTTTTTGTTGAGCTTGGCGATAAATCATTACCTAGATTGGTCGTGATCGAATCTCGGAATTTATATCGCATAAAAAAAGCCACTAAGTTGAGTGGCTTTTCAATTTTATTGGGTTAGTTGTTCACTAACGGACAGCCATCACAAGACTAAGCACTTCAACTTTTGTCATTTTTCTAAGTTTTAAAATATTACTGTAATTGGCTTTTTCTTGTTTTGAAAGTTGGGTCGCGACTCCTGAGTTTTTATACATATCGTTCATAGACTCAAAAAAATTGGCCACCAGGTAATCATCTTCATCTTCGGCATGAGGAGTGTCAATGGAATGAAGTGCCCATCCTCTTAAAAGTGGGTTTTTTTTATGTGCAGGCATAAAATTGTTTAATTCCATCTGCTCATATTCGAAAAAATTTAAAAGATCAACATCCATATAGCCTAATTGAACAACGTTTACAGGTTGTTCTTTTATGGGAGCAAATCCTCCTTTGAATGAAGTCATGATGACTTTGGAGCCAACAACTAGTGAAGATAGCTGTTCTCTTACTCGAGCTAATTCGGATTCTGAAAAAAGTGTTGTAGGGTTGTTGCCCATATCCATAGTTTCCAAAGAAGGTTCTAGGTGTATATAGAGAAATGTGGTGTGTGCTATATCTTCTTGATTTTCAAGACGCCACATGTCCCAGCCTATTTTTTTGCCTGCGTCAATGTTCTGTTTGTGAATTTTAGAAAAATACGCTTTCTCCAAAGAAATCAATTTTTCAGCATCACTACTTTTGACCGTTATATAATGCATAACCACAGGCATGTTTTGTTGAGCGAGTGCTAATGAAACGGTAAATAGAAATAATAATAAAATGGTTTTTTTCATTTTGATTGGTTTATGATTAATAATTCATCCAAGTTAAAAATTTTATTTAGCATTCGTAGTCTTTGGACACAAAATTGAATTACCCCCTCATGATTTAAAACCATTTTTGTGTTTCAACCCCCGGTTTTAAAAAACTAGTCGGCAGTATAGCCCGACGCACCTTGATCGTTATCCTGAAACATGGTTCTCAAAGTTTCTTTACTCGGTTTAGAAATAACGGGTTCGAAATACTTTTTAAATAAGGCATATCCTAAAGGATTATTTGCAAGGATACCCTCAGGTGTTCGGGCATTGTCATTCCACTCGGGAGCAAGACTTCCACCTTCCCAAAATTCACTAAACTCCCACATCCCAAAGGTGAGTAAGTACTGGTATTCTTTAAGCATCACTGGCCAAGCATCTTGGTTGTTCATATTCCCCCCGTAGCCTTCAATGTCAAAAACCCCATTTTCATAGGCTTCCATCATTGCTGAGAAAAGTTCAGTATTGCTGATGTCCCCCAATTCAATCTCGATATCTAATGCTTCTTGGGATCCTTCAACGCCTCCTTTCACTCCAAAACGATGAATGGTATGCAATAGATGTTCTAAAATTTCAGCGATGTCATCATCTCCCGTAAAACGACTATCAATATTTTTATACCAGACCATATCATCTAAAAACATTTGGTCTTCAAATGCTTCCAGACCTGGATAGGATTGCCCTCTGTTATCATCAAGGAAATTGGGGTTATATTCCCCTCCTCCGCCATAGGCAATGCGTTGGCCTGTGGGATACCCCTTGTGCCATCCCTCTTCACCCAGTAGTGTTTTAATCATGGTTAGTTGAGCATCGGGGTCAATACCCTCGGCCTCTTTATTTATAAGTAATTTGATAGCTTGAGCCGCTTTATAAGCCCAAGCATCGGGGACGGCTTCCTGACCACCTATTGCTCCTGCAATAATTATTTTAATACCGTGAACCGTCAATGATCGATCGTAAAAGATGATGGGGTCAATCGTAACAAGTTCACCACTGGCATAATATGAAGTAGTGTTAACGATGATTTCTTGGAAAATGGGAGTCAAAGTAATATTTGCATTTATAGAAAGGGTTAATTCAGATTCCGTTTCATCACGATCTACCCAACCTACAAATTCATACCCTTCATTTGGAGTTGCTGAAAGGGTCACTTCGGTGCCTTCATCATAGGTTCCTCCTTCGGAGGATACTGAACCGCCCTCCGCTGCCGAAACTGTTAGTGTATATTGTGTGGGTGTAGCCTCTGTTTCGGTTTGAGTTTCGGTTTCAGTGGTAGATGTTGTTGGTGTTTGAACTGAAGCGGGTGTAGTTGTATCTACTTCTTCAGTAGAACAGCTATTCAAAAAGTTGAAGCACAAAAAAACAGTTGAAAATAGAAATAAAAATCTCATTGGATTGGTTTATAATTGAATTTCTAAGACACAAATTATATTCTTGAATCTAAAATGTTGATAATTAATACTTTGAAAACCATCTCATCAATAATTTATCAAGTATCAACAGGGCTAGGAGCTAGGGGCAGGGAACTTTAGCCATAAATTAAAAAGATCCACTATTTCTAGTGGCTCCTTTCAATTGTATTTGGACCATTACCAGCCTGGGCCTAATGTACCCGCTATGATTCTGATAAAGTCAATCAGCACCCAAAATCCGAGACCACCGAAGGTTAGTAATTGAACGACACCTTGCCAAATGTCACCTAAATAAAAACGGTGAACTCCAATAGCTCCGAAAAAAAAGCAAAGCACTAGTGCTACGATTTGATTGTCACCGGCCACGGCTGTTGATGCAGAAGAATTCATTACGGTTGCATCAATGGACATTTCACTATTGTTTTTGACAACATTCCTTTTTACGGGAAAGGATGCAAATACATTTGTAGTGAATGTAAAAAGAAAAAGGTAAAGTAAAATCTGTTTCATTTTATTTAAAATTTAGTTGATTAAAGCTTTAAATATATCTAATAATTTAATAGAATAATAGCTTTTTCTCCAGTTTTAAAATCCAGTTTAATTTTATGTAGTACTTTTTTTGAAGCATTTTCAATGATAATCGCAGCTGTTATAGGAGGGATTTCTCCTTCATCAATACCCTTTATTTCAAGGGTGTTTTTCTTTTTGTCAACATCTATTTCAAAGTAAGTTTCACTTTCAAGAATTTTAATATTCTCACCTTCCTTGTCATTACTTTTGACATGGATAATGTCTCCATCAAAGAGTTTGTAGTCTCTGATGTAAACCTTGTAGGGTTCCTCCAAATTGAAATTTAACACATTATCTTTGGTCAGACTTATTTCATCATTGGGGGCGATGAATTGATTTTTCAAAGCGTTTATTTTTTCCTTAATGATTTCTAAGGAGTCTCCCAATTTTTTATTGACAAGATTGGAATTGTCCATCATTTTTTCTGTTTTGGCAAACCTTTTTTCAATGAAATCTTTTGAAACCAATTGGATGGTACCGTTGATACAAGAAGCTCCATCGGTAAAAACACCCAGGAAATCAATATTAAGATTTTTGGCAGTAAAGAGTTCTTTTTCGTTTAGGTTAAAGGTTACCAAACAAAAATCATCAAAAGTGCTGTAGTCTGCTTTTGTATAGACCACCTCTTGTTCTTTGAAATAGATACGATCCCTAATGGTTTTGACTTCAAATGTAGTTTTGGTTTCAGAAGTGCCCCCTTTATCCGAAATGGAGTAGCCATTAATGACATTACCCAATCTTGTAATATTTATTTCATAGGGAAAGGTGACCGAGTCGTTGG
>Ga0209659_1001592_pt1 | contig 13048 bp, 11 predicted proteins | sample SaaInlLV_10m_DNA_FD_184658 | JGI IMG/M metagenome (GOLD analysis project Ga0209659, IMG submission 184658) | Marine microbial communities from expanding oxygen minimum zones in the Saanich Inlet - SI072_LV_10m_DNA (SPAdes) (version 2) | ecosystem: Environmental > Aquatic > Marine > Intertidal... | reverse complement strand
GAGGTACGGATGTGTAACACACCGGAGATTGAGGGTTATAGCAGCTGGCAATGCAAGGTTTACAGACATCTGCCACGAGTGGCCTATTACCTGTTTAACTACATGGCCACCATGCAGCAATCACACCTGGGGATGTGCGGAGAAGAGGGTGAGCGATGTCGTGAAGCGGCGCTTGTGCCCTGGGCTGAAATGCAGGCGGCGGCCGAGGAGCACTACGATCGAAGCGACGGCTGCGAATTTTCCACTTTCGTTGGCTATGAATGGACAGCCATGCAAAGTGGTAGTGGCGGAAACCTGCACCGCAATGTCATATTTCGTAATGCTGAAGTGCCCCAAACGCCAATAAGCTTTATCGACAGCCCAGGCGCGAGTTTGCTTTGGCTGGCACTGGAACAACAGTGCACTGACGGCGAAGGTAACTGTGACGCTTTAGTTATTCCTCATAATTCCAATCTCAGTGCGGGCTATATGTTCAGTGGCGAGTTGAACGCAGGGGGTCCAATGACCGTCGGCTATGCGCAGCAACGCGCAAAGTTTGAGCCGCTGGTGGAAATTATGCAGCATAAGGGTGCATCTGAATGTTATTACGCTCCCGGTATTACCAGCGATGAACTTTGTGCTTTTGAGCAACAACCCAAGGACAACATCGCCGGTTACAGCTCGCCTCCAATGCCTGACACTGGTTTTGTTCGTCAGGTGTTGGCGGATGGTATAGAGCTCGAGGCAAAGCTGGGTTCAAACCCTTACCAGTTCGGCATCATCGCCAGTACTGATACGCATCTGGGCGCTCCTGGTTCTGTAGAGGAAGACCGCTTTTTAGGACATGGCGGTGCAGGGGTCCCGGCTCGCGAAGAGATACCTCCGGGCTTGCCTGACAAACTGGAATACAACCCGGGTGGTTTGGCGGTATTGTGGGCGGAAGAGAACAGCAGAGACTCACTCTTTTCTGCAATGCGTCGACGTGAAGCCTACGGTACCAGTGGCCCGCGTATTAGTAGTCGGTTTTTCGCAAGCTGGCAGTTCCCTGATGACCTGTGTCAATCATCTGACCGTATCGAGCAAGCTTATTCAACTGGCGTCCCCATGGGCGGGCTGCTCGCTGGGTCACCCACTCCCGGCGCTGCACCTACATTTTTACTGGCCGCCAGTCAGGATCCTGGTACTGCCAATTTTCCTGGGATGCCCCTACAGCGTATTCAGGTGGTTAAGGGGTGGCTTGACGAGCATGGTCAGACTCAGGAGAAAGTCATTGATGTGGCGGGTAATTCCGACAATGGCGCCAACGTTGATCTAGAGACCTGCGAAACTCGCGGTAAAGGTTTTGCGCAGTTATGCGCTGTCTGGAGGGATGACGAATTTGACGCAACGCAGCGTGCTTTTTACTACTCCCGGGTCGTAGAGAATCCAAGTTGCCGCTGGAGCCAGCGGCAGTGCGTCGCAGCGAAGGTGGATTGCAGCGCCCCCGAGACCATTGGCGAAGGCTTTTCTGGTTGCTGCGCGGCTGACCATCGGCCTGTTATTCAGGAGCGCGCATGGTCCTCTCCCATCTGGTATGCGCCCCCGGGGCCTAGTCTTGCAGAAACTCCGTTGAATCAAGCACGTTGACGTAGGTACAGGAGCTAAAGCCATTGAAGGTGGTGGTCGTTGCTGACCCATAGGCTCCCAGTAAGCCGAACTCGATGTAGTCGCCTGTTCTCAGCTCTTTGGGGAGCGCGGTAGATTTCGACAAGCGATCTACCGGGTCGCAGGTGGGGCCAAACACGTGGTAGTCCGACTCCGTTGCAATGAGTGCTTCGCCTTCTCTCCAGGCCCGCACAGGCAAGCAGATGTCCACCAGGGATTGCTCTTGCATCCCGCCGTACACGCCGTCGTTGACGAACACACTCTTGCCACAGTCACGCACGTGAATCACTCGCGCTAACAGAGAAACCGATGAGGCGACCATGCCCCTGCCAGGCTCACAAATCAGCGGGATATCGGTATCAAAATATTTGTCCATTGAGGAAGAAATCACCGAGAAATATTCTTCCAGTGCGGGAATAGAGGTGTCTTGATAGTACTCGGGGAATCCACCCCCCACGTTGATGAATGCTGGCTTGACGCCGGCGCGGCTGACGATGCGCGATGCTGCCTCCAGATAGCGCTCATACATTTGCGGATCAGTGCACTGTGAGCCCGGGTGAAAAGTGAGAGCAGGGCGCCCTCCGGTTTTTTCAATGGCCTGCAATAACTCAACAGCATAGTCCTCGGTGGCACCGAATTTGCTGCCGAAATCATAAGCTGCCCCAGCGTGCTCCAGCTTGAAGCGCACCGTATAGGTCACATCCGGATCACCTCCGGTGCAACGGTGAATTTTTTCCAGTTCCGACATCTCGTCAAGGGCGAAAGAGCGAACGCCGTAACGTAAGTAAGACTCTGCGACTGCCTCTTCGGCTTTAATCGGGTTGTTGTAATGAAGTATTGACCCCGGGCAGTATTCCGAAACTCGACGAACCTCATCGAGCGACGCTACGTCGAAGTTTTGGAGGCCGGTGGCGGCCAGCGTTTCTAACACCCTGACCTCCGGGTTGGCTTTGACGGCATAACTCACTGTGCCCGGGAAATGCGTCAGGAAGCGCTTGGCTCGCGTCTGAAGAGCGTCAGGGCAAAACAGGTATAAAGGATCGGTGGGCTTTAATTTTCCAGTGATCTGTGCGGCGTCCCGATAAAAGTTGGCCGTTTCAGGTTTGTCAAAAGCGGTAGCGACACTGCCAGTCATATCAATCACCCTGTGTTTGTTATTCCACTATTATCGGGTGCCAGCGTGACCAGCGAATAGTTGCAAAAACTGGTTAATATGCTCAAATGGTAGGCATTATGATTAATGGGATGATCAAAGTGGTGAATTTATGGATTTAAGCAGAAATGATCGACGGTTGATTAAAGCCTTGCAGCTTAATGCCAGACAGACCATTAGCGAGCTGTCCCGTGAGTTGGACCTGTCGCGCACCACCGTTCAAAAGCGCCTTGCCCAACTGGAGGCAAGTGGAATCATTGCCGGTTACAAGCTTAAACTGGGCGATGCTTACCAGTCACGCACGTTCCAGGCGTATGTCAACCTGGTGGTAGATCCGCACCTGGGTAGTCAGGTGGCTAGTGCTTTAGAGGGTATGTCAGAGCTGGAGGCCCTTTATACGGTGTCGGGAAAAATTGACCTGGTGGCGATTATTCGGGTCAATGCGCCGGCGGAACTTGATTCCGTGCTTGACCGAATTGGAGAAATGGATGGTGTGCGAGATACGGACTCGGCCATCGTGCTGTCGACTAAATTTGATCGACGTTAGGGGCGTACTCAGGACACGCTCATTGAGGCGGTGGTGAATTCAACGCCAAAGCGGATGAAGTATTCGTTACTGGCAGCCGTTTTAAGCTTGTCGCTGCGATCCTTGGGTTCGCGGCGGCTTTTTGGCCGGATTGGTGGCAGTTGGCCTGTAAATATAGACCATAGCGTTTTCGCTCTTTTCGAATGCAGTCTTTTCGAAGTAGTCGCTGTTCGTGCAGGCAAAATAATCAGTTCCTGGTCGAGGAACGCGCGGGTCAGAAGGGCAGGCAATGGTCCCATCATTGGCCCTTGTTACGCAGCGCAATGATGTCGACAACCGCAACCGCCGCTCCGTTGGCTTGCCTTGGTGGGTAAGTGCGCAATACCGGTCAAGACCGATGAGCTACTGCGAGAACAGGACGAGTTGCATCTCCATTTCTTTATGTAAGGGTTCCAGACGGAGCCCCGCGCCTAAAAGTCTCACTGGACGACTGCCTCGCTGCCACGCACTGTGCAATAGAGCGTGATAAGCCTTTTCATTGAGCCAATGCTCTCCGCTATCCGATATTATTTCTTCTATGGTGGTTTGTTCAAAGTTATCGAACTTTACTTTTACGAAGCGCTTGTGCGGTCGATAACGTTCCTCAATTTTATGAAAGCGTCCTTCCAGTTCGTCCAGCAAACGAGTCAGGGCTTGATCCATCTGCTGCAGTTGTTCGATATCGGAATGATAGGTGTTTTCAACCGAGATCGACTTTCGCGTGCGACTGGTTTGCACGTCTCTGTCGTCCAGGCCGTGGGCCACTTTAGCCAGCCTGGAACCGTACTTTCCGAATCGCTTCACCAGAACTTCCAGCGGAATGGATTGCAGTTCACCGCAGGTTGTCGCGCCCAGTTTTTCGAGCTTGGCAGCCGTAACAGCGCCGACCCCATTGATTCTGGACACCGGAAGATCCACGACAAATTCGGCAACCTCTTCCGGCGTAATAGTGAAGCAGCCGTCTGGTTTGTCCCAGTCACTACCCACTTTGGCTAGGAATTTATTTGGAGCCACTCCGGCTGAGACGGTCAAGTTCAGTTCTTGCTTAATGCGGCGCCGAATGTCTTGTGCGATCAGGGTAGCGCTGCCGTGAAACTGCTCACAGTCGCTGACGTCCAGGTAGGCCTCATCCAGGCTCAAGGGCTCGATTTTGTCGGTGTAGTCTTTGAATATTTGGTGAAATTGCTGGGAGACCTCTCGATATAGGTCGAACCTCGCGCTCAGGATGATTAAACCGGGACATAGTTGCAGGGCTCGGCTACTGGGCATCGCCGAACGCACGCCGAATTTTCGGGCTTCATAGTTGCAGGTTGCGATAACCCCACGACGTTGTGCACTGCCGCCTACCGCCACCGGCCTGGCGGCAAGCGAGGGATCTTCGCGCATCTCGACAGACGCATAAAATGAGTCTGCATCGACATGGATTATTTTCCGCTGCCTCATGTCAGATGTCAGGTCCTGCGTTTGATGGAATCCTGGCGTGGTTGTTCTCTGCGGCTGCCATTGGCAATCCTTTAGGGACGATACGAGAAGTCTAATACGAAGGGGCTGTGGTCGCTAGGCGTCGACTGAACGGCAGGTGTCCATCCAAAAGCGAACCGACTCTAACCCGAAGCGCTTGCGTGGCAAGGCAAAGTAAAAGGTGCGCCGCATATCGCGCCGCGGCAGGGTAAGCGGTACCAGGTCCCCGTTGGAGAAGTTACGCTGGAGCACGATGCGCGAGAGACAGCCGATTCCCAGTCCAGACTCCACCGCGTTTTTAATGGCCTCGTTGTGTTTAAACTCCATGAATACATTGAGTTCTGGCAAAAGTCCGGCCATGGCTTTGTCAAACGTCTGCCGGGCGCCTGAGTCGGGTTCCCGCAGTATCCATGCGGCACTCTTTATATCGCGAGTAGATAGGCTGCTTTTGGATGCGAGCGGATGGTTGGCGGCGCAGAACACCACCAGTTCATCATCGCGCCATGGAATGAGTTCTAGTTCCCTGTGCTGTACTTCGCCTTCAATCATTCCTATGTCGACCTCGTAATTGAGTACTCGGGCAACAATTTCGGGAGTGTTGGCAATGTCCAGGGTGACGTCTGCTCCAGGGTACTGCCCCAGGTAGCCTGCCAGGTAGCGCGTTGCCAGATGATTGCCTATGGTGAAACTGGCACCTACCTTGATGTGTCCAAGTTCTTTGTGAGACTGCAGAACTTCTTCGAAGCTTTGGGCATGCTCCAGCAGTGACTGTGCCTCTTTACGCACCGTTTGGCCGACAGCATTGAGTATCAACTTGTTACTTGCCCGGTCGAAGAGGGCAATTTCGTAGGCATGCTCGAGGTTCTGTAAAGCTTCACTCGCCGCCGACTGCGACATATGCAGACTCTGGGCGGCCCGCGAAATGCTCTGTTGCTGGGCAACCTCCAGAAAAATCTGTAATTGGCGCAAGGTGTATTTCATCTGTGGCTCTTTATGTATCGGAAAAACCGATGGAGGTATCCATAATATCCTGTTTTACATATGGCTCCAATGGCCGTACCCTGCGCTTCGCAATAATAACTTCAGCATGCGGTCCAACCTGTTCGCCTGCGATCACTTAAGGAATAATGCTATGGCCGATCAAAAAGCCACCAATGTGCACTGGCACGAGGGTGATATCACCCGTGAACACCGCGAGAAAACCCTTGGCCACAAGGGCGCAACGCTCTGGTTCACCGGCCTTTCCGGTTCAGGCAAAAGTACAGTAGCGGTAGAGCTCGAGGGTACCCTTCACGAGATGGGTGTCACTTCTTATCGTCTGGACGGCGATAATGTCCGGATGGGTATCAACAAGAATCTGGGTTTTTCAGCTGAAGACCGAACAGAGAACATCCGCCGGATCGGCGAAGTGTCCAAGCTCTTCGTGGATAGCGGCGTAATTGCGCTGTCCAGTTTTATCAGTCCCTATCGCGCTGACCGTGATCAGGTGCGCGAACTGCACGAAGCGGCGGGTATGGAGTTTATCGAGATTTTCGTCGATTGCTCGCTGGAGGCGGCTGAGAGTCGCGACCCCAAGGGCTTATACAAAAAAGCGCGTGCGGGAGAGATCAAGAACTTCACCGGTATCGATGACCCTTACGAAGCGCCCGGTAAGCCTGAGATTCACTTGCACTCCGACCAGCAAGACTTGGCAGAGGAAGTACAGGAAATTCTCGCACTGCTGCGTGAGCGCGGCATTATCAACGCCTGATTGGAGAGTAAAATGATTAAGCCACATGGATCTGACGAACTGAATCCACTGTTTGTCGACAATAGTGAACAGCGCCACGCTTTAGAAGCAGAGGCGGAAAACCTGCCCTCGATTTTGCTCAACTCCGCTGCCGCAGCCAATGCGGTAATGCTGGGTGGCGGTTATTTTAACCCACTGACCGGCTATATGAACCTGGCAGACGCAATGGCGGTGGCAGAAAACATGCACACCAGTTCGGGCCTGTTTTTTCCAGTGCCAGTCCTCAATCTTACCAGTGAAGCCGGCGTCGAAGCAGGAAGTCGCATTGCATTGCGCGACCCCAATGTCGAAGGTAATCCGGTGTTGGCGATAATGGACGTGGATGCAGTAGAGTCGGTCACCGAAGAGCAGATCGACTTCATGGCGGAAAAAATATTCCGCACCCTGGACCCGAATCATCCCGGCGTAGCTACCTTCAAGAGCCTGGGTAAAACTATGCTCTCTGGCTCGATTCAGGTTTTGAACTTCTCTTATTTCCAGGCAGACTTTCCTGACACCTTCCGCACCGCTGTCGAGATTCGCAATGAAATCGCAGAGCACGGATGGGACAAGGTTGTCGCTTTCCAGACGCGCAACCCCATGCACAGGGCCCATGAAGAGCTATGCCGGATGGCGATGGAAGATCTGGGCACGGATGGCATTCTCATTCACATGCTATTGGGTAAGCTCAAGCCGGGGGATATTCCAGCTGAAGTTCGCGACGCCTCTATCCGTAAAATGGTTGAGGTGTATTTCCCCGAAAACACAGTGATGATTACAGGGTACGGCTTCGATATGCTTTATGCCGGTCCCAGAGAAGCCGTGCTGCACGCGGTATTTCGTCAAAATTGCGGTTGTTCGCATCTGATTGTCGGTAGAGATCATGCTGGCGTTGGCGACTACTATGGCGGCTTCGATGCACAAACAATCTTTGAAGAGGAAGTGCCTGAGGGTGCGTTGGAACTGCATATATATAATGCAGACCACACTGCCTATAGCAAAAAGTTGAATAAGGTAGTGATGATGCGTGATGCGCCTGACCACTCCAAAGACGATTTTGTACTATTGTCCGGTACGGCAGTGCGAGAAATGCTGGGTAAGGGGATTGCACCACCTCCCGAGTTTTCGCGTCCCGAGGTAGCCAAGATTCTTTCTGATTATTATCAACTGTTGGATAGCTGATAAGTGGTTCTGGCGGGATGGTCGCGCTGCGAGGATCCCGCCACACTCTGGAAATAGGCGATGGACTACGACATTTTTAATGGCGATGCCGATGGTATTTGCGCATTACTACAGTTACGTAAGGCGGAACCTCGGGATTCAACCCTGGTAACCGGTGTCAAGCGCGACATTAACCTTATGGGCAAGATCCACGCGGAACGCGGGGACAAGCTAACTGTTCTTGACGTCTCCATGGATAAGAATAAATCAGGCCTGGAAAAGGCGCTCACAGCCGGCGCCTCAGTGTTTTACGTAGATCACCATTTTCCTGGAGAGATACCGCAGTATCCGGGGCTGGAAACTATCATCAACGAGGCTCCGGACGTGTGCACAGCGGCGCTGGTCAATGGCTATCTGCAAGGCTCTCATCTGGATTGGGCGGTCACAGGCAGTTTTGGCGATAACCTGAAAGAGACGGCTCGTACCCTGGCTAAAAATCTGAATGTTTCAGCCTCGGATCTGGACAGCCTGGAGCAGCTGGGCGTGTGTATTAATTACAACGGTTACGGTCCTTCGATAGAGGATTTACACTTTGATCCCGAAGATCTTTATCAGCGGCTGTATGCGGCTCCCAGCGCCCTGGAATTCGTTAGCGCTTCGCCGGACTTTGCTCGGTTGAGTGAAGGCTATGCCTCTGACATGGCGATGGCACAGGGCTTACAGCCCAGCCACGAAGGAACGAGTACAGCGGTTTTCCAGTTGCCGAATGAGGCCTGGGCACGTCGTGTGAGCGGTGTTTACAGTAATGACCTTGCTATTGCCAATCCCGATCGTGCTCACGCGGTACTGACCTGTAAAACCGACGGCGGCTACCTGGTCAGCGTGCGAGCACCACTTAATAACAAACAGGGCGCTGCCCAGCTTTGTATGCAGTTTCCGACCGGGGGCGGCAGAGCTGCCGCCGCAGGCATTAACGACTTGGCTGCAGACAGGCTGGATGATTTTGTAGAGGCTTTCTCTGTTACTTACGGGAACTGAGACTCTAAAGTAATGATACCTCGGTAGATCAAGGCGCTGAGTCAGCCAGTTTTTGCACGCGATCCACAAAGTGCCAGGGCGCGAGCATGGGCTTGAGGTCCTCGGCTGGAACCGGTTTGCTGAACAGATAGCCCTGAATCAGGCTGGCACCGTTACGGGTGAGAAAGTGAAACTGTGACTCCGTTTCGACGCCAGACGCCAGCACACGTAGCTCCATGCTTTTTGCCATGGCGATGATCGCGATCACAAGATTTGCACCATTGTCTGATTTTTCGGCGTCGATAAGAAAACTGCGATCTATCTTGATTTCGTCCAGGGGGTACTGGGCAAGGTAGTTAATCGGTGAGTAGCCGGTGCCAAAGTCATCGACAGAAAGATAAACTCCACTTGCTTTAAGCAGCGCTAAGGAAGCGATCGTTTCGGGGTCGTTGCTGGACATGACTGCTTCAGTGAGCCCGAGCTCTAATTGACGGGGGTCGATACCGGTCTCGTCAATGACCACCCCCACGCGTTGGATGAAGGTAGGGGTGAATTGCTCAGCGGATACGTTAATGGCAACCTTCGCCAGCTTTATGCCCTCATCTTCAAAGCTGCGAAGTTGTTGGCAGGCCTGTACCAAAACCCAATCGCCAAGTTGCCCCATCAAGCCTATATCTTCCGCCAGGGTGATTAGTTTTTCGGGCGGAATCGAGCCCAGTTCCGGATGCTCCCAACGCAGTAAAGCCTCGGCACCCAGAACCGAGCCCGAATGGGTATCGATCTGGGGTTGGTAGTGCAGGCTGAGCGCATTGCTCTTTACTGCCTTGCGCAGGTCGAACTCGAGGCGAAGGCGGTCTTCGCCTTCCTGTGCCATGTTGCTTTGATAGATTCCAATTCTCGCACCGTCGGTTTGTTTGGCGTGAAATTTGGCGATACTCGCGGCTTTCAACAAGCTCTCCACATCCTTGCCATCATTGGGTGCTATTGCAATTCCCAGGCTGGGGTGGAGGACCAAATCGCGACCCTCGATAGCAAGCGGGGCGGTGAGTTTTTGCACCAGACGCTGGGCCACCAGTTGCGCCGACCCAGCGGTGTCCAGCTGGTTGAGGATGACAGTAAATTCGTCTCCTCCCAATCGCGCTACATCGATCTCGGTATTGCTACTGGCATAGCGGCCGACCGAATCACTGTCGCGAACCGCGTGAGACAAGCGCCTGGCCACCTCAACAAGCAGTTGGTCGCCAGCACCAATACCCAGAGAGTCGTTAACTCGCTTGAAATCGTCCAGGTCGATAAACAGCAAGGCCAGGGTATGGCCACTCCGCTGGTTCAGTTTTAGCAGCAAATCCAGCTGTTCGGTTAGCAGGCGACGGTTGGGAAGTGAGGTCAGGCTATCGTAGTTAGCGAGGTGATGAGCTCGATTCTTTGCTTCGTTGGCTTCCTCAACGACTTTGTTCAGCTCCACATTACGCTCAGACAATTGCGAGCTTCGCTCTTCGACCTTTAGGCTGAGTAGTCGCTTATCGACTTCATGAACCTTCTTTGAGTCGCTTAGCCCTTCAATGACACTGTTGAAGAGCCGCGCAATTTCTTGAATCTCGCCGCTGCCCTGGACTTTAATCAGCTCCTTGATCTGCCCGGACGCCACCGAGTCAGCGATATTTGCAAGCTCACGCAACGGGCGGGTGACTCGATATGTAAACGCCCATGCGATCGCCCCGCACATGAGTGCAAATACAACGTTGATCATCAGCACTCGGGTGCCAGCTGCGATTGCCTTGGAACGTAGAACAGAGGGATCCCAAAGCACCTGCACGTAGCCAATGACGCGCTGGCTGGAAGAACTCGGCTTCATTGTCATGGCAATGGCGAAATCGATTGCACTGAGTCCTGTTTTGCCGGTATTCACCTCGGTGAACACTGGCAAGGTTTGGTAAATGGGCGCGTCTGGATCGAACAATGCGCTACTAAAGCCTGTTTCCTGTGGTGTCCCGGTAGAACTGTCGAAGGAGAGTAAGCCCGGGTCCCCTGGTAACAGGGAACGTCTGATCAGGTTGAAAGCAGCTGGCGTAAAGGCAGTTGCGCCAGGGCGCTGTGCCGAGACTAACATCTTGCCTTGGCCATTATAGGCCTGGGCGGAGGCGCTGGAATCTTCCCTGAGAAACTCGTCCAGTCGTGTTTTCAAGCGCTGAGTGTCGGCACCGTAGATAGCGAATTGAAGATCCGGATGGCTCAGTAACTCTGATTCCACACGACCTGTGACCACAGACAACTGAGTACTGTAATCCCGAGACGCTGTCGTCAGCCCGGATACGATTCCCATGAGTACAATGGCCAACGCTATTAACAGGCTGAATCGCGCGGAAATGCTCAAACTACTGGCACCGCCGGTGATACGGCTTGCCTGCCGCAAAAAAATGCATGCCAGCTCATCCCTATTATTTCAGTCTTGATTTAATGTGGCTGTCCTTTGCGGCAACACCTTGTTTTTGCGTTATCGATCGGACAAATGTGTCATCAAAACTAGCATGCGCTATCAACATCTGGCAATTTCAATTGCTGGTTTTAACCAGGTATTTTTTGCCTGTAGAGGGCAGAGAAAAGGCTGCAACACGAGGGCTCAAGGCTCCATAGAGGCTGTATCGCAGTAGCCTTCGCCGTCGCCGCCATACCATGTGGTGGGGTTCAATTGAACGTTGAGTTCCACTCCCGCCTGATAACGTTCGACCACATCGGGCGTTGAGATAAACGGGCGTCCCAGAGAGACAGCATCAGCATGGCCGCTGGCGAGTGCCGCTTCAGCGGATTGTTGGTCGTAACCGCCATTGACCATTAGCTTGCCGCTGTAGAGCTTGCGTATGTCGGCGGGGCAAAAAATACCGGGTTCAGCGTCAGTGCTGTTACTAACGGCAATCGAGTCAAACCCTCGCTCAACAACTTCCAGAAAGGCCAGGCGCCTTTTGTCCAGCTCCCTGATAGCGTGGCTGAAAATGGACCTTGGATCGCTGTCTGTGCAGTCCCAGGTCACAGTGAACGGAGACAGCCTTACGGAGGTGCGGTTTGCGCCAACGGCAGCGCAAACAGAATCCGTTACCTGAAGCAAAAAACGAACACGGTTTTCAATGCTTCCACCGTAGTTATCGGTCCTTTGATTGACGCCATCTCGCAAGAATTGGTCTATTAGATAGCCGTTTGCGGCATGGATTTGTACGCCGTCAAAGCCTGCTTCCATAGCGTGAATAGCTCCTTGCCTGTATTGCTGCACCACTGCCGGTATTTCTTCTACTTGCAGTGCTCGCGGCGGGGTGCATGGCACGAAGCCATCGGCAGTGAAAGTGTTTACTTGCCCGGCGACAGCGGAAGAAGACACAGGAGGCTGTCCCTGATCCTGAAAACAGGCGTGCGACACTCGACCTACATGCCAAATCTGGCAAATAATTTTGCCACCCGCCGCATGCACCGCATCCGTGACTTTTCTCCATCCGGCGATTTGCTCCGGGGTTTCAATTCCGGGAGTGGCGACAGACCCCGTGCCTTGCTGTGAAATTTGGGTGGCCTCACTGATGATCAGCCCAGCGCCTGCTCTTTGAGCATAATAATTCAGCATGTTGTCGTTAGGAATGCGCTCTGGGGCTCGGCCCCGGGTCATGGGGGCCATGGCGATGCGGTTCGCCAGTGACAGCGCACCCAGCGATACGGGGGATAAAGCTTTGGGGGAAATATTCAACAGAGCACTCCAACTGGGCGAATTCTAATCGTTAGAGTCTTATTATCCTCGCGGGGACAGCGAATTCCAGTGCGCCGTTGGGATAGGAGGCGATGGTTTGTCTGATCAGACTGTGATGATCTCCGGTTGTCCCAGTGGGCCACAACCCAGTATGCTAGGCGTTCTTTCTGTGGGAATTTGAATTGCTCAATGATTGATCAGCTGTTGATTACCGGTTTGTTTCTGTGCCTTATGGCCAGCCTTATATTTACCGATTGGCCTGCGGTATGGGTGTTTACCTGCACCACGCTTGCGGCCTACTTTTTGGGATTTGTCGATACTGCCGATGTGTTGGCGAAGGCCTCCAATAGCGGGCTTATGACCCTGATATTGTTGCTGCTGGTGTCAGTAGGACTGGAGAAGTTGTCCTGGCTGTCGCGCTTGTCAGGAAAGCTGATTACATCAGGTTATTCGGCGAGCCTGCTGCGACTGGGAGTTGTCACGGCGTTTTTCTCTGCGTTTGTTAATAACACTGCAGTGGTGGCAACGCTTGCGCATACGGTGCGCAGTAACAAACACCACCCCGCGTCAAAG
>Ga0209659_1001580_pt1 | contig 13096 bp, 10 predicted proteins | sample SaaInlLV_10m_DNA_FD_184658 | JGI IMG/M metagenome (GOLD analysis project Ga0209659, IMG submission 184658) | Marine microbial communities from expanding oxygen minimum zones in the Saanich Inlet - SI072_LV_10m_DNA (SPAdes) (version 2) | ecosystem: Environmental > Aquatic > Marine > Intertidal... | reverse complement strand
CCGTTGGAGATCCAATTTTGACAGGTAACTCTTCTAAACCAGCAGGATTGCCCACGATGGTGAAACCAGTTTCAGTTTGCCACCAGTGATCGAATACAGGCACGCCTAGAATATTTTGCGCCCATTCAATAGTGTCAGGATCAGCGCGTTCGCCTGCGAGATAAAGTGCACGCAAACAGCCCAAATTGTATTTGTGGCGCTCCAAACCCTTCGGGTCTTCACGTTTGACAGCTCTTATTGCGGTCGGTGCAGTAAAAAAACTTTTGACGTCATGCTCTTCAATCACGCGCCAGAAGGTGCCCGCGTCAGGGGTACCAATTGGCTTACCTTCAAAAACTATTGTGGTGTTTCCATGCACCAAAGGTGCATAACAAATATAAGAATGCCCAACGACCCATCCCACGTCAGAGGCAGCCCAGAAGACTTCTCCTGGTTCGACTTGATAGATGTTTTTCATTGTCCAGTTTAAAGCTACTAGATGCCCCCCAGTGTGGCGTACTACGCCTTTTGGAGCTCCAGTAGTTCCTGACGTATAAAGTATATAAGCTGGATGATTTCCCGCAACCGGCACACAATCCACTGGTTTAATTCCCAATTGGAAAGCATGCCAATCAACGTCAGTCTTTTTCAAGTCACAAGAACATTGTTCACGCTGTAAAATCACACAGAACTCTGGCGAATGTTCGGCTATTTCAATCGCACCATCAAGCAATGGTTTATAAGCAACTACGCGCCCAGGTTCTAATCCACAGGAAGCCGCAATAATGACTTTCGGCGTACAGTCATCTATTCGAACGGCCAATTCATTGGCAGCAAACCCACCAAACACAACTGAATGTACTGCGCCAATTCGCGCACACGCCAACATCGCAATTAGTGCCTCCGAAACCATTGGCATATAGATTATGACGCGGTCACCTAAAGTCACACCACGCATAGCAAGCGCACCTGCTAATTTTGAGACTTCATCTTTAAGTTCAAAGTAGGAAATTTTAGATTTGGTACCAGTGATTGGGCTATCATGAATTATGGCAACTTGGTCTCCACGTCCGGCGGCTACATGCCGATCAACCGCGTTCCAGCAGGTATTGACCTTAGCATCCGCAAACCACTCATAAAAACCATTACCGCGGTCAAACAAAGCATGCTTTGGGGCTTCTACCCAATCAATAGCTTGGGCTTGTTTTAACCAGTACGCTTCTGGATCGGCTTTCCAGAAGTCGTATTCCGCGCGGTAACCCATAATTTATTTCTCCACCTTTGCATCCATAAAATGGAAGTACGCTGTAGGATATGCTAGAAGCAAGAGCTGTGATAAGAAACAACAACTGATACATTAGTATTGAGCAGGGTCATTACTATAAGTTTTGGCAGTCTATTAAAAACCTCGATCCCGAATCTTAAACTTTCTGACCAAAATATGAAGATTTATCCAAAACAAAGAATTAAATTTTCAAATTACACAATATCTAAAAGGTTAATTAAAAACAGCTAGCTTTCTAAATTTCGATCACTGGATATTTGCATTAGCTATCCATAATGGGCCACAGGTGTCCCAGCAATAGCAGACATATTGAGCAGACCACGGGCTGTAATTGAAGGGCTGACAATATGAGCGCGGTTTCCCATGCCCATTAAAATTGGGCCAACTTCAAGACCGCCACCTTTCATTTTTAAAATATTTCGCACGCCTGACGCTGCGTCAGCATGAGCAAATACTAAAACATTGGCAGGACCTTTCATCCGGTTGCCTGGGAAAAGTCGCTGTCGCAAATCAGGATCTAGAGCTGTGTCGATATTCATTTCGCCTTCATAGCAAAAATCGTGACCTTCAGCGTCTAGAATTTTAATTGCTTCACGCAAACGCCAGCCTGAACCATTACCGTGGTTACCAAACTGAGACTGTGAGCAGAATGCAATATTTGGTTCTATCCCAAAACGACGGACATGTCGGGCCGCGCCAACCGCAATTTCAGCTATCTCCTCAGGTTTAGGGTGCAAATGAACTTGCGTATCAGTAATAAATAGCGGGCCATCTTCTAAGATCATCATACTTAGAGCGCCCACTGGATGAAAAGCTTCTCTTCCCAAAACTTGCTTTATATAATTCATGTGCCAACGGAACTCACCAAATGTCCCACAAATTATACTATCTGCCTCATCGCGGTTTACCATAACAGCACCGATGGCAGTAGTATTTGTGCGCATTATCGCTCGCGCCAGATCTGGGGTGACCCCTTGGCGACACATAAGGTTGTGATAGGTCTCCCAATAATCACGATAACGTGGGTCATTTTCAGGATTAACGAGATCAACCCTTTCACCCATCTTGATCGTCAAGCCAGCCCGCTCAATGCGTGCCTCGATCACTTCTGGGCGGCCAATCAATATCGGACGCTCTGTAGTTTCTTCCAACATTGCTTGAGCTGCGCGTAGAACACGCTCATCCTCTCCTTCAGCAAATACTATCCGACGTGATGAGGCTCGAGCAGCTTCAAATACTGGCCGCATAACCAAGGCTGACTTGAAAACAGAACCATCTAAACGGCGTCTGTAAGCTTCAAGATCATCCAGTGGTCTTGTAGCAACACCTGTTTTCATAGCAGCCTCAGCAACGGCCGAACTAACAACACTTACAAGACGTGGATCAAAAGGCTTTGGAATTAAATATTCCGCACCAAACGTGAGTTGTTCACCCTGATAAGCTGCTGCGGCCTCAGCGCTCGTCGTAGTACGTGCAAGGGCAGCGATACCTTCTATACACGCCAATTGCATTTCATCATTTATAGTAGTCGCACCTACATCCAAAGCACCACGAAAAATAAAAGGGAAACAAAGTACATTATTTACTTGGTTGGGGAAATCGCTGCGCCCAGTTGCTATAATAGCATCTGGCGCTACCTCACGGACCAATTCTGGCAATATTTCTGGCGTTGGGTTAGCCAGTGCAAAAACAATCGGAGCTGCCACCATTTTTTTGACATTATCCTGAGTGAGAACATTCGGCCCAGACAGTCCCAAAAACATATCTGCTCCATCAATTACACTGTCTAATGTACGTTTATTGCTTGATTGCGCGAAAGCAGCCTTGGATGGATTCATGTCAATTTTTCGGCCTTCGTAAACTAATCCATGAATGTCACATAGCCAAATGTTTTTGCGTTGAACTCCCATTTTCAAGAGCATGTTTAAACATGCAATTCCAGCGGCTCCTCCACCTGTCGATACAATTTTTATATTTTCAAAACGTTTTCCAGTCACCTGCAACGCATTCTTAGCGGCTGCTCCTACAACAATAGCTGTCCCATGCTGATCATCATGAAATACTGGAATATTCATTCTTTCTCGACAAATACGCTCAACTATAAAGCAATCAGGTGCTTTAATGTCTTCCAAATTTATTGCGCCAAAAGAAGGCTCCAAAGCGCAAACGATTTCAGCTAACTTCTCAGGATCTGCTTCATCTAATTCTATGTCGAAGCAATCTATAGAAGCGAATTTTTTGAATAGTACTGCTTTGCCCTCCATTACTGGCTTTGCGGCAAGTGCTCCAATGTTACCAAGACCCAGCACCGCTGTTCCATTGCTGACTACCGCCACCAAGTTACCGCGGGCAGTGTAGCGCGCAGCACTAGACGGATCATTTTTAATCTCCAGACAAGCTTCGGCAACGCCGGGTGAATATGCCCGCGCCAGATCACGTCCATTTGCCATCGGCTTTGTAGCCCTGATCTCTAACTTCCCTGGCTTTGGGAATTCATGATATTTAAGAGCTGCTTGACGCAGGTTTGATTGTTCAGACATGAAAACTCACTTTTAAATTTAGTTTAACGTTAAACTACTTGTCAATTAAACGCCAACTGTCTTTTAAGATACAGTTATGTTAAATATTTCAAAACCAACTTGTTAAAATTAGTTAATAAAGCTTTGCCAATACAACAATTGCATTCATCATTCTCTAGAGTTTAGTTGATGTCTGGAAGGGAATTCATATGTTTAATATTCCAGATCAGGTTTGACAGCGGAATGAAGAACGGGGAAATTAGACGGAAATACACAGAAGCCTTTGAATTTTATGAGGAAGATACATTTGTTGTTCCACCGATGATGTCAACGCTCTGCTCGAAAATGGCGCTTGGCCATGACCTTTTGGAAGCATGACTACCCAACCTTTTTACCAAAAATCGCCACCATTAAAGGACTAATTATGAATATTTTGCAAAGTGCAGCTATTGACGTCCGTAAAAATGCATATGCACCTTACTCGAATTTTAAGGTTGGGGCAGCAATACGTTCAAGTTCAGGTACGGTCTATGTAGGTTGTAATGTTGAGAATGTTGCGTTTCCAGAAGGTACTTGTGCCGAAGCTGGAGCAATTGCCGCAATGGTAGCTGCTGGGGATTACGTCATAACAGAAGCATATGTTATTGCAGGTAGTCCAATGCCAGTGACCCCATGTGGAGGATGCCGCCAAAAACTGGCAGAATTCGGTTCTAATGATATCCGCATAACAATGGCTACTTTAAACGGTATTGAACACACGATGACCTTGGCTGAATTATTGCCTGGAGCGTTTACCCAAGACTTTTTTGAAGCTAAGACATGAGCTCAGCACGCGCCATCATTGCCAAACTGCGTCAAACTCAGCCACTTACAAAGTCTGAACTTAACTGGTTTGCAAAGGGGCTTTCAGACAACAGTATAACCGATGCACAAGCAGGTGCTTTTGCCATGGCGGTCTGCCTAAATGGACTGAGAGATAAAGAGCGTGTTGACCTAACCATGGCTATGCGGGACAGCGGTCAAGTTTTAAATTGGGATTTACCAGGGCCTGTGCTTGATAAACACTCAACTGGCGGCATAGGTGATTGCGTAAGCTTATTACTTGCTCCAGCATTGGCTGCTTGCGGAGCGTTTGTACCAATGATTTCAGGGCGCGGATTGGGCCACTCAGGTGGAACTTTGGATAAGCTAGAGTCCATACCTGGTCTGTCAACGCAATTGAGCGAAAACAATATGCGGGAGACAGTTGCAAAAGCTGGCTGCGCAATCGTTGGAGCTTCGTCCGACATAGCGCCAGCTGACAAACGGCTCTATGCGATCCGAGATGTAACGGCTACTGTCGAAAGCGTCGACCTTATAACCGCCTCAATACTCTCAAAAAAGTTAGCGGCAGGTCTTAATGGCCTAGTGCTTGACGTCAAAGTGGGGTCAGGCGCTTTTATGAAAGATCTAACAGCTGCTCGCGCCCTAGCACATGCATTGGTTAAGACAGCTAATGCAGCAGGCTGCAAGACATCTGCACTACTAAGCGACATGAGCCAGCCGTTGGTTCCTTCTTTAGGCAATGCTCTAGAAGTGGCCGAAGTGATGCGTGCTTTAACTGGTCATATATCCAGCCCTCTTGTTGATCTTTCAGCAGCCCTTGGTGGTGTTTTACTTAACAATGCTGGCTTATCAAAAAACGTAAAAGATGGCACTGAGTCCATGATAGCTGCAATCTCAAACGGGCGAGCTGCCGAAAACTTTAGTACAATGATTGCAGCAATGGGTGGACCAATAAAATTTGTTGAACGTTGGGACAGGTTTTTACCAGAAGCAACAGTAATACGTGAAATATGTGCTACTGAGGCTTGCTATATATCAGAAATTGATGGTGAAGCTCTTGGCTTGGCTGTCGTAGAACTAGGCGGGGGCCGCATTGTTGAAAATGATAAGATCAATCCAGCAGTAGGAATCTCTAACATAGCGCGGTTAGGAACTTATTTAGAGAAAGACCAACCAATTGCTGTCATTCACGCAACCCGCTCAGAGGACTCTTTTAAGGCCGAGGCAGCACTACGCATTGCAATAAAACTTGGACCAGACAAATCCCAATCACCACAGCTTATCATGGATAAAGTTATCTGATGTCACGCGCATTTCTGATCGTTTTAGATTCCTTAGGCGTGGGTGGAGCACCAGATGCATGTAACTTTTTCAACGGAAACATTCCTGACACTGGTTCCAACACACTTGGACATATTGCTCAAGAATGCAAAGCAGGTCGAGCAGATGAGGGTCGAGCAGGTCCATTATTTCTTCCCAATCTTGCAAGTTTAGGGCTTTGGAAGGCTTTATCACTGGCTACTGGTGGAGCGCCTCATCCTGGACCTTTTGGAGTAGCAACTCAGGTATCACGTGGCAAAGATACACCATCAGGACATTGGGAATTGGCTGGCTTACCCGTTCCATGGGATTGGCACTATTTCTCATTTGACGCCCCTGTCTTTCCAGATAGTATTGTTCATGCTGTTTGTGACATTGTTGGTGTAAACGATATTTTGGGTAACTGCCGCGCGTCTGGCACCACGATAATCAACGAACACGCCGAGGCGCATAAAAAAACAGGCTATCCAATCTGTTATACTTCAGCAGACTCCGTCTTTCAGATTGCTGCACACGAAGAGTGCTTTGGCCTCAAACGATTACTGAACTTATGCGAAACAATTGCTCCAACGCTGCACAAAATGCGGGTAGGCAGGGTAATTGCGCGTCCGTTTATAGGTTCTTCGGGTGTATTCACTCGTACGACTAATCGTCGTGATTATGCAATCACACCGCCCTCACCTGTATTAAGCAATTGGGTCCAAGATGCTGGACGGCGAGTTTATGGGATCGGTAAAATTGGCGATATCTTTTCCATGCAAGGGTTTGACGAAATACGAAAAGGACCAGATTCAATCCTGATCAAACACCTAAATGATCTGATTGAAACAGCAGAAAATGGCAGCCTTACTTTCGCCAATTTAGTAGAGTTTGACAGTTTATATGGACATCAGCGCGATGTTGCAGGCTATGCACGTCATCTTGAATGGTTTGATTTGGCTCTGGGTAAACTAATCACAAAGTTAAGGCCTGATGATCTCTTGGTAATCACAGCTGACCATGGCAATGACCCAACCTGGCTGGGTTCTGACCACACCCGAGAAAAAGTTCCTGTACTCGTATCAGGCGGACAGCTTTCAAACATTGGCTCCATAAATTTTGTTGATGTTGCCTCCATAATCACCAGACATCTTGAAATTAGCCCTGTGAAGCGATGAAAGTCTTACTAAATCAGTACTAGGTCAAACTGAAGCAAAATTAACCAGCTACACAGCCTGGTGTGTAAAAATTATTTAAATAAAAAGAAGCTAGGGAGTTGTTTCATGCATGCTAACACGGCAGTAAAGTCTCGCTATCCAAAGGAGTCGTTACATGTCCGAACACCTAAAACTTGTCGATCACCCATTAGTTCAACACAAACTCACGCTTATGCGCGACAAAGACACGTCTACCGCAGTTTTTCGTCAACTGCTGCGCGAAATAAGCCAGCTTTTAGCATATGAAGTGACCCGTGGCCTCAAAATGACGACAAAACGCATCCAGACGCCTATGGCGCAAATGGATGCTCCAACACTAGCTGGTAAAAAGCTAGCCTTAATCTCAATTTTACGTGCTGGAAATGGTCTGTTAGATGGTGTTCTTGAGCTAATTCCATCAGCGCGGGTTGGCTTTGTTGGCCTATATAGAGACGAAAAAACTCTACAGCCCGTGCAATATTACTTTAAGGTTCCTGAGGGGATGGGAGATCGTGTCGTTATTGCCGTTGATCCAATGCTTGCAACGGGCAACTCATCAGTCGCAGCTATCGATCTGCTGAAAAAAAGAGGAGCGTCTGATATTCGCTTTTTGTGTTTGCTTGCCGCGCCTGAGGGAATAGCCCGCATGAAAGAAGCCCATCCAGATGTTCCTATTGTGACTGCGGCCGTGGATGAACGGTTGAACGAAGTTGGATATATTGTACCAGGTTTAGGGGACGCAGGTGATCGGATGTTTGGGACTAAATAATCATTAAAGCCCATGATTCATTAAAACCCTCAAAAGGCTTTATGGGATCCATATTTCAAACAATCTAGGAATAGTCATAGGAGAACCTTCAAACTAGATTGCATGCAAGCACAAGCGGTCCAGCCTGAGAAGGAGTGATATAAGTTGCATGTATTACTGCTGTATTAGTGAGGTGCCAGTGTAACATGCATCAATGTTACGAATTTTTAATATCCTTTAGGCTTATTTTTAGCGATTAATTGATACCAAATTTATTCACTCTGCACAGATTACCTGAAGCTGCAACCAGTCTGCATCTCGCATGATCATTGCTGTTGGAGATGCACCTATCGGATCATATTTGATCAACTTCTTAGTTTTATCATCTGAATTTTTTTGGGTCAGCGCGAAAGGTGTACTACTTATATTTGCATCAGCAAAAATTGGTAGAAGAATATCGGCCGGTAACAAAATAGTAGGGCTTGCCAGCTGCGCCTCTGCAAATGCATCAAGGGCCCACTCAGGAATCTGACCAGTTGTCAATAATTTAGCAGTCACCCGTATGCCTGCACTTTCCAATAACTGCCGGAGCGGTGGTGAAAGCGAATTTCTTACTTTTTCTGCCAAAAGATAGCCTGCAGCCACATCCGGCTCATCGAATTCCTCAATTAATGATCGATTGATCAAAATGGTACCACCTGGCAGAGCAAGTGCTTCTCGAACCCCCCCCGGAAGAACAACCACACTATCCACACTTGTGCGCTCAGCCAATGCTCTAAGTCCTGAGGATCCTGCTGACGTCCAGCATGATGGACCAGACACTCTTTCAATGCGCTTCAATAAAGCTTTCCCAATTTCAGCTTCTTTAACAGCAGGTACAACACGTAAGGCATGATCTACTAATGCCCCCGGAAGCCATAAAAAAGTTAGAACAGTTATCATAAATAAAGTTAAACCTGCGCCCAACCACCGCACTCGACCTGGATGAGGTCGTGTGCGCAACACTGCTTGCCTCAATATATCAATAGCTTCGATCATCTCTTTCTCAGAGAAGGCCAGTTCTAATGTTTCCTCGGGATCACCGTCTGGAAAAAAGATCGCAACCTCATCACTAAAGATGGCCTTTTCAACAGCAGCCAGAGACCAGTGAGTAAGCGCAGTATCGTTAATATCAGAAATAATTAAAGTAGCGTCACCTATGGAGACAACGACCTCGCGACGTTGCTCAGACGGGTTGATGCGCCACAGGCCCGTCGCTTCGAGACGATCATACTTACTTAGTGCTGTCATTTTACTAACTGCTCGGGTCTTTACCGACCTTTTGTCTGATTTGTCTAGCACGAAGCTTTGACCACGCCAAGCGATCACGAACCAGCATTTGAATTAAAATGAAAAGATTATTATCCTGATTAAGTTCGTAAATATTACACTATTTCACTATTCATTTTCAGATTTATCAAATCGTTCTCCTGTGAGCGGTTTCAGATTGTACCTGGATGCAATCTCCCAGACGTGATTAGGAATCATGTTTTTCATTTTAGACGGTAACGTATGCCGTAAATGCAAAATTGTTTCCGCCGCTTTCATTTCAACTCGAGTACGCGCAAATTCTAACCCTCTTGGTCCGATGCGAGGTTGAAGCCAGCTTACAATTGGCCGCACCCAACGGGGCATTCTACGAATTGGCAATCCCCCTGCCGCACGCGCAGTATTAGCAATAAAACCTTTGACCGCGGCCTGCCGTTTGCCATGACTTTTTATTGGCTGGAGTGAAATTTTATCTCCCAAACCAGCTAACATTTCAGCACCACGTTCATTGCGAACTATAACCCATTGATCGCCCTCACCTGCCATATAACCCACGGTAATATCTGCCAGCACATTGGTGTAATCCACGCAAGTCCTGCACGTCAGAGGAAAAAAATCTGATGGCAACTCTGAAATTGGAAGCTGCAGAAACGGGATAACTCTTTGTCTCCCATCATAATAACGCAACTCCACATGATAATCAGCCCGAAACTCCAAATAGTTTATGTTATCTGGATTTGTATCAAGAAGGGAAAGAAAACGGTGAAAGTTCTCTGTTGTTGTGTTGTCTGAGCAAGGGGTGCCGATGACATACAGCCGATCAAGCCCCAATTGATCCTCGAGCTTTCGCAGTGCATAAATCTGACATGGAATTCCTATTACAGCTAGGCGAGAAAACCTGCGAGCTTGAGCCTCCTCAAGTAGTGCTAGCAATGGAGCAAAGCCCATTCGCATACCACGTGCACGGTCCATATCGGATGCACTTGTAATCAATGCAGGCTTTGGCTTCCATCGGTCATTACTATCAGACACCATAGTTAATATGGCTTGAACTTTACCCGCTTTCAGCAAATCCGCTGCAATGCTAGTGGTGATTCCGGTCCATTGTGCTCCGTCCAAAGGTTTTACCATTCGCGCACGATGCATACCCTGAAAAGGACCGAAAAACAGTTCGTCCCCACCTTTTCTTGAACGCCCGTGTGCGGCTTGCTCCATCATCGGGTAGTTTGGCTTGATAAATTGGCAAGCATTTCCACACGCGGACGGATCTGCCATTCGGGACACGCCACAATCAGTACATAAGCTTCGAACCACCGGCGCTCGAAGTTTCAAGTGAACTGCTCCGAAATTAATCTTTCTTCAAGACCATGTCCCGGGTCAAATAATATACGGTGTACCACACTTGGATCTGATTTAATTTCCACTGCGGTAATATTTTCAAAAGATCGAGAATCTGCCTCAGCCATTACTGGCCGCTTTTCGCTCTCCAAAACGTCAAAGCGTACGTGAGCTAATTTTGGCAACAGCGCACCTCGCCAACGTCTTGGACGAAAAGCCGCAACCGCAGTCAATGCTAGCACGTCCGATCCAATCGGCAGAACAGGCCCATGTGCAGAATAGTTATATGCGGTAGAGCCCGCAGGCGTTGAAACCAAGGCACCATCACAAACCAACTCATCCATACGCAACCGACCATCGACGCTGATCCGCAACTTGGCAGCTTGTGGGCCCGCACGCAGCAACGATACTTCATTAATAGCCAACGCTTTATTAACCTTATTGTCTAAATCCCAAGCCGTCATGGATAACGGATTAACCTCGGCTTCTTCAGCATCCTTAAGTCGTTCCACTAAGTTTATGTCACTGTATTCGTTCATTAGAAAACCAATAGTACCCCGATTCATTCCGTAGACGGGGGCGGAGAGTACCTCCGTGTCATGCAAGGTTTGCAGCATAAATCCGTCGCCACCCAATGCGACTATAACATCTGCATCCTTAAATATTACGTTGCCATATCGTTCGATCAGCGTCGCTTGCGCTGCTTGTGCTACCGCCGCCTTACTTGCCGCAAAAGCAATTTTTAGGCCCATTCCTATATCCTAACAATACCTTTTCGTTCCAAGAGAAGCATATAACCTTACCGCTTACCACCATTGCTGCGACTCATAGTCAAAAAGTCGATTTACAGCTATGCGAAACATACACAGTACGATACGAAACGGTCAAATTTAGTGATTCCAGCTTTTTAAGGGAGACTTCTCATGAACGCGCTGCACCGTAATAGTAGTTTTTTTTCGAAATCTCTCGCAGAAAGTGATCCAGAGCTGTTTGGATCGGTCCAGAGTGAGCTTGGACGCCAACGCAACGAAATTGAACTTATTGCATCTGAAAACATTGTTTCACGGGCTGTGTTAGAGGCTCAAGGGTCAGTGATGACAAATAAATATGCGGAGGGTTATCCTGGGCGACGCTATTACGGCGGATGTCAATTTGTTGATCTTGCCGAAAATTTAGCCATGGAGCGCGCTAAGAAGCTGTTCAACTGTTCATTCGCCAATGTTCAGCCGAACTCAGGTTCTCAAGCCAATCAAGGCGTATTCCAAGCACTGCTGCAGCCCGGCGACACAATCCTTGGCATGTCACTGGATGCAGGAGGGCATTTGACGCATGGTGCCAGTCCAAACCAATCTGGCAAATGGTTTAACGCCGTGCAATATGGGGTACGTCGAGATACTCTTGACATAGATTACGACCAAATAGAAAAACTGGCTCGAGAGCACAAACCTGCAATGATTATCGCTGGGGGCTCCGCAATTCCACGTGTTATAGACTTTGCACGTATCCGAGATATTGCCGACGAAGTAGGAGCATTTGTACTCGCAGACGTTGCTCACTTCGCCGGTTTGATTGCAGCGGGCGAATACCCCAATCCCTTACCTCATGTGCATGCGGCCACCACTACAACGCATAAAACGCTTCGTGGACCACGTGGTGGCTTAATCCTCACTAATAACGAAACACTGGCTAAAAAGTTTAATTCAGCTATTTTTCCTGGTATCCAAGGCGGGCCCTTAATGCATGTAATTGCTGCTAAGGCAGTCGCCTTTGGTGAGGCACTAGATCCATCCTTCAAAACCTATCAGAAGCAAGTGATCAAGAATGCTCAAGCGTTAGCAGATCAATTGCACCAAGGTGGTCTAGAGACAGTCACACATGGCACAGATACCCATGTCATGCTAGTAGATCTCCGTCCAAAAGGTGTCAAAGGTAATTCTACTGAAAAAGCGTTGGGCAGGGCTCACATTACCTGTAATAAAAATGGCGTTCCATTTGATAATGAAAAACCAATGATAACCTCCGGCATTCGTCTTGGCTCACCAGCGGCAACAACACGAGGCTTTGGAGAACGTGAATTCCGTCAAATTGGTGACTGGATTAATCAGGTAGTCGATGGACTTGCCATAAACGGTGAGGACGGCAATTCTGAAGTTGAGGACCGCGTTAAGACAGAAGTTGCAATTCTCTGTGAACGGTTCCCAATTTACTCCAACCTTTAATTACTTATAATATCCATCCAAGATTACCAGCCACTATAATAACCATTAGAAAATATTTTAACGAAAGAGTTTTCTCTTTTTGGAAATGTTTATCAATCTGTTTTATAAGAGTGGCTCGCAATGAAAGTAGATCACAATTTTTCAGTTAAAATAGCCCAAATAATATAACAGCAACCAACGAAAAATATGTTAAGCACAATCATACCAGCTGTAGAAATCAAATACCTCTTGCGCGCATCAAAACGATTAATGCCCTTTAAGAAAGTCATGATTTCCTTTTCAGCAACTGCCAATGCTACTCCATCTATTCGCTGTATCAATTTTGGGTGTCCACCCATGCCTTCCGCGGTAGTAACAAGGCTGACTTTTTTTCGCACTCG
>Ga0209659_1001579_pt1 | contig 13097 bp, 7 predicted proteins | sample SaaInlLV_10m_DNA_FD_184658 | JGI IMG/M metagenome (GOLD analysis project Ga0209659, IMG submission 184658) | Marine microbial communities from expanding oxygen minimum zones in the Saanich Inlet - SI072_LV_10m_DNA (SPAdes) (version 2) | ecosystem: Environmental > Aquatic > Marine > Intertidal... | reverse complement strand
CACTCAACTCGTGTCGATACCCGTCTCCAATGATGCGCCCGCGGCCCTGCAGATCGACTTATTGGGAGACCATTCTGACTTGGGCCGATCCCTCTACGTGGTGCGTGACCTCACCCGGGAAGTTAAGTTTCAGATCTGGGGCGACCCCAACGTAAACGATACGCGCAAGGCCGGATTCTATCTCCAAAGTGCAACCGCCGGTTGGCGCGACCCTCGCGTGGTAAACCCTGCCGAAGCGGCGCCCGACTCCCCCGCACTACATGTGGTGACCGGTCGACTCAGCGCGTCGGAGCGCACCGAATTACAACAAGAATTGGTCACGGGCGCATTCGTGCTCGTCCTCGCCGACTCGACCGAGCTCGTCGACCTTTCCGCCCAATTGGCGGAAGAAACCGGTTGGCACGGACGTCCCTATCAACCCGCTGAACCTTTACTCTTCGGCCAGATTGATTTCACCCATCCGCTCTTCGCTTCCTTCGCCGATCCGCGCTTCAGCGATTTTACCCGCATCCGGTTTACCCACCCCGTGGAAATCACGCTACCGGGCGACTCGGCTGCTGTTGTCGTCGCACGATTCGACAACCAACAACCCGCCGTGCTGGAATCGACGGTCGGTTCCGGACGGCTAATCGTCTGGGCCACCGGTTGGTCGCCCCAAAGCAGCCCGTGGGTGCTATCCACTAAATTTGTGCCTTGGCTGGAAACTCTGGCCGATCGCGCGACCGGCGGTGACCGACCGGTCGCGGTGACCGACCTGAGCCAGATCGATCGATTGGACCTGCCATCGGATGCGGTCCTTCCCGATGCACCCGGGGTGTTTCCGGTGAGGGGAAATAACCCGACATCCCGACTCGTCGGTCTCAACGTCCCACCGGGCGAAACCCAGAATACTCTTCTGCGTTGGGATGCTTTTGAAGAGGTGGGCATGCCCCTGGCCAACAATGTCGTCGCCACCTCCGTCCTCCCCCGCCAATCCGGCCCATTGCCGGAGTCCGGTTTGGTCAGTGAAAGCCGCCAGCGGGCATGGCGTTGGTTCATCCTCATCGCCGTCGGACTCCTCATAATCGAAGGGCTGCTCGCCACGTATTTCAATCGCCGATCCCGCCCGGAGCCGGAACTTGCCGCTCCCACTGCTTGATCCCATGAGTCACCGCCCCCTCACTCTGCTTTTCTCTCCTCGGTCCCGTCTCGAACGGGAATTGCAGACGATTGCCCAGGGTCATCAGTCGATTCGGTTGCACCAAAATGGAGTGCGGATCTGGTCTACCGGCGCCGCCCTCTCCGGGGCCCTTCTGGGCTGGCGATTCGCCCAGGAGAGTTTCGCACCTTGGTTCGCACCCCTCCTCATTTTCGTCTTTGTGACGGGGGCTGGATTGCAGATGTGGTTTATCCTCCGCGACCGACTGGACCTGTTGGCCGCGGCTCGCCGCATCGAGCGCGACAACCCCGAGTTGGAGGCGATGTTGCGCACAGCCATGGAGCAAAAGGGCGATGCCAAGGGTAAGCTCAACTTCATGCAAGAGCGGCTGTTGAAGGAAGCGGTCGAACGCGTCAGCAACAGCGTCTGGCATCTCTCTCCCCGCCAACAATCTCGATGGTTGGCCGCCGCCCACGGGATTTCCATCATCGCGGCCATTTGCTTCGCGGCCATCGGAATGCGCCACGCCGTTCCGCTGAATTGGGACTGGGGAAACCTCTTCAATGCCCGGGCCGTGACGGCCTCCGGTATCGAGGTCACTCCCGGCACGGTTGAAATAGAAAAAGGCACCACGGTCGTGGTCGCGGCTCGATTCAATGAAGGCATGCCGGCTACCGCCGTCTTAGTTTGGCGTCAGGCCGATGGCCCCTCCGGCCGTTCCACCATGGGTCGCAGTATGTCGGATCCCGTATTTGCATTCACGTTGCCCGAAGTGCCTTCCGATACGGTGTATCATGTTGAGCATGACGATCACCGCACGGTCGATTTTTCCCTCACCGTCTTTGAGCTTCCCGATCTGGTGCGCGCCGATGCCGCTATCGACTACCCGGACTACACCGGCCTAAAGGATCGCACCTTCATCGATACCCGCCGCGTCAGCGCCGTGGCCGGAGCGGATCTGGACTACGAGTTCTTAGTCAACCGACCATTGGCCCGCGCAAGTTTAGTCGCAGCGGATGGTGAGGTCGTCGAATTGACCGCCCGCGACACCGACCGCACCCGCTTCGGCTTGACGGTCACCTTGTCCGAATCTCGACGGTGGCAGCTTGAACTCGTCGATGACGAGGGGCGTGTCGATCCCGACCCCACTGACATCCGCATCGCCGTTCAGCCCAATATTCGCCCCGAGCTGAAGCTCGAGTTTCCACGTAGCGACCAACGGGTTTCGCCTCTGGAGGAACTCAATCTCCAGGCCAGCGTAAAGGACGACTACGGCCTGATCGACTTTGGCCTCGCCTACAGCATCGGCGTGGCCGATCCCGTTTACCTATCGTTCGCCGAGTCCGGTCCGCCGGTGGTGGAAGCTGAATTTGATTACCTGCTGGCGCTGGAGTCCCACGAGGTTGAGGTCGACGAATTGATCACTTGGTTCGGATGGGCCGACGATTTCGGACCCGACGGAGAATCTCGCCGCACTACCGGCGACTTGTTCTTCGCAGAAGTGCGGGCATTGGATGCGATTTTTCGCGAAGGCGAAGGGGAGGATGCCCCTCCTGGTGGCGGAGGTGGTGGACCGGCAGGAGATTTACTCGAAATTCAGCGCCAAATTTCTGTCGCGATCTGGAATTTAAGAAAGGACGACTCGCCCTCACCGACCTTTGAAGACGACGTGTCAACGTTGGCTACCAGTCAGGAACAGGCGCGGGCCATGCTCGATGAATTGCGCGGGAACTTGGAGGACGATCGACAAATCGACGCCGCGGAAAGCGCCGCCGAAGCCATGGGCGACACCACGGATCACTTGGACGATGCCCGCGCAGAGATCAGTGTTGATCCACTTCCCGATGCATGGGCGGACGCACAACTGGCATTTCGATCGTTGCTAAAACTGCAGCCCCGCGAAACCCGCGTGGCACAAGGGCAACCCGGCAGCGCAGGCGGAGGCGGTCGCAATCAATCTCAACTCAACCAACTTCGTTTCCGCCAGGAACAGGACAACTACGCCTCGCAAAGTGAGGCGGAGTCACCGGCCTCTCCGGAGGAGCGGGAACAACTCAACGTGCTGGCTCGACTCAAGGAACTGGCCCGGCGCCAAAACGACCTGAACGAGCGACTGCAGGAACTGCAGACCGCCCTCGCCGCCGCCGCGGATGAGGCCGAGCGCGACGAGATTCGCCGGGAACTCAAGCGACTCGAAGAGGAACAACGTCGCATGCTCGCGGAACTGGATGATACCCGTCAGCGCGTCGACAACATGCCCGCCGGCGAACAGCGCCGTCAGGCCAATCAACAACTCGAACAGACCCGCGAGGACATGCAGGAGGCCGGGGAACAATTGGAGGAAGGTAACGTATCCCAAGCCCTCGCTTCCGGCACCCGCGCCCAGGAATCACTTGAACAAACCGGCGAAGATCTGCGTGAAAACTCCTCCAGTGTTTTCAGCGACGAAATGCGCGAACTCCGCCGCCAAGCACGTGAGTTGGCCGAGCAACAGGAAACGCTGCAAGAACGCTGGGATGAAACTGATGACGGCCCCCCTTCGCTGGACGGCTCCACGCAACACCAAGAGTTGGCCGAGGCCGTGGGCGAGCAACGGGAGCGCTACGAGAATCTGCTGGAACGACTCCGACAGGCTTCCGCCGACAGTGAGTCGGCCGAACCCGTGCTGCATCGTCGGCTCTACGATGTATTACGCCAACAGGGCACCGGCGGCACCGAGCAACAACTGCGCGCCGCCGAAGAGTTGCTGCGTCGCGGTTTTGTTGATGAATCCCGCCGTCAACAGGCTGGAGTGGGGCCTTCGCTTGATCGCCTGCGCGAAGGTGTTGAACGCGCCGCTGATGCGGTGCTCGGCGATGAAGGCGCGGAGCTGCGATTCGCCCAAAGCGAACTGGGGGATCTTGCCCGAGAACTTCGGGATGAAGCCGCTGCCCGGAACCGCGAAACAGAGGAGAACTCCGGCGAATCTGGCCAAGAGATCGACGTTCCCGGGTCCGCCGAATCTGATGAACTCGGTACCGAATTGGCCGAGGCCAGCAACAACAATGCCGGGGCCGGGACGACTCCCGGCAACCAACCGGGTTCTTCCCCAACGCCTGACGGCACCGTCGAAGGAACTGAGCCGACATCCGGCGTTGCCCAGTCCCCCGCTTCGGATTCCTCCCCTGCTGGCGAACCCGGCTCTCAGCCCGGCGACGGAACACCTTCCGAAGAAACCTTGCTGAATCAGTTGGCCGAAGCCTTCGGCACCAATCCATCCGGAGCAGGCAGCCGGGGTGTCACGTCTGCGGGTCCGTTGACGGGTCAAAACTTCGCCGATTGGGCGGATCGGTTGCGCACCATCGAATCGCTGATGGATGATCCTGAACTTCGCCAACAACTGGGACAGGCCCGTGGACGCGCCGAGGAACTGCGCCGGGATTGGCAACGTCAGGGCTCCGAGCCCCAATGGGATTTGGTGGACTCCGGGATCGTGAATCCGCTGGAAGAAGCCCGCGCCTGGCTACAACAGGAGCTCGCGCGGCAGGAGGATCCCGAGACCTTGCAGCCGATCGACCGCGATCCCGTTCCCGACAAATTCGCGGACTCTGTGCGCAAATATTACGAAACCTTGAGCGCGGCCGAATCCGCGCGGACTGATACCGGGGACACCTCGGAGCCAACGCATGACTTCTGATCGAATGCCGTTCGCTTTGCTCAATTTCGCCGGATCGTCGTGGTGGTGGATCGCCCTGCTCGCTGTCGCCGTGCTCGCCCCGCTGGCGTGGTATGCCCTCAAACCGGGTGAGCAACAACGAGGCTCGTTCGCGGTGGGACTCGGACTGCGATTGCTCGGTATCGGGCTCTTGCTGCTTTGCTTGCTTGATCCGCAGTGGCTGTCACCCCGGGCGAAACAAGGAGCGAACATCGTCGCCGTTTTGGCGGACAATAGCCAGGGGATGACCATCACAGATCGGCCGGATCAACCGCATCGCGGTGACCGGTTACGCACCCAGCTGATGGCTCCGACCACATCCTGGTGGGAGGATCTGAATGCCGAATTTCAGGTCCGCCCCTACTTGTTCGACGATGAGCTACAGCGGGTGGGTGATTTTGGGTCCCTTGATTTCACCGGTCCGCGTTCTGACCTAGGTCACGCCCTATCCCGGGTCCGGGAACGCTTCGCTCAACAACCCCTTGCCGGCGTCCTGCTATTTACCGACGGCAACGCCACCGACCTCACGCTGGACACCATGGATCTGACCGGCCTGCCGCCCGTCTATCCGGTGGTGGTCGGAGAACCGGCGGATCTGCGCGACGTGCGCATCGCTCACACTACGCTCCGCCAAACCGCCTTCGATGATGCCCCTGTTTCTCTTCGCGCCGCGGTCGCCGGCCGCAATCTCGCTGATGAACCTCTCACCGTCACGGTTCGCCCTCTCAACGCTAGCGACGCGGAGCCGCCGATAGAAGTGAGCACCCGCTTCGCAAACTCCGACGATTCCCAGGATGTCGACTTTGATTGGCGGCCACGGGGAGCCGGCATCCAGTTCTACGAAGTGAACGCCGGAGCGACCAGCAACGACGCCCTTCCTGAAGCCACCGAGGCCAACAACCGGCGCTATGTGATGGTGGATCGAGGTCGCCCCATCTACCGCGTGCTCTACGTCGGCGGGCGACCCAACTGGGAATTCAAATTTCTCAACCGCGCCCTGCGAGAAGATCCGCAACTCGATTTGGTCGGACTGCTGCGTCTCGCTCGACGCGAGCCGAAGTTCGAATTTCGAGGCCGGGCCGGTGAGTCGAGCAATCCGCTTTACCGCGGTTTCGTCGACGCCACCGACGATACCGCCCGTTACGACGAACCTGTGCTCACCCGGATCAATACCCGTGACGCCGAGGAGTTGCGCAGTGGTTTCCCCCGCACTCCCGAGGTCCTCTTTGCCTACGACGCCATCATTTTGGATGACGTCGAAGCCGACTTCTTCACCCCGGATCAACAGATGCTACTGCGCCGGTTCGCCGCCGAACGGGGTGGCGGGCTGCTGATGCTGGGCGGCGTCGATACCCTGGCGAGTGGAGACTACCAAGATACTCCGCTGGCTGCAGCCCTGCCGATCTACCTCGATCGTCGCGGCGGGCGGCAACCCGCCGGACAACTCACGTGGGACCTCACCCGCGAAGGCTGGTTGGAGCCATGGGCGCGGGTCCGCGCCGTCGAAACCGATGAACAGGATCGACTGACCGCCATGCCCCCCTTCCTCATCGCGAACGGCATCTCCGCCACCAAACCCGGTGCCACGGTGTTGGCATCATTGCGCGACGAAGCCGGTCAGACTTTTCCCGGATTGGTCGCCCAACGATTCGGGGCCGGCCGCGTCGGCGTGCTGGCCGTCGGTGATCTATGGCGCTGGGGTTTGGCCGGAGCAGTGGAGCAAATGGATCTCGCCCGGTTTTGGAGACAGGTCGCACGGTGGTTGGTCACGGAAGTTCCCACCCCGGTTACCCTGCGGATCGCACCCACCGAATCGGGCGCGGGAACGCGGATGACCGTGATTGCACGGGACGAAGACTACCTGCCGCTGGATCTGGCCCAAGTGCGCATCACGATCACACGAGCAGGGTTCAACGAAGGCGTCACCGAAACTGCCCAATTCTCCTCGGTCACCCTGGAGGCCGAACCGGTGATCGATGCGCCGGGACGATATCAAACTGAATTCATCGGCCGTGAAGCGGGAGGATATTTGGCCGAGGTCGAAGTGACTGATGTGGCGGGCCGCCTGATTGGTCGCGCGGAGGCCGGTTGGGTCAACGACCCCGTGGCCGAAGAGTTCGCTTCACTCGATCCCAACCCCACCCTGCTCGCTGAACTCGCCCGTCGCACCGGTGGCGAATTACTGTCCTTTTCTGATCTGGATGACCTCACCGCGCGACTGGTGCAGGCCCCCGCGCCTATCACCGAAACCCAAGCCCGGTCGCTGTGGCACAACGGTTGGGTATTCGTTTTGGTTCTGATCTGTTTTGTCGCTGAATGGGCCTGGCGCCGCTGGAAAGGACTGGCATGAGCATGCGCCGTTTTCTTTGTGTTTTTGTTGGGGTCATGACGTTGACCATCGGTTCAATTCTGCCGGCGGAAGAGACTCCCGGTCCCCGCGGGGAATTATTGGTGGTGGTGGGTGCACCCGGGGAAGAGAGTTATGTCGAACCCTTTGAACGGACATCCGCTGCCTGGGTAAAAGCCGGGAAGGCGGCGGGATTAAACACCCACGTGATCGGTGACGAAACAGACAAAGCCGAAACCCATGTGATCCATCGAGAGCAACTCCAACAGTGGTTGACCGATCAACACACCACGGGCTCCCATCTGCTTTGGTTGGTTTTTGTGGGACACGGAACCTACGATGGGCGGCAGGCCAAAATCAACCTGGTGGGTCAGGACGTATCAGCCGTAGAGATGCGCCAGTGGTTGGCTCCAATCCAACGCCCCATGGTCATCGTGCATGGCGGTTCTGCCAGCGCACCCTTTGTCAACGCCCTGTCGGCATCGGACCGGATCATTGTAACCGCCACGGAAAACGGAAACGAGATCAACTACGCCCGTTTCGGCGAACGCTTCGCTTTGGCGATCACAAATCCCGACTCCGACATTGATCGTGACGGACAAATTTCCGTGCTGGAGGCCTTCGTATCGGCCGCCATTAATACCGAAATTTTCTACGACGAAAACGGCAGACTCTCAACCGAACATGCCTTAATCGACGATAATGGCGACGGCCGCGGAACCCCGTTCGATTGGTTCAACGGCACGCGCCTCAGCAAACAAGCTGAAACCGAAAAAGCGCAACCCGACGGCGACCGGGCACGCCTGTTAAGTTTGATCCCTTCGCCCGAAGAGCAGGCCATGACCGATGCCCAACGTCTCGAGCGCGCCGCTCTTGAATCTGAAGTAAAAGACCTGAGAGCACGGAAATCCGAACTCTCCGAAGAAGAGTATTACCACCAGTTGGAATCAATCTTCCGCCAACTCAGCCGGGTGTATGTTCCATCGAATGACACCTCGGTGGACGAACGGTGAGCGAATCAATCCGGAGCACGTCGCTTTAGCCGGCGTTTTCGACGCCCTTTCCAACCGTCTCGTCACCCCAACCGTTCGGTTATCTGTTGTCACCTCGCCCTTAAAGCCCGACCCACGTTAAACCGCGGCCCGATGGGGGGCCTGGGTTTTCTCGTCCGCCGAAGCCTTGGCGAAGGAGGAACGCCCGATATAGCGTCCACCCAAGAGGATCAATTCCAGAGTGAACGAGGCGGAGTATTTGCCGCAAGAAGTCAAAAAACAGATCCTCGTTTGATCTAAGATCTTTCGTCCGCCTACAGGCGCCTCGAACCGAGCACGCGCGAGGTGAAATTTTGCGCGTTTTGGCGGCCCTCAAATCTGAAGTATTTACCGACTAAAAAACGGAGCCCCGCAGGACTCCGTTCGAAATAGGAAACGTGTTATAGTCGCCGAGCCTTACTGACTCCAAGGTGGCACAATCTCGTTGGCGCGGGCGTAAGCAATCAACTGGCCCAGATGCTCGTGTTGATGGTCGGCTACAATGGTCGCTAAACGAGCGCGAGGTGCGGTCATACCGAAGAACTCAATTTCTTCGGCCATGGCTCCCTCCGTGACGCCCTTGATCGCCTTCTTGGCGAGCTTGGCCGACGCGTTGTAGATCTTGATCATCTCCGCCTTATCGGCGCCTTCACCCAATGCCCTAGGATTCACGCCTTCGGGGATTTCCGCACCGAGCATGCTGCCAATGTAGTAGTTTGCCCCGGCGAGATGCATCAGCACCTCACCTACGTTGGAAACCCCTTCCATGGGCATGTAGTCATACTTGTCGGCCGGAATGGCGTCAGCAAGTTGACCGATTTTATCTTGGGCAGCCTCGATACTGGCCACGATCATTTGGTTGGCCAACGGAGTTTCATGTTTTCCGTGGTGGGCGGCGAATGCCGAGAACGGCATCGCGAGAGCGGTCACTACCGCGAGGGCTTTAGCGAATTTCTTCATATTGAGTGGGAGTAGTATTAGTGAAGATGTTGAAGGGTTGAACCGCGTAGACTCCACATCATTACCAACGCGGGTCAACCTGACTAAGAGACAAACTCTACCTCCGGTATTCCGCTATTTTCGCACGGTTTTTCCCGAAGCGAGGGGTCCGGCAAATTACGGAACCCTTCCTTCTAACGGAACCCAGAGTATTGGGTGACTCCCATTCGTGCTTCCCACTCTGTGAGCTTGCGCAACATCGCCGCGACTTTTTGGGGATGTTGCTCGGCGAGGTCGTTCTGCTCCACCCGATCTAGCTCTACGTTGTAGAGACTGGTTTTGCCACTGCGATAGCCTAGCAGCTTCCAGTCACCCTCACGGACCGAACTGTATAAATCTTCGTAGGCCCGGTAACCAAAGATGGGCTCTCCCCGATCAAGCGTGCTGTTGTTCGCCAACGTCGAAAGCAGAGAAACACCGTCGAGGTTTTCGTAATCGTTCGGGTTCCCTCCAGCCAACTCCACCAAAGTCGGAAAAATGTCCGTCGTCTGAACGACGCTTTCATTTTGCACCCCCGCCTCAAATCCATCGGGCCAACTGATCATAAATGGGACGCGCGCGCCGCCTTCACAGAGCGTATCGATTCTTTTGCCACCGCGATACGGCTCCCACTCAAACAGACTGCCTTGGTCCGACGTGAATATGATCACGGTATTTTCATCCATGCCGTTCTGCTTCAGCGCCGCCCGAACACGTCCCACCGACTCGTCCATCGCCATGATTTGAGCAGCGAGCTGTTCCCGCTTCGGATCTCCGAGGAAGCCACCGCGGCCCTCAAACAAGGGTAGGAAATCTTTGCGACCAATATTGGGTGTATGCACATTGTAATACCAAAGCGACATCATGAACGGCTGCTCCCGATCCCACTCATCCAAGAACTCCACGGCTTCATCCGTCAGCTTGTCCGTGAGGTATTTTTCGCTCTCGCCGCCGAACACCTCCGAAGTCTTAAAATAGTCCGGATAGTAGCTGGAAGGTGATCCTTGATTTGTCGTTCCGATCTGCTGAGCGAACCCTTGGTCAATCGGATGAAACCCCTCTTCTCCGATGTGCCACTTCCCCAGAAACAAATTGTAGTAGCCGAGATCATTCAGGGCTTCCGCATAAGTCACGTGTTCGAGGTCGACCCAATTCTTACTCGGAAACTGGGCGGGGTCGGTCGGAAGCAAATGGTGAGACGGCCGACCCTGTTCGTCGTGAATAAGTTGGATACCGTTCTTCGTATCGGTCCGCACATGCCGCACCATCTTAAGACGCGCCGGATGTTTACCCGTCAAAAGAGTCGCCCGACTCGGACTGCAAACGGGGGCCGCAACATATCCCTGTTGGAAATCGATCCCATCCTTCGCCAACTGGTCGATGTTTGGCGTAATAAATAGATCCGGGTTGCGGTAGCCCAAACAGTTCCACCCCAGGTCATCCACGAACAGTAGCACGATATTGGGTCTCTCCGTCGAACCTACGGTCGACGCGATCAAGAATACTGAAATTAAAACGAGGTAAAAACTGCGCAGGGATTTCATAAGCTGACGTTCTTGTAGATCTTGTTTAGCAACGTGCCAAGACCGACCATTCGATCCCGATAGGAACCGTGACGTGACGTTGGTCACACTTCTCCGGCAGCCAAGGCGTTTGACAGGGTCGGGACCTCAATTCCGACTGAAGGCATCCCAACGAAGGCGCCTGAGGTCCCGGACAACGAGTTATGCTTACTTGCTTCGGTCCAATTGATCTCGAACATTTACGCCTCTTCCCAAATTTCTGTTCCGGACTCGATTGCGCGACTCGTTTGCAACCTTCCTCTCGTGCTCCGCGGACACCTCCCACGGCCTCGTCATGATCTTGCAAACCAATACCACCAACCATGGATGATTTCATCATCAACGTCGGGCTCCAGCGCTCCCACCAACTGATCTTTTGCGGGATGGCTGGCATGGTCGCTCTGCTGCACCTCGGTCTACTCGCCTTCCGTCCTCGTCACCGTGAAAACCTCTCGTGCGCGATCTTCGCTGCCAGCTACGCGCTGGTGGTTTATGCCAACCTCGAGGCAGGATTGACCGAATCCGCTAGCAACGGACACGTTTTTGTCCGGCTATTTTATATCGCTGCAGGTATCGCTACGGTCTCGTGGCTGACCACCCTTCGTGACCTGCTACACGTCAGCAACAATCGGCTGCTGAAATTTTTCGTCGCTCCCGTTTTGGCTGTTGCCCTTTGGGGCAGTATCATGCCGGGGAGAATGCCACTCCTCACGCTGCTGATCATGGTCCTGATTGCCGGCGGAATCGCCTTGCTCTGGATCATCCAAGCCTACCGCCGCGGGGAGCCCGGCGTGCACGTGCTCGGCACCGGCATGTTGTTGCTGGCGGCGAGTTTGATTTACAGCATCGCACGCTCGGTCGGTATCATCCCTGACAGCCAACTCGCCATCTACCTTCCCGTCTACGGTGGTGGCTGCGCCGTAATCTCGCTTTCCCTTTTGGTCGCCCGAAACTTCGCCGTCGTCTCCACCAAGCTGGAGCAAAAATTGGTTGAAGTCGAAGCACTCGCCGCCACCGACCTCGCCCGCGAACAGGAAAAACGGGTCTTCATCGCCGCCAAAAACGCTGAGTTGGAAACCCTCGTTGAAGAACGCACCGCGGATCTCCGCGAAGCGCGCGACAAGTCGGATGCACTACTCTACAACATCCTCCCCCGTGAAGCGGCCGACGAAGTCAAAGCCACCGGTCACACCGAACCTCGCCGCTTTGATGACGTAACCGTCATCTTCACGGACTTTGAAGGCTTCACCAATACCGTCTCCGTGATGCCGGCTGCCCATCTCGTCAAGGAGCTCAACGAGATCTTCCAGCAATTTGATGATATCATCGACCAACACGGTCTGCAAAAAATCAAGACGATCGGCGACGCCTACATGGCCGTCGGTGGCATGCCCGAAGCAGAACCGACCGCAGCGGTCCGCGCGGTCGATGCCGCTCTCGCCCTCGCCGCGTGCATCGAGGAACGCAACCAAGACGCCGCCGTCAAATGGCGGATCCGTATCGGCCTGCACACAGGCACCGTCGTCGCCGGGGTCATCGGCAAGCGCCGCCTGATCTACGACATCTTCGGCGACACGGTAAACATTGCGAGCCGCATGGAAAGCAACGGACAACCCGGACGCATCAACCTCTCCGCCTACACCTACAACTTGGTGCGGTCACACCACGAATGTGAATATCGTGGAAAAATCACGCTAAAGGGCAAAGGCGAGGTCGACATGTATTGTGTCAACCCGCCCAACTCCTCATAACCTCCTCTCGAATCAAATTCTGCCCATGAAAATCAAACTATATCTCCCGACCGTTATCGGTCTCTGTGCACTTCTCGCGGTGCCCTCTCTCTTTGCCGATACGGTGAAGCTCAAGAATGGTGACACCCTCACTGGCAAGATTCTCGAGCAAGCCGACGGCAAAATAAAGTTCAAGGGCACGCTTTTCGGCGAGCTCACGATCAACGAATCTGATATCGCCGATTATAAAATTGGTGACGTCCCCTCGGAAACCGCCGCTACGACCAGTGCCCCAGTCGCTTCGGCGCCGGCCGGTTCGACCGTCAACGCGAGCAAGTCCACCTTTGCCGGCCAAAAAGGCGCGCCAGCCAAACCGGTGTGGTCGCGTTCCATCACCTTCGGCGGCAACTATCTGACCCCCACTTTCACCCAAGGGCAAATTCCCGGAGCTCCCGCCGGCACCAAAGGCTCCGCCCTCGGCCTCCCCGGCCGCGTGATCGGCGTTCAGGCTACGGCCAATTTCCTGCGTGCAACCCAAAGCGACGTGCATGCGCTTGATCTCACCTGGGCCTACACCGACTACGAACCCGCCGGCGTCCAGACCGACAATCACTCCG
>Ga0209659_1001573_pt1 | contig 13114 bp, 13 predicted proteins | sample SaaInlLV_10m_DNA_FD_184658 | JGI IMG/M metagenome (GOLD analysis project Ga0209659, IMG submission 184658) | Marine microbial communities from expanding oxygen minimum zones in the Saanich Inlet - SI072_LV_10m_DNA (SPAdes) (version 2) | ecosystem: Environmental > Aquatic > Marine > Intertidal... | reverse complement strand
CTCCTCCAGCCAGTCGGCGAAGCGCTCCACCTCCTCCATGAACTCGGGATTGGTAATACCGTAGTAGTCGCCGCTGTCGATCGCATAGACCAGCGACTGGTCGTTACCGATCTTTTCCGCCAGGGCGGTAATAACCCGGTGAAAATCCGAGTCCTTGTCGATGAATTCAAAGCGGTCAAAGTCCACCTTGTTGAGGGGTAGCAGCGCCAGGCAGGCCACAATGACAATCGACAGTCCCCAGAACAGCGTGTTGCTGCGCGCCGTGACCAGCTGAGAGACCGCTCTGATCATGCCCCGCACGCCAAGGGGCTTTGGAATCCGTCGCATGGGAATCCACATGATCATGGCAGGCAGCAAGGTGAGGGTCACCAGATAGGCCCAGAAAACACCCAGTGCCACCGCGTTACCAAAGCCATAGATACCCGCCGAGGTGGAGTAATTGAGACTTAAAAATCCTATGCCGGTGGTCACAGTGGCCAGGGTTACGGGCTGCAAATTGAGGCGCAGGCTCTCTTCAAGGGCATCGGCTTTGGTCCGTCCGTCGTGCAGCCCCTGCAGGTAAATAGAGATCACGTGAATACCATGGGCCATGGCAATAGTGAGCACCACTAGGGGCCCCATATTTGAGATCTGGTTAAACGCAAACCCCGACCATCCCACCGTACCCACGGTTAAGAGAATGCCAAGAAACGACACCACCAGCGTGCAGAGTGCGTAAACGAGAGAGTTGAGACAGACCCACAGCAGTAGGGTAGTCGCCAGGGCAACCAGGGGGGCGAGATTATTGCGATCCTTGATCTGGGCGTTGTAGCTGTCCAGTTCGAACAGGTCATCGCCCACGGTATAGATTTCCACGTCAGGGTAGTCTTCACGGAGCCGGTCACGCAGCGCAACCACCGAGCGGGCCACATCGAGCCGCTCGGTTAATTCGTCGGTAGCCGGTCGATACTTGATGACCGCCAGTGCCATGTCGCCGTCACGGGCCAGCTGGCTTTTCACCAGATCCTCATCGGCCAGCGCAATATCGCGGATATCTGCGAGGTCACTGTCGGAGAGCGTGTCCAGAGGGGGTAGCAGATACTGTCGGCTATAAATCAGCTCATCCACGGCGTTGAGGCGTCGATTGACCAAGGATCCCACCGCCACCGCTGACTTAACTTCACCAAAGCGCGCGTGCAACGCTTCCATGGCCCCCAGTGCCTCACGACTAAAGATGTCGCCGCCGGGGGCAATAAACGTAAACCACGCCGAGCGGCTGGGCGGGAAGTCCTGCTGAACTTCGTCCACCTCGGCGGCGTAGGGGTCATCTTCAGGGAGAATGGCGTCGGAGCGGGGGTCAACCTGAGTTTTTGTCACACCCCAGCCAACAGCAATACTGAGCAGAATTGTCAGGACAGCGAGTGTTGTTCGCCGTTCCACTAAAAAGCGCGCTATGTCCACAACGTGATGACTGCCGTCCTTTGCGAGACTGGTTTTATAGCACAAAGTAAATGGAAACTCAGACTGATCCCGGTAAAATGATGAGGCTTCGCTGGCGGTGTAGACCAGCAAATTCTGCAGGAGGGCGGCATGAAAGGGTTAGGGGTTATTGGGTTAGCTCTCGGGCTTTTTATCATTCAGGCGTCAGGTGCTGCGCAATCGTCCCGTATCGGTGATTTTGCGCTACTCGACCAAAACGGCAAGCACCACAAGCTCAGCTGGTATGGCGACCAAAAAGCCGTCGTTATTTTTGTGCAGGGTAATGGCTGCCAGATTGTCCGAAACAGCGTACCCGAGCTGCGCGCCATAAGAGACCAATACGCCGAGCGGGGCGTGCAGTTTTTCATGCTCAATCCCCAGCCCCAAGATACCCGCGACAGCATTACGGTGGAGGCGGCTGAACTCGGCTATGAATTTCCCATCCTAATTGACGAAACCCAGCTAATTGCTGAGTCACTGGGCGTGGACCGCACCTCTGAAACCTTCATCATCAATCCAGAGACCCGCGAAGTGATTTATCGGGGCCCAATTGATGACCGGCTTCATTATGAAACCCAGAAATCTGTGGCTAAAAACCATTACCTTCGCGATGCGCTCGACGCCTACCTGGCCGGCGAGGCCGTGCCCACAGATGTTCCTGAAGCGCCGGGCTGCCTGATCAACTTTGCGGCACGAGACGCTCACAAGACGACACCGCCGTCGTACTCAGCAGATATTGCCCCCATCCTTGAAGCCAACTGCGTGAAGTGCCACCACGTCGGCGGTATCGCCCCCTGGGCAATGACCGGACACGCTATGGTGCAGGGTTGGTCACGCATGATGAAAGAAGTCCTTCTGACCCGGCGCATGCCCCCGGGCCAGCTCGATCCCCACGTGGGACGGCCCATTCAAGAGGCGGCGGGGCTGTCACCCGAGGCGCTGCAAACTCTGGTGCACTGGATAGATGCCGGCGCGCCCGGGGACGACGCTCCAGACCCCCTGGAGGACCTGGCCTTTAGCGACGCCACCTTTTCAATGGGCGAGCCGGATATTGTGCTGACCGTGCCGGCACAGGATATTCCTGCGACTGGCGTTATTGATTACCGTTATGTGCCAGTCCCACTGAATCTGGATGAAGACATCTGGATTCGCGCCGTAGAATACGTACCCGGAGACCGACAGGTGCTGCACCACGTCATTACCTACCTGTCGAGTCCGGCAGATCGTACCGCCGGCCTTGAACAGGACGACGGCGGTCTAGGTGAATCTCTGGGCGGCTTCGCACCCGGACGCCAGCCCGATATCTGGCGGGATGATTCTGGCGCACTGGTCAGGGCGGGCTCCAGTCTGCTGCTACAGATGCACTACACCACCACCGGCAAAGCAACCGTGGATGAAACCCAGATCGGGATTTACCTACATGACGTACCCCCCAAATTCGTGATGTCCGGTGGTTCCGCAGGTCAGCGTCGCTTCCTGATTCCGCCCCATGCCAAGGAGTATCCCCTAGAAGGTGTGCAGGAGTTTGAGCGCGACGCCCTTCTGTATGGTCTGATGCCTCATATGCATTACCGGGGTAAGCACATGAAGTACATTGCCGAATATCCCGACGGCACGTCGGAAATTTTGCTCTCGGTGCCTAAATATGACTTCAACTGGCAGTTCAACTACCAATTGGAAGAACCGGTATTCATCCCCGCGGGCACCCGACTGATCGCACGAGGCGCTATGGATAACTCCGAGCGAAATCCCTACAACCCAAATCCAAATATGCCCGTACGGTTTGGTCTACAGACCATGCATGAGATGTTCTTCGGCTTCACCACCTACCGCTACCTCGACGATACTCCCGAAAGCGTGGCGGCAAATCACAGCGCAGCAGAACCATCTGATACATCTGACCTGTGACGGCATGCGCCTTGTCATCATGAGCCGTTTTCTAGCACTCTTCTTTTACGTTGGTGATTTGTGGATGGCTCCGGACTACCGTTCCTATTAGTGGTGGCAAATGGCCGAAGCCTATGAAATTTACTCCTTAAGTATTCTATCTTTTGTCAGCGCGGGAGTACTTAAGTGTCTCTCAATAAAGCCCACTGACGGGCTTTGCAATCATTAGCCAAGTTGCTGCTAATAACGGAACGGTGCTGATAAGTCCCCAGAATAGCCAGCGGCGTGAAAGTTTTCGGTAATCATCGCCCACATCATTTCCAGCGAAATTCCTTGCCAGTCTTGCTTGTCGTACTTGAATAGGCACAAGCACAAGAAGCCAGATAAGACCGGCTACAACGAATAACACTTGGCTCGCCAGCAACCAATGTAGTGTTAGGGGCCAGTTGCCGAAAAAGACCATGAAATAGCCTCCCCCCATTAGCAGCACGACTCCCCAAACCGTCATAGACCAATCTGTATAAGTCACTAGTTTTTGGGCAAAGCTAAGTATCTCAGGCCGTTGAGTGCGGTCTGCGAAGTATTTCCAGATGGCGGTAACCGTGATGTTACCCATGAGCATGACCACACCCGTTATGTGCAGAAACTTTGCGATTTCGTATGTCACAACGCAGATGGCCTAAAAAAGATTTGCTAAGTCTAGTCTCTTTGACAGCGTTCAGACGCTAGCCTTCCATTCCACCGCTGTGCAATGAGTCTGCCAAGTTAGGGCCTAATGGCGAACATCATAGGTGACCAGTTGAGGTCTTTGATGGTCGGTTGGAAAAACCCGGTGTTGACGAACGGATCGCTGAGACGGTTGGAACGCTTTTTAGTTAGACTAGTGATCGCAGTTTCAGTAGGAAGAGTAAGAGGGTTATTAAATGCGTTTCGCTGTCATTCCACTGATCATCAGCGCCGCTTTGCATGTGCTGGGTTTTGTCTTAGTGGGATTTGCATATGAGAGTTTGTTCCTCATCTTTCCTGCAATGCTCTACTGCCTTCTTTCGGTCTTCCTGCTGCGGGGCAATAACTGGGTCGCATGGTTAACGCTCCTGTGCATGATTGGAGGTATAGCCGGCACGAGCATTGAATTCATGGGACCGCTAATGGCGCCGTCGCTCGTATTAATTGGGATCATTGCATCAGACGCTGCAGCGGCCGGCTTACTGGTCCGAGCATTGTGGCTGGATCGCATGGCGCGCAAAACCGAGTCAGTCGAGACAGATCGAAAATCAGCTTAGAAAGGCCACTCGAAGGAGGCTAGGGAGGCGCTATTGCAGGTGCGCGGTCAGGGGCTAGGGCCGCGTCCGTAACCAGAGATAGGCGTTTAAGACCGGGGAGGGGCTGTTATCTGTTGTTAATACAGATGATCCTGTTGAGACACTTAAAAGCCAATTTTAAAAAAAAAGGGCTAACCCCCTTATGATTGTGACGGTTACTGCCCAGCTATATTGGAAAGTGCAATCATAGGCGCCGGTTGTTAAATCTGTTGTTAAATTTAGCGAAGGCTTGGGCAATTCTAGCGAGACTCAAAAAGGGAGGAAAAATTATGAGCGTCATGGTGACTCTTGAATTACCAGCTAAGCCTGAATGTTTGTCTGAATTTTTAGATGTAATGCGCGAAGCATTAATAGACACACGGGCCTATCAAGGCTGCGAGAAAGTTGAGACATTCGTTGAGGAATCTACTGGTAAGGTCTTGTTGGTGGAACTGTGGGAGACAGCTGGACATCAACAAACTTATATGGCGTGGCGCATGGAAACTGGCTTGATGGACGCTATTGGCGGATTTTTAAGCGGCGCTCCAGTGGCAAGGACTTTCAGCATCAAGTCAGATGTCTGAACTAGAAGGGAGCTACAGTTTCAGGCCTCCCAGTCCTACAAGGATGTTTTATTAGCGGCCCCCCTAATAGATCGCGAAACCAGTATTGGACTTGTTAGGTCGATGCGAGCACCTGCCGCATTGACGCGGCAGAGGAAAGGTATATAACTGACCAGCGGTGCAACGTGTTCACGGGGAGCTGACCTCGCCATGATGGAATTTGGCATTGTAATGGAGCCCAGCCCGGGTAATACCGCCGCGCTGGCTGAAAAAATAGAGGGATTGGGGTTCGATATCCTTTTGAGTCCCGACACACAAAACCTGTCTCCAGACCCGATTGGGCAACTTAACCTCGCCGGAGCAAACACGACAAGCCTCAGAGTTGGCACTGGGGTCACCAATCCTGTTACTAGAGACCCTGCAGTGCTCGCGAGTTCACTGGCCTCACTCTCCGCTGAGACCGATGGCCGAGTTCTGTGTGGTATTGGGCGCGGCGATTCCAGCCTGGCACACATTGGCAAAGGCAATGCCTCTACCGCACAGCTGAGAACTTTTATTGAAAGACTCCGAGGCTATCTCAACGGTGAGCCGGTTGATCGGGACGGCCACTCATCCCAACTGCGTTGGCTCGACTCCTATGGTACCCATCCCGTTCCAATCGATATTGCCTGCACCGGTCCGAAAACGATCCAGATGGCGGTCGAGGTGGGTGACCGCATCTCTTTTGCCGTAGGTAGCGCACCCGAGCGACTTCAGTGGGCGATCGAGACGGCAGAAACGCATTTGTCAAAGATCAATCGGCCGCGCAACTCCATTCAATTGGGCGCTTATATCAATTTGGTCTGTGATGAAAATGAGCAGACTGCCCTCTCACTGGGCAAGCTCATCGCGGGCATGGTGGCGCACTTTGCGGGGCTCAAGCATGCACCCACCGAGCACCTGCCACCCCGGCTCCGCGCTGTCGCCGAACACCTGCAATCACAATATGACATGGCGCGACATGCTCAAGAAGAAGGTTCACATCTTGCGCTGATTGATGAGGACTTTGTGGACTGGTTCTCGATATGCGGCCCGCCGCAAAAATGCATCGAGCGGTTGGAGCCCCTGATCAATATGGGCCTCGAGCATATCTATCAGCTTGGCGGCACGCCGATCGCTCATCCACATGGTGCACGACAGATCGCTATGGTTGAGCAGGCTCAACTGTTTGCGACCGATGTGATACCTCACTTTCGCTAATGCAACGTAGCCTCTATGTCGGCAATAAAACGTCAGATAGACGTCGATCATCGTGAGTGATCAGAAACAACAGCAGGGTAGCGTCTTCTATCACTGGTACGTCGTCGGTGTGTTGACTTTCGCCTACCTGGTATCGTTTCTAGATCGTCAGATCCTTGCGCTGATGGTCGAGCCGATCCAGCAGGACCTGATGCTGAGCGACACACAAATGAGCCTGCTCATGGGACTGGCGTTTTCACTATTTTACGTATTTATGGCAGTGCCGCTTGGACGGCTAGCGGACCACACCGTGCGCCGCAATATTATTGTGGGCGGGGTCACGCTGTGGAGCATCATGACCGCAGCTTGCGGACTAGCGGGTAGCTATTGGCACCTGTTTCTAGCAAGAATGGGGGTGGGGGTCGGTGAAGCCAGTCTGACGCCCAGTGCGACCTCAATGATTGCCGACTACTTTCCCCCTGGCGCGCGAGGAAAGGCACTGGCGACTTATAACGCGGGGGTTTCACTGGGAACCGGTTTTGCGATGGTGTTTGGCGGTATGGTGATCACTTACGTGAGCACTAGCCAGCGACATAGTTTGCCGATTATCGGCAGTGTCGCACCGTGGCAATATGTTTTTTTTCTGGTCGCTCTACCCGGTCTCGCTGTTGTGCTACTGATGCTGACGGTGCGAGAGCCTCGGCGACAGGAGATCAGCACTACTACGCACAACTTGTCCTTCCTGGGGGTGCTTGCCTATCTGCTTGAAAGGAAGCAGGTCTATGTGCCGCTGTTTCTAGGAATGTCGGTCAATACGATTGTGGGCTACGCCCTCTTTTCTTGGATTCCGACAAGTTTTGCCCGGGTGCACGGCTGGGGTATCGGCGACATTGGTTTGGGGTATGGCGTGATCATCCTGATCACCGGTCCACTGGGGGTATTTGTTGCTGGGAGTCTCATCGACAAGCTTCATCAAGGTGGGCAACACAACGCGGAGATCAAAGTCGCCTTAATCAGCATCGCGATTTGCCTCCCGGGCGTGATCTATCTCCCTTTCGCAGAGACTGGGCAAACGGCCTTGATGGGAATGATTCCGGCAAGCCTGGGACCCGCAATGACCACTGCCGCAGGATCGATAGCGGTGATTAACGCGACACCCAATCAAATACGCGGTCAGGTTATGGCGCTCTATCTACTCACGATTTCGTTATTGGGCCTCTCAATTGGGCCTACGGCTGTCGCGTTACTGACTGACTATGTCTTCAAAGCTCCAGCAATGATTGACTGGTCGATTAGTTGCGTCGTGATTGCCTCATCGGTTTTCTCGGCGATCATGCTGTGGCGATGCTTGGAACCCTTCAGCGAACATGTGCGGGACACGATAAGCGGAAGCAACTTGTCGAGGTGATCATCAGACTGACCAAACGAGTTTATCTCGATTTCAAAGCGCCTAACTCAGGGACGTTTTTCGCCATTTTCATTATTTGACTGCGAGCTAACCCATGATCAAACAGCAACACCCGGCAATCCGCGAACACATTACTCGGCGCGGCACGGTGACTTACTCCATCGACAACGGTGAGTTTGCCTCAGGTATTTGGGGCCGAGAGCACTTCATACTAACAAGACATCGTAACGGTGATCGTGTTTTGCGTGCTTATTGCGAATTAGATGACGAACCGGCACTTATTCGTGACGTCATACAGCGTGTCGATGCTGCGTTTCACCCCCAAGATTGCCTCGTAAGGCTAACAGAGGGTGGCCACTTTAAAGGCAGTACGTGGTACCACATCACTGACGATGAGATGACCTATGAAGGAGTCACCAGTGAGCAAGGTCGTATCTCAGGTCAATCCGCTATCGATCGGACGATTCGCGGCTTTGGTACTCATGCACTCAACTCTGACGCGTGGCTTGTTGCACGATTTGATCGGTCATTAGGGCCGCGACAGCATACTTTCCGCAATAACCCGCTGACATCACTCGATCACCGAGGCGCAACAGGGCCTTCACTCGTTTGCTCTGAGGCCACCACGATCGAGTACTTTGGTGAAGAAGAAGTCACGGTGCCTGCCGGTACTTTTCAGTGTTACCACTTTGCCTATGTGGTTATCGCTAGCCATCATCCGGTCTATCACCTTTGGGTCACGACTGATGGCGATTTCATATTTATCAAAGGGACAGTGGCCTCGCCCTATGAGTGGACGTTTGAGCTCACCGCCTTGAGCGAGGATTCATAACAAGCTGTTCTCAGCTATCAGTAGCTTGTATCAATCGTGATCAGGAGGTGGTGTATTGGTGATCGCCGAGGTTTGGCGGAGTGTAATTTAGGCGATACTATCGCCAAGTTTAATGTTGTTGTCGAGTGCACCAATGCCCCTTGTCTATCAGGAACAAGACTGTCATTTAACCCTCAGGGAGGGGGTCGAGGCGTACCATACTTATCTTCGGAGCCTGAATCGCAAGATAATGGTAGACGCGCCGGGTTCACGGTTGTTATTTGAGCACGATGCCACGCATGTCATCTTTGGCCTCAATACAACGCTTGAGCAAGAGGCCGCACTGGATACTTGGGTGTTCTTGGGCTGTCGCTTTAAGTGGAGTTACATAAGAGAATATGGGCGCTTACCGGAGCTCAAAGCCTTATATGCTGCCCTTGTGAAAGAGTGTGGGTGGGTGCTCTTTCCCAAAATATATTGGCGAACTCTTGGAATCAAGTGGCGGGTATTACGGCGCACTCGGCGCATGACAAAAAAGTGGCCTTTTCAGTTTCCTGAAGCTTATTTAGATGACCCCATTGCTGACTTGCGTGCCCGTCACGGCATCGAGATATTGTCCGAGCAAGAGCGCTACGTCGAGCACCCTATCGTTTGGGGCGGCGAGTATTAGCGGTGGCACTGCGCTGTTAATATCAGCACGCCGCTTGGTAGTGGGCGGGATCAAGCACTCACGCAGGGGTAGCCGTCAACAAATACAGCAGCAGCAAAGGGCGGTCGATCAGCGTCTGACAAAGCGCTACCGATGAAAACAGCAGCTTGCCGGCTATCTTTTGTAACACGCCTGCATTATGTTCGTGCTCTGACTCAGTGCGTAATTTGACAGGGGATAATGCATGAAAAACTATTTGTTGACGGCTCTTTCGCTTTTGTTGATGACCACCATCACTCAGGCGGGCCACCACGAGGCCGAAGAAGCCAAAGCCGAAACCGAAACCATCATCGGTACCGTCTTTTCAGACGATGGCACTGCTAATCCGCTGGTAGCGGGGGAGCCCGCGCTGCAACAGATTTGGGTGGATTACATTCAGGCCCATAACGACAGAGACTTGGCAAAGATAGCGGCAATCAACGCAGAAGATTGGGCCGGTTACTTACCCGATGGCAACATCGTAAAAGGTAATGAGGCCCATATTGAATTTTTGGACGCGTGGTTTAAGTCTTCTGACAATCCCAGTTGGGAGGTCAAGTGGATGGTTGCCAATAGTGGGTCTTCGAATGGAGAGGCTATGGAGCATTGGTTGACGACGGGTAACGACATTACCTTTACCGATAGTGACGGCAATGAGGTCAAGGAAAATCACGTTCATGATGTCCAATTTGTGGGTAGTAAGATCAAGCGAATAAACGTTTATTCAAGGCCCGCGTCAGACGAATGACGCGGCTCTGTGACGGCGACGTCAAAGGGCACTATTAAATGGCATCATCAAAGGGCACCATGTCGGCAGGGTCAATAAGCCCTAGCTCCAAGCCTACGGTGTAAAAGCGGGTCACAGAAAACTCGGCAATGTCGGCACTGGTGTGGGTAATCGTGATTTCACCACACTGACAGGAGCATGCCGCTTTGGTGACCTCTTGTAGCAAGGCAAAATCTAGAAAGTAGTCTGGTAGTGGCGGCTTCTCGAGGGCACTTCGTGTCACGTTTTTCTCTTCAATGTGACGATCAATGAGAGATGCAATACGCGCGACAATGCCGTTTTGACTGTGCTCGAGATACTGCGCCATTGCTGAGTAGGGCAGGGCAAGCAACACGTTACTTCGGTCTGCATCACGCCAGTGGTAATCTGCGATGTGCTCATCGAGATATATCAGGCCGCGGGGCATGCCAAAGTGCTTGGCGACTAGGGGGGTGATGGCGGAGATACCCTTGGCGCTGAGGGGGTCACCCTGAGTCAGCAGTATGAGCGGCTTTGTGGGCGGCTGACGAGCCCAATGGCGCGTCAATTGTCGGCATACCTGTTGCGCTACACCCAGCGGGTCACGCGGGTCGTAGGCGCCCATACCTTCCACGATTACAGGGTGGTAATGGCTCAGCTTACTTTCTCGATGCGACACGCTGAGTGACTCCTGTAAGTGAGTGAGGCTCGTGAGCGATTGTGTGTGTTTTACGCCGGCGAAGTCCACCATCAAAGTTGGCGATTGCCACCGGCGCGATGAGAAGGCGGGGCAGTAATAGAGGGACGCTTTACAGCGCCCAGATCTCGCCGACATGGCAGCTGCATTGAGTTTGTATGCTTCGATGCCCTCCGCAGTGGGTGACAAACTGTCCACGTACGCTCCAATGATTAAACCCAATCAATAGGCGATTTTGTTATCAGTCCCGGCCGCAGGGGACAATCCGCAACCGGATTGCCAGCGTGCCAATGTAGCCCTTGTGCAAGCGAGTCAGGATGATCACAATTGTTGTCAATGACGACATGACGCGGGGAGACAGCGATGAGGTTAATGGTATTGGGTGTGTTGATCGCAGCACTAATGAGTGTGGGCACTTTGGCAAGTCACCATGAGGCAAAGGTTGTCATTGGTGAGCAGCACTTCGGTGATGGCAGCACAAAGCCGCTCTATGGTGGCAATCAGGCCAATGTTGCGATCTGGAGGGATTATATACAGGCACACAACGATCGTGATTTTGACAAAATTGCGGCGATGAATGCGCCTAACTTCAAAGGTGTTGCAGCCGATGGAGAAGTGATCACGGGGTCCGAGGCCCATGCGGCGTTTTTGAAAGCATGGATCGAGACACATCAGACAACTTGGAAGGTCTGGTGGGCTATTGCGAATGACGGAGAGAATGAAGAGGGCGAAATGGAGGAGTGGTTGGCAACCGGCACGTTAGTGACCACCACCAATCCTGATGGAACAACCGTCACGGCTTACGAAACGATCGATGTATTCCTTGAGAACGGCAAAGTGAGATTGCTCAATGTGGCGTCTCAGCAGATGCCGGAGTAGTGCCTCGATACGCACAGTAAGGAGGCGTAGCTGTGTCACTGATTGCGTTTAATCATTTCAATATTCGCGCGCCTGCCTCGTTGCTGACAACGGTGCGTGATTTCTATGTGGATGTGATTGGCCTGGTGGAGGGGCCAAGGCCGGATGCACCGGTAGCAGGGTACTGGCTTTATCTGGCGGATGTGCCTGTGCTGCACCTGATGGAGTGGTCAGATGGACCGCAGTCTCCTGATCTAGAGCGAGGTTACTTGGATCACATTGCCTTTTCTTGTCATGACGAGATGACCTTCATCGATCGATTCGAGCAGCTGTCAGTGCCGTTTCGACGACGGGAGTTTGCCTTGCCCAGTGGCGAACCGTTTCTGCAATTAATGGTGAGCGATCCCACTGGTTTAGGGGTCGAGCTGAACTTTATTGCGCCACCGAGTTAACCCTTGAGCGTCGCCGAGGCGACCAATTTTACTTGACCCGCTGGGACGCTGTTGTAGTCTTTCAGGTGTATGCTTTATCGGTCTAATCAAATAATCAATACGAATAAGAAAGGAGATAGGGTCATGGTCAAGTTGTTTATACAGAGTGTTGTCTGCCTTACCATTTTTTGCGCTAACACCTCGGTCGCAGAGAATCTGCGGATTATCGGAGAGGACAAGGCCTTCGTGACCACGTTACCTTCCGGTGAGGAGATCACGATAACGCGGCAGATGACGCCCTGTGCTAAAAATAAAGGGTGGCTTCAGCCATTGGTGCCCGAGCCCGGTATCGTGCCGGTGACAGAGATGGAAGTGCTCAATGCGATTGGAGACGCCAACACCATTTTGATCGATATGCGAACTCAGGAGTGGTTTATTGACGCGACGATCCCGGGCGCGGTGAACATACCCTACACCGAGGTCGCGATGCGAATGGACGAGCTCGGTTGCAGCCGGGCCGATGACGTTTGGGACTGTAGCGGGGCTAAGAAAGTGGTGGGCTTTTGCAATGGCCCTGTGTGTCCTCAGAGCCCAACTGCAATGAAGGCGATGATTCGTGATGGTTTTCCCGCTGAGAAAATATCCTACTATCGGGGCGGTATGCTCGACTGGGATGCTTTGGGGCTGACCACCGTGGAAGGTGATTTCGCTTTTTGAACTGATCGGCGACAACAGTTATATCGCCGCGATGACCCAGCATGCTAGCGGGCGCCAAGAGGTGGTGTACGGAGCCAAGACAGGCGCTGTAATGCAAGTGCCAATCGCCATCGGCTGGATAAAGATAGGGCCCATTAAAAATGCGGCCCTTAAACATGCGGTCCTTAAAAGAATCCCCTTAGAAGAGTGCCCTTTAAAAGAGTGGCCTTTAAAAGAGCGCCCTTTAAAACAGGATCCTTGATATTAGGGCCGGTAAATTGAGCGTTCTTGAAGATCGGAGTAGGGTGAGGGGCAGACGGAAGTCTGCCCCTGCTGACAGAGGCTAGCCTCCG
>Ga0209659_1001551_pt1 | contig 13224 bp, 13 predicted proteins | sample SaaInlLV_10m_DNA_FD_184658 | JGI IMG/M metagenome (GOLD analysis project Ga0209659, IMG submission 184658) | Marine microbial communities from expanding oxygen minimum zones in the Saanich Inlet - SI072_LV_10m_DNA (SPAdes) (version 2) | ecosystem: Environmental > Aquatic > Marine > Intertidal... | reverse complement strand
TTTTTTCATTTGCATTACTTATCCCATCATTCTCTACTGTATCTGCAGAAAAAAAGAACACAGAACCTGTACAAAAAGTTGTTAATGACAAGAAAGTTGAAACAGAATATGTATTAACAGAAAACGGAGAGGCAACTTTCAAAAAAGCTACAGATAACAAAGGTAATGTACGTGCAGAATTAATTGAAACTAATAACACTACAATTATTGATTTTAATCCTAATACAAATGAGTTATTTGTAAATGGGGTTAAACACGAACTAGAAGTGACTTATGAAAGTCAAAAGTTTAATGATTTTTCTACAATGTCTGTACCGTCTGGAGGTACTTATGTTGGTGCTTTTAAATACAGTTTAAATATAGCATCATTAACAGCATCAGCTGCTGCTGCTGCATTAGCTGCAGTATCTAAAGCACCTTATAATGCATGTTTTGCTGCAGTTAGTGTTTTTATAGGTGTGTCATCCACATTATATTACACTGTTTATCAGTATCGTTATCCAATGAAATGTAGTGCTATTCCTTACTTTAATCAAACTAAAGTCTGGAAAAATTCAAGCAGAACCACAGTTTCAAGCACAGTTGAAAGTGGAAAGTTTTTTAGTACTAAACCAATTCCACTTTCATGTACTCCATAAAAAGCAAGGAGAATTTAGATGAAAAATAACTACTTGGGAGTTGTCATTGGGTTTATAATAGCTATCCTTATTCTGTTTATTTTTAATAAAACAATTGAATGGATTGCTGTAGTAGCTATTGCAGTTGGCCTGATAATTGGTGAAGTAATTAGAAGAATAAGAAGTAAAAATCAATCTGAAGAATAAAGTACTTCTTAGAGAAGAACTGTATGAAATTTTATGGAGCCTTAGAGCCACCAGGATTATCCAGAGATCGAAACTAAATGATTTAGTGAATACTCTATACAAATCTAGTTCACATAACGTCTACTTATAGTCAGTAAAAAAGAACGCCAAACCCATATCTATCAAGGGTTTGGCGTTTGTCGCGAAAAGAAAAAACATAACTTGCCTATATATTTATTTTAAACTCCACAAATTGTGGGTTTTTCTACTTTTTGGTTAATTATGGGTGTGATTTTATTATCACACCCTACCCTCTATAAACCCTGATATATCAACATTCTTACAAATCTCTCTTCTCACTCTATATTTAATAGCAATTCGCTCTATGTTTTGCAAGACTAAATTAAGGTTAATGAGGGTTGTCTATCTTATTTTTAAAAATTCTACAGCTTACGTTGTTTCTAAATGATGTTAACTATTTTTTCTTCAAAAGGAGACTTATTATTACTGAAGTATGTATCAAGAAAACTATCAAAATATTAATAATGTAATTTTCATCTGTTTGTGCATTAAAACTTATAATCCAAACTAAAATAAAAGAAACAATAGATATTATGATAGTGTTTCTGATAACTTGTTTCATAAAAGCCTCCCAAAAATATTTAATAGTTTATTGTTAAAGCATAAGATCTTGTATCCGTATTAGTAGAGGGTGTAATCCCTAAACCTGCTGGATAAACTCCTACAGATACACTACCACTAACCACTTTGTGCCCATACTCAATCTTAATATTCATACTACCATTATTAGTCGTTGGAACATAGACATATTGTCCAATATATCCTTTATGTAACCCTTCTCCAGCAATTAAATCATATGCACCAGCAACACCAGCATTAGCAGACCAACTAACCGGTGTGTATTTTATTGAATAATCAGTATATGAACCATTTTTATCTGAATCCCAAGAATATCTATGTTGATGCTGCGTTACTGATCCTCCACTTGTTGGTAAATAAAAACCATATCCAGAAGGAAAACCAATTGTCATTTTATCAGTTAATTCCCACGTAGGAGATTTTAACCACTGAAAACTACCATAAAAATAGAATTTGTCTCTTCCGGAAATATCACTTGTTACTTTATAAGCAGTTCCAGCAAGTTTAATATCTGTTGAAGGAATAGTACCCATAGTTGTTATGGTCCCTGGACTGCTTTCAGCTGATGGCTCATAGAACGTTTCAATTGTGGACCCTGAAGCTACCTTTTTGGCATTTTCCTTTATAAGTTGTCTCAAAACCTCTGTAGGATAATTTTTAATTTCATCTTCAGTCAAACCTACTTTATTTGTCAAGGTTTGTAATTCTTTTTTTGTTAATACTTCAGAGAACTCTTCCGCATTAGCTGAAAATGGCAATAACAAGACTAACCCCAATACCGCTAAAATATAACCTAAATACTTTTTCAAAACTAATTCCTCCTATTTTGTAATTTAATTTCAATAATGTAATTCCTTGTGAATAATTGATTATCCTCCTTTTTTTTTCAAAATTGTAAAAAAAAGGAGGATAATCAATTAAAAGATGAAATGGACATTAACTGACATGTATTTAACATACATTCTCAATTGACATAACACCTAATTATCAACAGTAAAAACAAGAGCCAAACCCTTGATACACATGGGTTCGGCTCTCTTGGTTTTTTTATCGGGTATGCAGGTTTTTATACATCATTGATTTATCAATGTTTGTAGCTTCTTCAGAAGCCTGGTGGCTGCATAAAAAAGGGGGTGTTTATACAACTAAAAAAGGTCATTCCTTTCTATGTCATGGTATCAGCCCCACCTACAGCCATCGGTGTAAATCCTCTAATAAACTTGGAATTTGTATCTTCCTTTCAACGATTGGTTTCATAAGGGGTAAAAGAGTTTTCCAGGTTACCAAACAAATATCAGAAATAAAGTCTGTGTAAGCCTAATACAATATTAATACCTTACGTAAAATGCGTTTAGGGAATTCTCCTCGAAGGAGGTGGTTCCGTGGAAGCTTTGGAAATAACTGCTTTTGGATTTAATTTATTTTTCCAAACGGCAAGTTTTTAGTGAGTTTGGCTACACTTTATTTAATAACAAAAAGTCACCCTCGCAAAAACGAAGATGACTAAGGACTAAGGGAAAATTATAACTTTTCATAAGTACTGAGATGGCTGCAACCATTCTTAGTACTTTTTTTATTTCCACAATTCCTGTTGTATATTCTTAAGAATGTTCAGTGGTAGGTTCCTAAGTATATTCCATTCCCGATTCCAGTGTCGTTACCTATGTCGTTTCCCACCGCGTATTACAGTTTATTACCCAGTGTGAAATGCTATGAGTACTAATAGCATTTTTTATTGCCAAATTAACAATATTAACAAAAAAAAATGTGATTTCACAACTGCTCCTTCTTTAAATAGGACTGCACGAAATCGTGTTTTCCCACTAACATTTGCTATTGGACTTTCACTGTACGAACGCCAGTTCCATATGTCCAAGCAATCTAGATTTCTATACAATAACGGTAAATGAGATCGGAGGTTTTTAAGATGAGTGGAACGGATGGAACTCTAACGGTAAAAGATATGACGAACCGTTTAAATATTGGTGACAGTACATTACGTAAATGGTGCTTATCTTTAGAAGAACATGGTTACAACTTTTATAGAACAGATCAGAACAAGAGGATATTCACGCAGCAAGACCTAATCGTTCTTCAGCAATTCCAAAAGCTTGTTCAAGAAAAAAATATGTCCATGAATAACGCATCATTAGTAGTAACGGCGAAGTATAAGAAGGAACCGTTCTCCAATGAGACGGAAATAGAACAGACAATTGAACAAGAGAACAACGTTCCTTTATTGCGTTCTGATAATGAATTATTCGAACGTTTATTGACACACATAGAACACCAAGAACAACGTCAAAAACAGCAAGAAGAATTCAATAAAGCGTTACTTAAAAAGTTAGACGAACAACAAAAATACATAGAAGAACGGTTAAACAGGCGTGACGAGACTTTGATCCAGTCTTTAAGAGAGGTTCAAGAAACGAAAAAACTTATTGCTACAGCTGAAGAAAAGAGAGAAGAAGAATCTAAAAAAGGACTCTTTGCTCGCTTGTTTGGAAAATAGAGTGGCTCAAAGTTGAGTACTCCCTATTTCTGAATTTCAAGATCCTTGATCACCTGTTTTCAAGATTTTACTAATACTTGTAATTGCTATCCACGCATAATCGTTCATCTTTAAATTTCTTCTTTTTATCATGATTTACCAGTTTACTAGTTAATATCAACAAAATAATCGCCCTTGTCAACGTATCGCAACTCGGAGAATAAGAGTTGACAGGATCACCACACCTAAACCCTCTTGGCATTGAACAAACCACGTTTGTTCCTGCCTACCGGCGAGGGGGCCCCCTCAAAAAGTGAGGGGGCTGGGGGAGCTTTTTTAGATGGGGTTAAGGGGAAGAGTTCCCCTTGCAGGTTTGGACAGCGTCCAAGGTTTTAGGCACGCTTGCGTGCTTGCCTGTGTACAGGCGGAAAAGTGTCACAGACCACACAACTTTGCGGATGCAAAGTGTAGTGTGCTACACTTTACTCAATAAAATCTCCCTCAAGCCATGTTCAGAGGGTCTCATTTTGGAGGTGGTCCTTGATGAGTTTTGCGGTCATTCACATGCAAAAATTAAAAGCGACTGACATTAAAGGAATCCAATTTCACAATCAACGAGAACGAGAAAGCCAAACGAATAAAGACATTGATAAAAGCAAAGAACATTTGAATTATGATTTATTGAATGAGTCGAAAATGGACTATAACGATCGAATTAAAAAAGAGATTGAGGACCGTTACACGGGAACGAAGAAAATTCGAAAAGATGCGGTAAGACTCTGTTCATTCATGGTGACTTCAGACAAAGAATTTTTTGATCGTCTGGATCCAGCAGAAGAAAAACGTTTTTTTGAGGAAAGTTTGACGTTTCTCCAAACTCGTTATGGAAAACAAAATATGATTTATTCCGTTGTACATAAAGACGAAAAGACACCGCACATGCATGTGGGAATGGTCCCGATCACGTCAGATGGCAAATTGACAGCGAAAGAGTTCTTTGGAAAAAGAACAGAGCTGCAGCAGATGCAAGACACATTTCATGAACATGTGACAAAAAAGGGGTTTGCCCTGGAACGTGGGGTTTCTAGCAACCGCAAACATGTTGAGATTCATCGATTTAAAGCAATCACAGCAAAAGAAGAAGTAAAAAAGCTAGAATCAGAGCTAGACGAAAAGCAGGATCAAAAAATAGCATTGGAATCATCGATTAAAGATCTAAAAGGACGTTTAAACGTCCTAGAAGGCGATTTAAGAGACGTTAAAAATCATGTCCAACGTATAGATCAAATTGAAACGAAAAAGCCTAAAATGAACCGTGAGAGCGTCCTGATTAAACATGAGGATTTTGTTTCTCTTCAAAACACAGCGAAAAAAGTTCCTATCCTCGTACGTGAGTCTGTTCAACTAAAAAATGAAAATAAACAATTAACACAGAGAGTATCAGGACTAGAGTCTGATACTCGGACGTTGAGGAAAGAAAATAAAGAGTTGAAAACAGAAAACAGCAAGTTGAAAAATCTATTAGGGAAGGTACAGACGTTTTTTAAAGAACATGAGATGATGGCGAAATTCAATGAATTTATAAAGTCATTTTCAAAAGATAAAGAACAACAAAAAAGGACTGATTTAGAGCGTTAGATAAGATGGAAGGCATGATTCTAGTTTCTCTCCTGGATAATCCTTCAAAGGCTTTTACACTTTCATTAGTCGTATTCGTTCTTCTAATTCTTTTTTCCTTTTCCTGAATTCCTCTTCTGTGTAGCTTTCAACAACTGATTCTTTTACATTTAAGGTCGCATATAACTCGGTTTGAATCTCTTCAAACATTGATAGGGCCTCATTTTTATTCATTTTAAATTCCATCTCTATTTTTTCAATTGCTCGTTCCTTTATAAACCAGTCAGGATTTGGATCTTTTGATTTACGGAAATACGAAATCAAATAAGTGAAAATAATCTCCTTTTCTGATGTACTTGCAGCCATACTGTGCCCCTTTGAACTGTTCAAAACCGTAGTTATGTATCCGATGGGATTTTCTATGTCTCTTCGGTCTTGAATTTTCTCCATCAGGAGTATGACATTCTCTTGACCATGTTTTTCCCATGAATTAATCACTTCATCAGATAGTTGTATTCCCATCTTTAACCCCTGCTTTTTCATTCTATCAAAGTATGAATTAGGAAGTTTCAACTCTTCCATTGCACCTTCTAAAGTATTTAACGGTTTACAATCTTTTTTCTTTACTGATGAGATTAGAAATTTGATTTTATCAACTCTACGACCGACTCTTACTTCTTCTATTTCAAATGATATATCTGTTTTTTTCTTCAACTCTTCTTGTGCTGGTACAAGAACACGCTGCTTAAAGTTTCCATAGGCAGGATATACATTTTCTGCTCCAAGCATTTTCCGCAAATCAGTGAGTGAAAAAGTTCTTTCATGAAGCTTTTCATATTGTTTTAAAAATTCATAAATCCGAATAGCATAAGAGCTTTTTAACTTCACAACATTTTCTAATTTATAGCTGGTAAACTCCCTCTTTAGCTCCAATAAATAGGGACGTAAAAAGGGATCGAATCTTATATCAATGGTTCCATCAGATTCGTTATAAGCGACATAACTCAACCAGGCAACTTGAATCACCTTTTTATCAATTCGAACTTCAAAGACTTTATGCATCAGCTCTTTTGTTATCTGTCTTACTTCAGAATATTTAGGAGTACCCTTTAATCCTAGCAACTTATTAAACTCTTTGATTGACAGAGTATAAGTTTTAAAATCTGAATCCTTTGAATTAATATTACTGGCAAGATATAGAATAATCTTTTGTTCCACCACCCCAAGCTTATAGTTAGCTTCAATAAGCTTATTAGACTTTGTAACCAGATTATTGGTACTGGTGTTGATTATTTTTGTTGTGAACATAAGGTGTCCTCCTTTCCTCTAGATTCATTATGACAAAGCGCTAACTATAACAAAAGTTTTTTTTTGTTATAGTTGGCACCAAAAATGTTATATATGCACCATTTTTGTTATAGTTGGCACCATTTTTGTTATAGTTAGGACACCATTTTTGTTATAGTTGGCACCATTTTTGTTATAGTTGGCACCATTTTTGTTATAGTTGGCACCATTTTTGTTATAGTTAACCCTTGTGAAGCATTGGTACTACTAGCTTTGAAGCTTCCTAAAAGGTTTAAAACAATGTAAAATATATAAAATATATTTTATGTAAAACACAAAACAGAGCGTGTGAAAAAAACTTAGTATCACTAATCCTATTACCTGTAGCCATTCTAGATCCGTTAGAGCTTATCACAATTTAGGATCTCTAATTAACCACAACATGAACTCCAGATAATACAGAAATGAAACCGAAATCAAAAAAAAATAAAACAAAAACCAATGTCTTTTTCATTTAGGCTTTTAAAAGTGATATAAAGCCTATTATATGGGGCTTTGATGGCTCCTCCCTCAACGTCGTAAACAATAGAAGACCTCGATCACACAACGTACAGTGTGATCGAGGTCTTCTATTACTGGTTTCAGTCGGAGATACTAGATGAAAAATGTGGGGTAGTGAAGTGTCTTGTTTAGGTAAGTTTATGAGAAAAGATAATAAGTTTAAAAGATATAAGAGATAAGAATGTGAGTAAGAGAGTTAGTTAGTTGAGTGATGAGAGATAAAGAAAAAAGGATTAGGGAGAGTAAAGAGATTAAGGTTGTTTTTGAAGTGGGAATGTTACGGTATTTTTTGCTGTTGGAAAAGATGCGATAGGGAAATTTGTTTTAAAACAGTGAAAGGGTTTTTTAATACAACATAATGTCTATTAAGTTACTTTTATAGCAATCTCGATAAATAGAGTGAAAAATCACAAGAATAAAAATTGAATTGAAATGACTTCATATAATAATATGCTGAGTCAAATATCTAAATATAGTTTACTTCAATGGGGAGGTCCTAATTTTAGTTTCCCTTTAAATGAGCTACAAGACATTTAAGACTTCAGAATTCGTTTGTCCAGGAGAACTTTATGACTCATTATCTGATGCAGAGCAGCTAAAAGGTATTTTTCATTCTCCGGAGTATCTTTTTATAAGTTCGGGTATATACTATATAAAAGTTTCCTTTGTTTCTTTTTTTTCTTTAGTTTCCACTGTGGAAGATGTATAATAGGAGGTGAGGAGAGGTGAATGAAGAGATGGCTACTGAACTCGTAGGTAATCTTTATGATACCATTAGTAAATTTGAAGTACTAAACGAAACTGATATTAGCGAAAATGCTAAACGTTATGTGGCAATTCTTAGAATGCAGATGGAACTAGATAAACAAAAAGAACTAATTTATCTGGAGCTCGATGATTATGAGAAAGAAGAAGCAAATAATGTTCTGAAGAAAGAAACCACTCTAGACATTCCGGAATTTTTACCAGTTCGTGATGTTGCTCAAATTCTAGATGTCACACCACAAATGGTACGAAGATACTGTGCAAATGGTCAAATTGATGCAAGACAAAGGATGGAAGGTAGTGGAACATGGTTTATTCCTACCGAACAATTTATAAACCATCCTAATTGGACTAAGTTTATCCAGAAACAAGAAAGACAAAAAAGACAATCTCTCAATATTGCTGATAAAATGCTGCGATATCTTGAAGAAGATGGGGACTAAGAGGGGAAATAATGGGAGACTTAAAAGCATATTTATTAGACACAAATGCGTTTGTATACCCAACTAACCCAGGCAAGGAAAACAAAGAAAATAGACGAGCTGCCACAGTGTTTTGGGAACAAGCAAGAATAGAAATTGAAACTGGTGACGCTGTTCTATGTATTCCGAGAGAAGTCGCAAGGGAACTAGAAGTGCAGAGTTATTCGCTCGGTGGTGGGGTCAAACAGCATAAGAGGATACTCGAATTATTAGATGAAATTGAAGAAACTTACCCTGATATTACAACTCCGGAAATAGAGCATCAGTTAAGAAAGATATCTGCTTTTGTAGGTGAGAGTTATAGAGAGGGTATTAAACAAAATTACGGAATCGATAAAGTTAAATATGGTGGCGTATCTGACGCAAGAATTTTATATACAGCATGGCAGTATGATTGCGTTCTAGTTACCGCTAACATTAAAGATTTCGTCATATACCCTCTTTTGTTTTCACCTGGAGAAGATAGGTTATTTGATATTCTTTCTGGGACTTATAAGTATATTAGTTCACCTCTTTTTACAACCATAACAACTGACCCTCTTTTTGAGAAAATGATGGAAGAACTACATAGCTTAATAGAAGATGCAACGAAAGAAGCCTAATCCGAAGATTGGGTTTTTATTTTGTTTTATTGGCTGTTACGGAATAATCCAAACTCTTGTCACAAACAAACAGCCACCCTCTGAATGTAACTTATTATCTATTAAGTTACATACTTCGCATTCTTACAAAGTAGGGTGAAAATTCATAAAAACATGAATTGAAGTGATTAAAGAATGCTGATATAATAGCATTCTGAGTTCACAACCACTAAATATAGTTACTTATTCAAAGACAGAAGTCTACATATAGTAGTATTGGTGAAAATGGGAGAAACGTGGAGAAAAACTTTTGAAAGGTTCACAAAAAAAACCATTGACAAAATAGATTAATAGGCTTATATTTAATTAGGGGTATTACATAAATATGGATAATAATCCAATATGCAACACATATAGATTTTTCGGGGAAATTTTAATCCTACCTATTATCGAAAGTTAGGAAAAAAGAGAGAATGTAGGGGGGATTATATGAAGAAAAGGACAAAAAAAGACCGTAAGTGTCCTTGCAGAGGACAACCTACGGTGTGAACTGATACTATAAAAAACCGTCCGTTTGCTTTTCGCGAAGCAAACAATAAAGATTACATTGTCTATAAAAAATATCACACTCGGTTGTTATCTGCAAGATAAACCTACGAGGAGTGGTATTATGAAAAATACAAATAAAGAAAAAAATCACGAGGGCATGGAGTGGATTTGTCGCCCTTGGATAACCCTAAAAAACGGACAACGTTTATACGCTAGCAGCGTTGGGAAAAAGGCTTTTTGTTTTTGGGCTAAACCTAGAGAATCAAAATAAAGATATAGATTCAACAAAGGAGACCTTACGGACGGTGGGTCTCCTTTGTTGTCTATCAAGATACTAATAAGGTACAAAGTAAAGCAGCGAGAGATCAGCATAAACATAACCAGGAGCACCAACACCACAGCACCACAAGTCAACACACATGGTGCCTCACCCACGCCAACGGTGCAATGCGGTGTCATAAGTGACAACCCACAAGTAGACACGTACTGTAGGTGAATTCTCTTTCTGGGTACCGCGATGGCGAGACCCCTTATAAGATTAATCGCTCTTACTTAATGTCATCAAAAACTTCATCGATAACTTCTGATAATATCTCACTGCTTCTATATTCCTCTTCAAGAGTATTTTCTACACCACCAATTTCAAGTAAGAGGGAGTTTCCAAATAAATCTTGATTATAGGTGTTTTGTGTATCTGTTCCTCCCTGAAAAAATATGCCCCTTGAAAGACCGGGATATTTTTCTTGTAATTTGTTATGAAGTAGTTCTGCTATATACTTGTTCTCCTCATATTTACTGCTAAGATCAGAGACCACGAAGGCTATTTTCGAAACACTTTCACCACTAATTTCAACAGTTGTCTGGGCGTGTTTGTGAGTGTCCCTATGGATATCTATGACTAACTTTATATTTTTCTTTTCGCTAAGAACATGCTTAACTCTTTCCCTTGCTACTGCATACGATTCATGGTGTTTCAATCCTTCATTATTAAGTATTTGTTCAAAATTAGTATATCCGTGTAAAACTTTAATATTTCTAGTCGTTAATTCTTCAGCAAGCTTTTTACCAACAAGCGTAATATTTTTTTTGTTATCTACAGCTACAGCATTATCCGGATCATTGATGTTAAGTAATGGCATGAAAGATTCTGTATTATGTGTATGATGAATAAAAACTAATGGATCGTTATTTGTAAGTAGGTTACTTTCTATAACAGGTGTAGTTTCTTTATTGTTATTTGTAACGGAAGCCATTACTTGGCTAACTGAATTTGCAATGTATTGAGTTCCTCCAAACATAGATATCCAAGCTACCACGACTATAGCCGTAACAATACCGGACCAATAATAAGAACTCTTTATTAACTTTTGTCTTTTATTTAATCGTTTTACTTGTTTGACTAAATTTATTTTTGTCTGATTTACAAACTCGATACGTGGCTTCATTTCTGGTGAATTTTTAATCACATTAAAAATTTCATCTTCAGTTCGCATTATTAAATACCTCCTCGGAAGTAAAGTGTAGTTTTTTCTTTAGGATGCTTAAAGCCCTGTGGTAATCAACCTTAACTTTAGACTCCTTACATTCTAATATTTTCGCTGTTTCTTTAATGGAAAACTCATTTATTCCTCTTAGGATAATAATTGCACGATAATCCGGTTTTAATTTAGATATAGCCTCATGTAATAGCTTCTTATTTTCGTTAATTTGTAGGGATTCATATGGTGATTTTTGGTTTGAGGCAATATGTTTAAAAAAGCTTTCTTTGAATATGGAATAAAATTTCCTCTTTCTTATTTGATCGACTGCAGCGTGCTTCGCAATTGATAGAATCCATGTTTTGATATTGCTTTGATTGTTAAAATTTGAATATGATTTTAGTACTCTCATAAAAACTTCCTGGGTTAAATCTTCGGCATCGTTTTGGTTGCCAGTGAAACATATTAAAAATCTATACACATCTAAGTAGTAAAGCTCGTATATCTCCTCAATTGCTTGACCTAATTTCTCTGAATCTAACAATTACATCCCCCCTTTTGTGTGTTCAGTTATTAATCGAATGATAAGCGAAAAGGTTACAGTTTTTTGCAAAAATCTTATAAACAATTAATAAATGCACCTGTTTTCCGGTTGTATATGACATACAAAACTAGTTACATAACACCTAATTAAATTATAAGCAGTAAAAAAGGATCTTCGAGTAGAGGATCCTTTTTGAATATTACTGTAAAGAAAAAAGAAGTTAGGAAAATAGAAAATCCTCAATTCGAGTATTTACGCTCAAATTTAGGATTTTTTTGATTATATTTTAATTAATGTTTCACCTTCCTTACTTCTTTGGTTACTTCTCATACTTCTCCAGAAAGTCAGCTAATGCTAAACGCAGTACATCAGACTTATTGATCCTCTCAGTTTCACAAAACTCATCTAAACGTTTACCAATGACACGATCAATAACAATCGTCTTTCTTGTTTTCTCGCTTTGTGGCAACTTTTTCACGCGGTCATAAAGACTTTGTTCATTGGTTTGTGTAGTGGAAGCAACCTCTTGCCATGAGTTAAGCATTTCCTTAATCATATGGATTTCATCTAGGGTGAACTGTTCATGAACACTAGGTGAATACTGTGTGAATTCCTTATTATTCTCTGTGAACTTCTGATTATTTTGTGTGATAGGTGTATGAACAATATGTGAACTCTCGTTCTTAGATGATGAACTTGGTTTCACATAATCAAAAATACTTTTATCAAGGGGTTCTTCACCTTCTCCAATAAAAAACCAACCCTTTTGACCAGAGTTTCTAAATTCATATCCTGCTTCTTTTAATGCGTTTCTAAATCGCTTTTCACTGATTCCAGGTAGTTGTTTCGCCACATCGGCTGTCTTTACCCCTTCTTGCGTCAATACGTCTAAAATGCTTCGTATGGATGCTTTTTGATCTACACTCATCGATTGTTCACCCTCATTTCACTCAAACTCATCTATGTATTATTCAATGTGAAATGCGTATGACCTTCAAGTAAGTTAACATAAACCAACTTACTGCTAATTCAACATCTGTTATAATTCAACAAGGAATCAGTTCCGCCTGGTATTAATAGATTTGTTATGAAAGTTTCAAAAAAGGGCAACAAAATTTTTGCTGTCTCTTTTTTTATCCTAAGTTTAAATCTTTTTCGTTATTGCCATTAAGGCAGCCTATTAATAAATATTTTATTATGTTTATTAATCACCTTAAAACACAATTGCATTTAAAGCTCTCGTTTGTGCAACAAAACTATGTAAAAAACAGAGCATGGTATGGATGCTCTGTTTTTCTTATCAATCTAGGAATTTCCTCATGACTGTAACAGTGACAAGCTCACTCTAACATTTTAGGGAATTAAAATGTTAGTAATAAATACTTCAGAAAGGTAGTGAAAAGAAT
>Ga0209659_1001546_pt1 | contig 13252 bp, 7 predicted proteins | sample SaaInlLV_10m_DNA_FD_184658 | JGI IMG/M metagenome (GOLD analysis project Ga0209659, IMG submission 184658) | Marine microbial communities from expanding oxygen minimum zones in the Saanich Inlet - SI072_LV_10m_DNA (SPAdes) (version 2) | ecosystem: Environmental > Aquatic > Marine > Intertidal... | reverse complement strand
CCTGAATACCACTGGAGCCAGTACCCACAACACCCACTCGCTTGCCGCTGAAATCGATTTTTTCCTTGGGCCAGCGACTGGTCATATACTGCTCACCGGTGTAGTTTTCCAGACCTTCAAAGTCGGGTTCCACTGGCGCTGAAATAAGACCTGTAGCCATCACACAAAACTTAGCCGAAACAACTTCACCACTATCAGTAGTGACGGTCCAGCGCTGAGTATCTTCATTAAAAATAGTAGACACTACCCGAGTTTCAAAAGTAATATCGTCACGCATATTGTAGCGATCCGCTACATGGTTAGCGTAATCAAGTAACTCTGGCTGTCCGGCATAGCGCTCAGTCCAGTTCCACTCATTCTGCAATTCTTCGGAGAATGAATAGGAGTATTCCAAGCACTCAATATCGACGCGGGCGCCGGGATAACGGTTCCAGTACCAGGTACCGCCAACTCCATCACCGGCCTCAAAACAGCGCACTGATAACCCGTTTTCACGGGCACCATAGAGCATGTACATTCCGGCGAAACCAGCGCCAACAATGACCATATCCACATGGTCGCTTTTCTTATCTGCAATTGCCATCTGTCGTCTCTCCTATGGATTAATCAAGAATAAAGTTAACTGGGCATTTCTCTGGCCCGTAGTTAATAAAGCCCTTATCTTGATAAACCACTGGGCCATTACCAGGTTCAACAGCTTTGTAGCGATCCAAAATACCGTTGATCATGCCGGCAGCTTCATTACGCGCAACCATGGAGGCGATACAGTGGTGAATGCCGTGACTAAAGGTTAGGTTTTTGCCAACATTTGGACGATTGAGAATAAAGTCATGTGGATTTTCAAAGACTTTAGGATCGTGGTTACCGGCACCAAAGAATACGCACACCCAGTCGCCTTTCTTCATTTTTTGGCCGGCGATCTCGGTGTCTTGAGTACATTCACGGAACAGACGCTGGATAGGACCATCGCGGCGAATACTCTCTTCGAGGAATGGACGAACCAATGATCTATCGGCGCGCATTTTCTGATAAAGCTCAGGAAACTCAAGCATTGCTGCAACCTGATTTCCAAGCAGATATACACTGGATTCAGCGCCACCGGCAACCATAGTGATACAGAAGCGAACCACTTCTTCAGGCGTCAACATACGTCCATCTTCAGCCTTGGCTTCGATAAATCCAGTCAACAAATTATCTTCGGCCATACCGCGCTTGACCTGGTCATAGCGCTCCGCCACTTGCTCTGTGTAGTAATTAAACATCTCAATATTGGACTGGGCTTTACCAGCCATATCCAGGTTCGAGGTACCCATATAGGCATCTGACCAATCGCGAATTTTGCGGTAATCTTCCTGCGGTGTACCGAGCAATTTAGAGATAAAACGCGCCGGCAAATCTGCAGCCAGATTGTCCATAAAGTCGATATAGCCAGCACCTTCATCGGTGAGCATTTGATCGATAACGTCTTTGAGCCAAGGGCCTACATCTGTGCCCACGCGCCGTGGAGTAAAGGCCTGCCGAGCGATGCTTCTGAGCCATGTGTGCTCGGGCTGATCGTGATTTACCAACATCAGAGTGGGTGCATCCGACGCTTCTTGCATACGGTCACGAGACGAAAAAATCTCATGATTACTGGCAACATGGACTAAATCTTTATAGTTCAAAATTGCCCAGGCTGGAATCGGCTTATCCATACCTTTAACTGTGCCTGGGGGATAGCCCTCAACGCCAAACTGAATTGGCTTGTCGCGCAACATGTCATAGTACGGAAATGGATTTTGAATAACTGCAGGTTGTTCAAGGTCTCGAGCGTGAAATTCATCGCCAGATATTACTAATTGGTTAATCATTTTAGTTCTCCTGTTATTGACAGCCTGAGGGCTAGGTGGCGTTAAAGCCGCCGTCGATTACTAATTCAGCACCGGTCATATAACGACTGGCATCGGACGCGAGGAAGATAATTCCTGAGGCAACATCTTGAGGCTTACCTGATTCACCCATAGGAACGGCGGCTAAGAAGCCCCCTTCTGCAGCTTCCATATCCGGCGCGACACCCAAATCAACCAGCTGGCGCAGGAATGAAGTGCCCATATCGCTTTCGATAATGCCTGGGTGGATTGAATTACAGCGAATGCCCATACCGAGCATGGCGCACTCAGCAGCCACCGATTTGGTCAACAGACGAACAGCACCTTTGGAGGCGTTATATGATGCCAGAGCAATACTGCCAGACAGACCCATCACCGATGACAGATTGATAATAGAACCACCGCGACCGCTTACTCCGCCGGGACGCATGGCAATAGAGGCGTGCTTACAGCCCAACAGAGTGCCAGCAACGTTAACATCCTGTACCTGTTTGAATTCTTCTACATCCAAGTCAGCCAGTAGCTTCATGGGTACGATGGCTGCGGTATTCACAACAATGTCAAGGCCGCCGAAAGTATCCACCGCACATTTAATAGCAGCTTCCCACTCACCTTCATCCACAACATTATGTTTAATAAACTCGGCTTTGGCGCCAGTGGCAAGTAACTCGTCGCGCACCGCTCTGCCCGTTTCTTCTTGGATATCGGTGATTAATACTGAGGCACCAACTGACACTAGGCCCCTGCATATTTCAGCACCCAGCGTGCCAGCAGCGCCGGTTACCAGTGCAACTTTGCCGTCTAGGCTAAATGAATTTCGATAGTTAGTAGTATCTGAAGTCACAGTACTTTCCCCTATAAATCGTTATTGTTATTAGATAATTTTTTATTTTTTCTTCGTGCTCAATGGGCGCGAATTGGTACTTTTTGTAGGCCAACTAAAAGCTGTCTTTTATTGATAGTATCTATATGACATATTTCTGTCAACAACAATGTTGCCTTTGTACCTATATGTTTGATTGCCGGCTTTTTACAGCTCAAGCCCTTGTAAGTACTGCCTTTCTAGACACCTCAAGCAGCTTAAATAGCCCAGTTATTGGCGGGTTATAGCTGCCGCTATCCAATAACAGCCTCGGTAAGAAAAAAGGGGTCAGCGGTGCTGACCCCCTAACTCAAACCCAGCCGATTACAGACCTCGACCTATTCCGCTCTGACTAAACAGACTAGAACTGGTAAGTAAGTCGGAAGGCAACTTCTTCAACAAAATCAAACGTCGACATGGCATCCATATTGTCATCGCCACCGCCAACAAAGTTGGCAAACAGCTCAGCACTCACAGATTTGCTCGGCTTGTAACGAAGCCCTGGCTGCACTAGGTAACCACCTTCAAGATCCCAAAGCACTGCAAGGTCTGCACGCCACAACAGGCTTGGCGAAGGCTGCTGCAGGGCAAACGAAATCGCGTCATAACCATTGCGCCCTTTTGGCATGGTAAAGCCCGCGTCTTCAGTAGTCGTCATACCGTACCCATCGAGGTGTCGACCAAATAGATCACTCTCAGATTTGTGTAACCACTGGAAAACCATATAGGTTGCAGGAAAGTCCACTGAGAAGCGGTGATATTTTTCCATCACGAAAGAGGTAACCAATTCATCCTCAACAAGATAGCCCTTACCCAGTAGTGATGGGTCAGTGAAGGTTTTGTTAGGCGTAAAGGTTGCTTCAAATCGAACAATTAACTGATCCAAGAACGAATCAGGTTCGCTGAAGAACATATAGTTCATACCAAATCCGAAGATGTCTTCACGATCATAGCGACGCTCGATATGGCCTCTTAGATCACCCAAGCCGCCTGCAGGCGCAGAGAAGAAAGCATCCAAAATTGTTGTAGACAGAGCATAGTTATCGACCGGCGTGTTCGCAGGTAATCCTAACTGCCCCAAAACATCATTGGTAAGAGCCTGTGCAACAGGGAAATCGTTTAATAGATCCTGCAAATTAGCCCCGTTCAGACGAGAACCAGCAGCTTCATTCATCCACTGTTCAGCAGTGTAGATACCCACACCAGAAAACGGCTCAAAAGGCGTCATCGCCAATAACTGTCCAGTAGTAACACCACTGACTGGGTCAGCCACTGGATCCGCAATACCCAGTTTCTCGAAGGGGTTAACACCTGAAGCTGCCCAGCGGTAAACACCGTCAGGGTTATAGCGATTGGTATAGGTAAACTGCAGACCTAGCTCACCAATCTGGCCTCTGAGGCGAGCACCAAAGTTCCATTTATCATCTACTTCGTCAAAACCTTGCTCAGTCTGAACAACAAAAGTAGAGGTGATAGCGTTATAGGGCGTGTTTTCATTCGACATCACCGAGGGCTGGAATTCCTGCCCCCAGGCTTCAAATTCCCAGTCGTTCTTGAATGAGTAACTGCCACGCACACCGAGCGCTGGCACACGTTTGTCGGAGAATTCTTCGGAAGCCCAGTCAAATGCAGAATGTCTGCGTAGATCGAGGCCGTTAGGATTATCCAAGACTCTGAAGAACAGTGACTCGCCCCAGGCAATCTGCTGATTACCTACCCGCAACCATAATGGGCCATCGCTGTAGTCCAAATAGAACGAGGGCAAATCAATCGCGTAGTCTTCACCGCAGATCTCAAGCCTTGTGGCACAGTCACCACGAAGAGAAGTCTCGAAATAATTTGGACCATCGCCATTAAAAGTATCGTGCTCATCCCAGGCATAAAGCGCTCGGACCTTACCGACGAATTTGAGGTTGTCGTTAAACTTAACATCAAGATCCAACTCAGCCCGAGTAAACATGACATTCCAGTCATTGGTTTTGCTGTAAGACTCAGGTCTGGTAGTCATTCCCTCCATCCCAAAGGCTTGCTCTACTGTGTTCGGCGTAGCTACGCCGTTATACGCATTACCCGCCTGATTCCAGGGATTCTGCTTATCATTATTGAGGCTAAAAGCCCCTTCCTGTCGCACAAACCCGGACAAATACCAGTCCGCGGAATACGCTAGCGATGCTGGTGTCAGCAGCGCTACGGACAAAGTGCCAGCGAGAATAGTTTTTAGTTGTTTTGGTTTCAACATTACATCTCTCCATTAATTTCTTTAGTTATCAATTTTATTTTTTTAATTTTAATTTGATTAAATTTCCGCCATGACCCGCTAGCAGAGCTGACCTGCTCTGAGCATCGCCACTCACTATTGAAAGGCCTTGGTACCAACCGGACGATAGAGCACCTTGTTCAATTCGACTCCAGCTCTCACCGTTGTCTGAACTCTGCAATGTGTTTCGAATACCGCTGATCAGTACATCACCAGAACCCGACGTCCAAACGTTGAGTAAAATACCGCTACTCGGCGTAGTCACCTGCTCCCAAGCACGCCCACCATTAGCCGTTTTAATGATCTTTCCATCCTGGCCCACCGCAAATCCAGTGCCATTAGCATGTAGGCTTAGACCAAACAGAGAGGCCTCACCTAAATGCACTGTCTGCCAAGATTCACCCTGATCAAGAGACTGGATAATTAATTCAAACTCACCTACAACTGTGACGATTCCACTATCGGACACATGCACGTCATAGAGGTGTGGCTCGAAAAAATCATTGGTCATTGCTGGCCAATCCATGCTGACTGACTCCCAGCTCAGACCACTGTCTGTGGATCGAAGAATGGTGCCAAAGCCGCCTACTGCAAACGCTAAACCACTAGCTGAGACATCACTTACGCTAAGCAACCGCTCGTCTGTATTAGACGCAATAGAGGTAAAGCCTTCGACAGCCTTGAGCCCATCAACAGCCTCTAGCCCCGTGAAAGCGCGACGATAGATTGCACCTTCTTGACCAACAACAAGACTGACATCATTGCGACAACTGACATCGAGCAGAGCGCTCTCTGTAAAGGCTTCTATCTTGGCCCAGCTCTCTCCAGCATCCTGACTCTCAAGAACAAGCCCGGCATCACCGACAGCCAATTGCTGAGACCCAGACTCACACAACCCATAGAGTGCATCATGGGCTGTACCTTTATGGACTTGGACAGTGTTACTCAGTGACGCCCCGGATAAAGAAACACCGAGAGCGACCACTAAGAGAGGTAGTGAACGGAAATTCATCGATTAGCTACCCAGTCGTCTGATGGCAGGGATAGTCATATATTTTTCATATAGACCGTCCTGATTCCAACCGGACTTAAAGCCACCGCGAATTTCTTCTGCATGATAGAAGCGACTCATTCGATTGGACTGAATATCATGGACGTGACACTTAGTCCAAGACCAACCTGGGTGATCGCCGTCCATCTTGACAGTATCGCCATCGATAAACTGACTGGTGGTAACCTGCACAGATTTCCACAGTTCACCGCGTCGGTCATAGGTCACACAGGCGACGAACATCATCGTTCGCGTATCCAGCCAAACGCGTTTCTTACCCACAGGTGCACGTGGGAAACCGGTTGGCTCTAGATCGATAACGATGACTTCTGGAATCAATTCCATAGTGGTTTCAAAGAAGGTCTTACCCTGAGGGCCACCGTGAACCGTTGGCTCAGAGTTAGGATTGCTACCATGCCAATTCTCACTGACACCACCCAACATTGGCTTGCGAGCGACAATTTCATAATTGCCCCAGGTAAGCATTGGGTCACCAGCGCACCAGCCATCTGACAAGAACAGTGTGATACCCGGAACTAATGGCTCAAAACGCTGGCTTGATGGGAATCGACGCACACGTTTAAAGGCGGGAATATAGCCGTAGAGATCAGGGAATTTACGCTGATCGTAGTACCAGGTATTTACAAACGAGGTACCGCGAGAATCATTCGGATAGGTGAACCAAATTGCGTTGTAACGCAGCAGATCTTCACGACCTTCCATATAAGGTGTATCGCTGTTGGTCAGACCCACGGTGTTCTGCTCAGCCCAAACAAAATCATACTGATACTGCTCGCTGCCATCTGGACCTATATCCCAGTCACGGATAGCGTACATAGCCGAATCATGACGTCCCCAACTCAGAGTTAGGTTGGCATAAGCCTCGAGACCGGTTTTGGCATCGGGAAACGGGTTTCCGCCAATCCAGGGCTCACCTTCTTGCGTGACAACATTATTGTTTTCATCGAGCTTTGCTTTACCTTGGTTTTTAATAGTGGCTTCAAGGTATTCAGCAGGAAACAGCTTGGTAACGTCAGTGGTGGTCTTAACAATTTTGATCTGACGACCCTGCTCAAGTACTTCAATATAAGTAATTGGATCCAGAAGGTCCTGCACATGCTCAACATTTTCAGACGTTAGCATATCGCCAACTTTGATTTTACCTTTGGTGTAACTTTCGATAGACAGCAGCTCTTCAGGGTAAGCTGCAGAGATATCTTGAGCCTGTGAAATTAGCGGCCAAAGCGGCGTAAGAACACCAGCTCCTGCGACGCCTTTAGACACCTTATCGAGAAACATACGTCTACTATAATCATGTGTACATTCGTTATTGTTCATATTTAACTACCCCTTTTATTAATGCTTTTCTAATAGTGCTTTTATAGTTTTTTAATTTTTAATTTTTAATTTTTAATTTACTGATACTGCTTTTTCTTCCTCAAAACTTTTTCCTACATCGGACTTATCAGCAGCATCGAAGAGATCATCTTCGCCACTACCCAACAAACCTTTAATCGTCATAAATCGCGGCTTAACCAACCAGACTTCAAGTGGCAGCACGATTAAGGCGACAACCATATTGATCAACATAACCATGACCAGTAACAGCCCCATATCGGCCAAGAACTTCAGCTCCGAGAGGTAGTACCAAGGCAAGATTGCGATCAGCACTATGGTCGCAGTAAAGAAAATCGCTTTACCGGTGGTCACTACAGCCTTTCTAATAGCCTGAGCATGGTTGTTACACTTGGTGTATTCCTCACAGATTCTACTGAGCAGATAGATGCCATAATCAATCCCGACACCCACACCAATAGCGGAAATTGGCAGAGTGTTCACATCTAGGCCTATACCCATCTGCACCATCACTGCGCCGAGAAAAACATTAGAAATATTGACTGGAATTAACAGCAAGAAACCCGCGGTAACAGAGCGGTAGGCATAGCTACAGGTGACGAGAATAACCAGATTTAGCAGCCCCAGAATCACCCACTGATAGTAATCCACAGTGTCATTGATCGACTGCTGCAGAGCGATGGTGCCTGTGCCTAGGCGTATATTGAAACTCTCATGCTCCAAGCCTATTTCATCTAGTGCCGCGCGAGTCTGCTCCAGAGCCAGATCAACCGTTTCCTGCTTGTTATCTTTGTACCACAGCGAGACCGTGGCATTTTGCTGAACAAAGTCAGTGACATGTAAAAAGGCTTTCGGGCCAGTGCCAATCATCACCGCGCCAGAGGCGGCAGTAACCGCTTGCTGATCGCGATCAAGAGGAGACCACTTCGGATTGCCACCACTGAATAGACGATTTGCCTCGGGCAAATAGTCAGCAAACGACAGCGTGGCTACAGGTGGGTTCTCCTGCTTTTCTAAATTGCGCTGCAGCGCCAACATCGAAAATACCGTATCAGACTGCCTAGCCACCCGACTGGGATTATTGGCGTCCTTGGCCTCAAAAATAACCTCTAAAGTGTTTAGACCGGCGAAGTTTGAATTGATAGCACCAACGGCCTGATTGTATTCAGAGTCTTCCCATAGCAAGCTAGTACCCTCAACTGGGTTACCTACCTTGATCTGCATTACCTGACCAATACTGACGACAACCAACACTAGGGTTATAACAGCAGTCACCTTGCCGCGAAAACCGTGGGACAACGTCGCAATACCCGCCAAAACACTGTGCATTGCACGGTGCCAAAATTGGCCACCATCTTTGTCAGCACCGGTTATCACAGCCGCATTTTTGGGTTCTGGCAGCAGCGACAGCATCAAGGGAGACAACAGTACATTGGTAGGGAACAGAATCAGCGCCCAGAAACCACAGAAGATCGCGAACCGCTCCATAGCCGGTATAGGCGCAACTATGATCAGCAGGATACCAATGGCGTCGGTAAAGATACCAAGGCCACCTGGCGTCATCATTACTCCCAGTACTGTTTCTGCAGCCTTTTTCTTATCGTTGACCAGAGGATAAACTTCGTAATAGCGCTCAATAAACTGCACACAGTGACTAAAGGATCGGGCAACCAATAATAGCGGCACCACCATGATCAGTGGCTCAATGGGATAGCCCAACCAGCCGACAAACCCGAAGCCCCAAACCGCAGCCACCGCACTTGTAACCACCGGAACAACAACACCAACAAAATTGGACATGTAAATAATCAGTGACGCGATCAGCGCCACAATCGTCACACCAAAAATACCCAGCATTGCGGCTTGGTGACTATAGACCCAACCCGTAAGCATTGGCTGACCCGCAACATGTATCTCGTGCTTCGCGTCGCGCTCGCTTTCAACCAGATTCTGTACGTAATCAAACAACTCACCGTAATCAACCAAGCGCTCAATAAAGGTCGCGGTGATCAATGTGGCAGATTCATCCTGGGATATAAGAAAGGCTCGAGCATTGGGTGCTTTTTTAACTTTTTGACGGAAGTCGAGTATCTCTTCATCCGTTGTCGGGACTGCATCACCCATCAGTGGCTGACTTTCAATACCAAAGGGCGTGGCCTCAGAGTAGCGGGCTTTCTCTGTTGCTATAGAGAGTATCTGATCGTGATCTACGCCAGCCGCGAGATCGATATCACGGGTTAGATCCCAAACCTTAGTTAAGGTCTCGGGATTGTAGATACTGCCTTCTTTATTTTTGACCATAATAGTAACGGTCAGAGGATTACCAAAATTTGGATGGTCGGTAAACGTTTCTACGAAAGGATGATTTTTTGGGAGTAAGTCAGAAAATATCGTGCGCAGCTCCACAAATTGCAGACCCACAGCGAAAAAGACTGTTATTGCACCAAGTACCAGCAGCGACAGCGAAGAATTTCGAATAAGTGACGCAGCCAACCTGGCCTGAAGAGGTTTGAGCATTGTTCCCCCAATGATACTTATAATTATAGCGTCCTTGGATAGAGCCAAAATTCATCAGTCAATCGGCACTTCCAGAACTTTATGAAACAAAGATACTACACTTTTTTAATAGTGTCCATTTGATAGTGTTACAAGAGAAAGATACTACTTATTTTAAATAGTGTCCATATGATATTGTTACTAAATGACGCTTTATTGCATTATTTAGTCAATTTTCGATATTTTGTGAAGGGGAGACTACGTGGGACTCAGTACACTTTGAGTGCTCTTTGTGTACTCTTTGTGTACTCTTTGAGTGCTAATAAGGCGAAATATGCGTGCAGTGCAGCGTTAACATAGAGCAGCGGTGGAACCTCAGCCAGGGTATAACAGCCAACCTAAACCCCAGGAGCATGGCCAGCACCTTAAGAGGCGCCGGCCAACTCTGGAAGCACTATGCGCGGTAACTCAGGGCTGCGCCGCAAAGATCTTAACTGGCACACCATTTAATGCGGCATTGCCACTAACCTGATCTATTAGCTGATCATCTGTCAGATCGTTACAGCTAACGCCCTCCTGCTCACTGGCAATCCCCATACTGACACCAGCGCGTTTGTGTCCCCAACCGTGGGGCAAGCTAACCACACCGCGCATGACCTCGTCGCTGGCCAGTACCTGAGTCACTACTTCACCGACCCGAGACTGAATACGCACCTGAGATTCATCATCTATTTTGTGCTCTGCCAAATCATCTGGATGCATTAGCAGCTGCCAACGTGGCTTACCCTTTACCAGACGATGCGAGTTATGCATCCAAGAGTTATTGCTGCGTATATGGCGGCGGCCGATAAGCAGTAACTCATCGGCTTCGGTGACTGCCTGATCTACGCCAAGGCGCTGAAGATCTTTGACTATGTAATCTGCCAGTAAGGTTATTTTGCCGTCACTGGTGCACAGGCGCTCGGGGAGGCTAGGCGCTAGCCTGCCAAGATCCAAGCCATGGGGATGCTGCTTAATTTTGTCTAGGGTCAGCTCTAACTCATGACCCGCGGCGGCACTGTAAGGACCGCGCTGAATACCTTTATCAACTAACTTATCTGGCGAGGGTAAGGGTTTACTGTCCATCCCTTTATGCGCGGCAATTGCCTGACCTAGCTGATTAAAGATTTCCCAATCATGCAATGTGCCCGCAGCTGGCTCAAAGACCGCCTCGTTAAAGCGCGCCGTGTTGTGCACCGCTAAGCGATGGAAGGCAATATCGTAGTGATCATGCTCCAAGGCACTGGTAGGCGGTAAAATAATATCTGCGTGCTGAGTGGTTTCATTAATATAGAAATCGAGGCTGACCATAAAGTCCAAGCCAGCAAGAGCTTGATCAATTTGCTGACCATTGGGCGCAGATAGCACCGGATTGCCAGCAATAGAAATCAACCCGCGAATCTGACCCTCGCCCTCAGTGAGCATTTCCTCAGCCATCACCGTGGCCGGCAACTCACCCGCAAACTCCGGCAAACCGCTGACGCGACTATGGAAGGCAGCAAAGTGCCCTGCCCCAGACTCACCCGGCTTAACAAAGCCAAAGGCCGGCGATGAGGCCATCATGCCGCCCCGCACATCCAGGGAGTGGGTTAGGATATTAATCATATTGATAGCCCACTGGCACAATGTGCCATAGACCTGCACTGACACGCCCATGCGGCCATAGCAGACAGCGCCTTCTATATTGGCCATATCTCGAGCCAACTGACGAATCTGCTCTGCGGCTACACCGGTTCGCTGTTCAGCTAACTCTGGAGTAAAGGATTCACAGGCACTGCGCACCTTATCGACGCCCACCAGCAGATCGGTTAGGTGACCGGTATTAACGAGATTCTCGGCAAACAGAGTATTGAGCATAGCCATTAATAAAAAGGCGTCCGTACCCGGACGGATAAAGAGATGTTGGTCTGCAATCTCAGCGGTCTCTGTGCGTCGTGGATCTATCACTACAAAACGGCCCCCGCGTTCCTGAATCGCCTTAAGACGTTTCGGAACATTGGGCACAGTCATAATGCTACCGTTAGACGCCAGAGGATTACCGCCAATAATCAGCATGTAATTAGTGTGGTCGATATCCGGCACAGGAAGCAGTGACTGGTGGCCATAAAGACTTAAGGAGGTTAAATGATGGGGCAGCTGATCAAGGCTAGTGGCAGAAAAATGGGTCTTAGTTTGCACCGCTTTACGCAACACACTGGCGTGAGTCATGCTGCCGTAATTGTGCACATTGGGGTTGCCAGCATAAAAGGCCACCGAATCAGCACCGTGCTGGTCTTGCACCGCCGTCAACTTTTCCGCGACTGTACTAAACGCCTCTTCCCAACTGATCTCGACCCAGCTATCACCCTGTTTCTTGACTGGCCTGCGCAGGCGATCAGGGTCGGTGTAGATATCTTGCATCGCTGTGCCTTTGGGGCAGATATAGCCATGGCTTAACGGATCGTTTTTGTCGCCCTTAATCGATAGTACCTGCTCACCTTGAGTTTTAATTTCAAGGCCACAGATGGCTTCACAAAGGTTACAGGCGCGGTAATGGGTTTGAATGTCAGCGGGCATCTTCTACTCTCCGGTATTTTAGTGCTGAGTTATAGTAACCGAAGTGATTGAGGATATGGGGTGGAAGTTTGTGGATGGTGGGTATTGGTTAGATATCCCTCGTCGCTACGCTCCGTAGGGATTACAAACTGTGGGCTCGAGTGGAATGATATCTTAGCTGCTAAGGCGAGTGACGTGCGATACGACTCTGTTCGGCTATCACCTAACCTGTCATCTCGAACGCATGCGAGAGATCTCGAGATCCCTCGTCGCTACGCTCTGTCAGGATGACAGATTAGGGGCTCTGGCGGGCTGACACAATTAGGCAACGCGGTAAGACAAGTTTGAGACTCTAACGAGATGAGAAGGTATAAATAGAGATATCAGAGTTCCTTTCTACCAACTACTACTCCGTAATATTCCCCGCAATAAACGCCTGCACCGCATCCTGATCATTGTCCAGCACTGCGTAGTGCTCTTCCTTCTCAAACAAATCTGCCATATGAGTTGGCAGTTCAGGATCAGTGGGATAACCCGCTTCACGGACCGCATCCGGGAACTTAGCCGGATGGGCAGTGGCCAAGGTTACCATCGGTGTTTCAGTATTGGCTCGACAGTGACGTGCCGCATCCAGACCAATGGCTGTGTGCGGATCCATCAGGTAATCACTCTCTTGCAAGACGCTGCGAATCATCTCCAGCATGCCGTCATTGTCACAGCGATAGCTGGTGAACAATTTGCGCGCTTCGATTAAAGCTGAATCACTGAGATTCATATGACCCGCTTTG
>Ga0209659_1001541_pt1 | contig 13275 bp, 11 predicted proteins | sample SaaInlLV_10m_DNA_FD_184658 | JGI IMG/M metagenome (GOLD analysis project Ga0209659, IMG submission 184658) | Marine microbial communities from expanding oxygen minimum zones in the Saanich Inlet - SI072_LV_10m_DNA (SPAdes) (version 2) | ecosystem: Environmental > Aquatic > Marine > Intertidal... | reverse complement strand
CATCTATATACACATTTGAACCGATACTTAACGTATGACCTGGTGAAGTATTTGCAATACCCACTTTACCTGTAGTGACAATTGCAGTAGTATTATTATTAAAAATTATAGTATTCGATGTGGCATTACCTTGGTTGGCAACCTCGTCAAGACCAACATTACCAATAATATCTTGTGCTGATTCACCAGATTCGGTTAATTCTTTTGTTAATGTGTTATACATCATTAATACAACTTCAGGCTTACCAACATAACCGGGGAAGTTGCGAACTGGTGTTATATAAACAGCCCCAGCATCCGATGCATCAACTACGGTATTACTCGCATTTAGAACAATCGTATTCTCACCCTGGTCTTCTTGGACATTTTTACCGAACCTAATCTTCGTCGACCTTTCAATGGTCGGCAAGGTCTTGACCATTTATTATAGTGTTGTATTTTAATTTGCATAGAGGAGACCTGCCATCCCATTTTCTATCCGAAGTATGTTGTAGTTTACTGCATAGATTGGGTCATTGATATTCATAGACTCACTCATGATAGTAGCCGAAGAGAGACGACTGAAGTTGAGTGTTCCTGTGGGTTGTAAGCTGGACGTGGAGAGACAGAAACAATAAAGGAAGAAATCTGGGGAAGTCACGAAGTTTGTGTGATAATAGCTCATCACATCTATGAAGTGTGGTTTACCCCATCTGTAGTTGCTCACATCGAGACCATTAATGTTCAATTTAATCTTGTTTGTGGGGGATGTAAGGGCACCATCTGTGGTTGTATCCGAGGATGCGAGATACTTTACAGGGTGGTTAAATGTAAGTTCTTGAATGAGAGCGTTTGAGGGGATGTTTTTCTGTACCTGTGTAATGAGAAGATCGTGTTTCCTAGTGGCAACCTGACCACGTTCTTCATTGTCGAGGTAATAGTAATTTGCGAAACACTCAACATTGTAATTAGAGGCTGCAGTGGCCCAATGAATTCTGATTTCGACATTGTGGTAGTTTAGTGCTACGAGGGGGAGCGCACATTGTGGCCCCTCACAGAAAAAGAAACGAAGAGGATAAAAGAAGGAGCGAGCGGAAATACCTGGGTGTGTACCATTCGCACTCCTAGATACATTTTGGGCAAACGTATCAATAGCAATCTTCTCCGTGAAGATGGCATCTTGAGTGTCAACGACGGAACCACCAATCAAAAGCTCGACTTTATCAATAATGGTATCCCATCGTTGAATATCGAGGGCTTGATTTGTGTCATCAAGTGTAAAATACACATAACTGAGAAGATCACCAGATCTCTCAAATTGGACGCTAGACATAGAATTGTTTTTCACCGCTCCATGGATGGTTTGTTTTTCAATGGATTGTGAAAAATTAGCATGGCGTTTGAATGTTGAACTGAAGAACGATATCTCGGGATTACCCATGATATATTTATCCTGGGCTCCTATAGCGATCAATTGAACAACACCGGCAGACATGGTAATACTATTTTAAGGGGAGAAAAATTACAGGTTTGGTTTTCTACAGACGAACCGGATAACCAAGAAATTATCTTCGGCGGGGTTTGGGGGTGTTATAAGATCACCACTTTGGTTTCTTATATTCACAGTGAGACGGTCAATTCTCCGAATGGGATTTATGTACTGGGTTGCGATTGGATAATTATCCCTGAAAGTGATGATATTACTTGTCAAATCATCTGGAACAACTAAACTCGCAAAAGCGTTTCTGAGAACACCCAAAGACGCCTGACCTTCGTACGTGTTGGATGCACGGTCAGAAAAGACTGTGTTCAACTCATCAATGGAAACATAACAGTGCTCTGTGGCTGTAGTGGTATTAATACGAGCAGCGAGGAGTCGAGCCTGTACAATATTTTTTATTGGCTGGTTGAGAAAGCATGTGAATGTGTTCGCACTACTCTGATCGATGGTGTCGATTGTGATAGTGTGATATTCGTAGTTTAGGTCCGGGATCGAATCCGATGGTGATGTGATCAACGCCATTTACTATTAGATTAGATTAAAGATCCGCCGATTCCATCCTCAATCTCATACCCAGCATGCGCGCTCACGAGCTTTTGGGCACCACAGAGGCCACCTGGAGTAAGACCAACCGAGTAGGGGCTGTCCTTCTTACCCGAACCGGCGACACAGTCGAGCTCAGGCTTGAGACCAAAGAGAGATTCCTCGCTGACTGGTACAATTTTAATTGGCCTGGGTTGGTACTTCGAAGTCTTCGCGTTCATGAAAGACAGGACAACGATGAGGGCCATCAAGACGGCCATGGCTGTGAGAGCGTTGCGATCACTCTTGTTGAAGTTAAGTTTAAACATTTATAATAGACATAGATTTTTTTAAAGTGCGTTAAAGAGATTTTCTTAGTTTCTACATAGACAGTAGATGGACGAAGAAATCGTACTCGATAGGGGTCAAACGACTGTAATGAAATTAGATGCTGATGAACAGGCTCTCATGGATGAGATTCAGATTTCTGCGCCTCGACCAAAGCCGGTACCTCGACCAAACAGGCCTATGCAGAGACCTCAACAATCTTTCCAGCAACAGGAGGCGATGGACGCTTTTGTAAATCCCAACAAGCAAAGTGCCCCAGCGCAGCCACAGCCTGATGAAGAGATTGATTACGGTGAAGATGAACCTATGATGTTTGATGATGAACCCATGATGGGACCTGATGGGAGTGATCAGGGTGAACAACCATCAAAGGGGTACACTTCGGTGGATGAGGAGAAGTCGGATCTTATTAATAAGTTAGCTCGACTTGAAAAGAAGGGGTTCGCTGTTAACAAGCGCCTGAACGCGTACTCGAGTGTCGATGAGCTCAGGTCGGAGGTGAAGAGGATTACGTACAGTATTGATGTTGAACAATCTGTTCGCTTCTCTCGTCGTATGTTGGTCGCTTGTGTCACTGGGCTTGAGTTTTTGAATAAGCGCTACAACCCATTTGAGATTCAGCTTGAGGGTTGGTCTGAATCCGTTATGGAGAATGTCGACGACTATGACGGTGTTTTTGAGGAGTTATATGTCAAGTACAGGTCCAAGGTCAGTGTCGCCCCAGAGGTGAAGCTCATCATGATGCTTGGTGGTTCGGCGATGATGTTCCACCTTACCAATAGCATGTTCAAGTCGGTCATGCCCAACATGAACGACGTGATGAAGCAGAACCCTGATCTTGTGAAGAACATGATGGCGGCGGTTCAAAACACCACACGAGCCCCTGGTGGCCCCGCCACTGAGGCACCAGTGGGTGGTTCGGGGCAATATGAGATGCAGGGTCCAGGCCTTGACATTTCTAGCCTGATGGGTGGAATCTCTATGCCACCCCCACCCCCCATGAACACCTCAATGGGACAGGCTCCCTCTGCACCTCAGCCCGTCGAGGAGGATGATGATCTCTCTGACATCATGTCCATCTCTGGTGATTCCACAGGAGGTGAGGTCAAGGAGGTAAATGTGGGTGCCGGTAAACCCAAGAGAACTCGTCGAAAGAAGAAGACCGAAATAAATCTCTAAACTAATATAAATGATAGCGTATTGTCCGCTTGAGGAGCTCGAGCCTCCCGTTCGACAGCAAGAAGTTGTCGCCGAGGCCAAGGCCGAACCTGTAAAGCCTCAGGTCGGTCGCGAAGAAACTGAAATGAATTACGTCATCATGGCTTTCATTGTTGGCGTAGTTGCACTAGCCGTCTCTGATTCCATCAGGGCGTAAATGTTGAATCTACCTCGGGGTACTCCCTCGTAGTAAATTTAATAAGTGAATGTCGCCAGGGTCAACTGACCGCCTACACCATTGTCGAGATCAGCTGGGTTGTTGTTATTTTTATGTGAAATTTTAGCAAGTCCACCATCACACGCGGATGTCACTTCGACTGAAATATCGTAAATGTAGTTTTGTGTACTATCGATTTCAACTGGTCTGATGTCTATACTGCGTGTACCTACAGTCACTGTAGCACTCCATGGGTATGCATTCGTTGCACCAAAGAGGTTTTTCGTGCCAATCGCGATATCGTACATTGATACCGTGGTTCCATCATGGGTACCCCCCGAAAGTTCGAGAATCATGGTACTTGTATTGCGCACATCCGATGTCTCTCTTAAGACAGCTACAACCTTAGCATAGAAGGTTCCTGGTCTAAATGTCAATTGGATATCTTGACCATTAGTCGCATTGATTGGAAATGTGTTCGAATACTTTTTTGTGGAAACCTGGTCAGAATTTGTGATGATACCACCATTCACGTGAAGTGCTGTATTCGCTGTAGCACCATCAAGACCAATCGCAACCTGATTACCTAAATCTAAAGCACCATCTACGGCGAAATCACCAATGACCTCAACATTACTGTTGAGGAAAATATGGTTTCTATCACCACTTGAGGATGGATTTATGTATACATTACCCGTGGTATCCGCATAAATGTTTGCATTTCCAGCGGTTGTCGTGAGTTCGATAGTCGCATTACTCGAGGCACTTTCCACACGAACCACACCGTCGTAAACATGGAACTTCTGACCGGGTAGAGCTGTACCGACACCAACATTACTCGAGTGAATCACATGGATACAGTTTGTGAGAGTAGTGTTATTCGCGACACCCACTATGAGACCTGTAGTCCCATTAACAGAATCACTGAACCCCTTTAGGTACCCACCCTCACCTTCACCCGTGTAGATGAGCATACCAGTTTCTTTGTTTGTACCAGGACTCTCGAGTTTGAGGAGTGTTTGGTCATCTGTATTTGCGTTATAAATGTGAACATTTGAGTCTACAACCGATGTACCTATACCCAGGTTTCCACCAGTATCGAAACGGGCAAATTCAGAGTCATTATTATCGTCAATCTCATGGACAAATGTTAATGGACGACGTGTACTACCATCGAGGATATTTCTAATTATGTTAATCGATGGATCGGATGTTGTTGTTGAAAAGGCAAAACCTGTCAATCTGAACGCACCACCACCACCAAACTCAATATCACCATTTACTACGAGTTTTGTATTCGCACCTCTGGAATCGGCGTCAGACCTTTGACCACCAACAACTACAATTTGGTTATCACAGACGACTAAAGGTTTATCTGTTTGTCCATCCATATCTTCAAGAATTTGATTGGCACCATAGAATGTTTCACCAGAGGATGTGTACGTTTGAAACACGTGTTCTGCGGCTATATGTCTAATTCGATCTGGACCAGCATCAACAGCTGTAGCATCATTACCCTTGAATAATACAAGTTCATTTCTAGATTGTCCAACGTTATAACGTCTTTCTATAATCATCGTGTTTCCAAACTCATCACCATCAAGACCATTGAATGACAGTTGAGCACCCACAACAACATTACCTGAGACATCTAGTTTACCACGGGGCACATCAGTGCCTAGACCAACATTCCTCGATGTACCACTGATAAAGAGACCAACTGCACTAGAATCGGAAACCTTCTCATAATCCTCTGTGATTCTAAAATCACTCGAAGCACCTGACACACCCACAGACCATCCAGTTAAAGCGGTGTCATTATCACTTTGGACATACGACGTGAAGGCATTACCAGAGGCTGTATCGGTCTGCATCGCTACAATAGCATCACCAGCACCAACGCTGTGGTTGTGAACTAGAATACCATTACCTTCCCCCTCCGAACCCACTGGATTACCCACACCTGACGCATACACTTCTAAATGTGCAGATGGCTGGGTCGTACCTATACCAACACGAGCATCCGCACGTAGAGTGAGTACCTCCGTTTCATCTGTATACCGGTCATCAGATAAGTATATATCCAGTTTAGATTTGGATTTACCAACGGTATTATCATACTTACCCATTTTAAACGCCGCCCTTACACCATCACGAGCAGCATTACCTTCCCGCGACAATTGCAAGACATCCGCGACATCAATAGTACCGGCGACAATTTCTACTGTATTGGAAACAAGGAGGGGTATGACCTGGTTGTTCAAACCATTATCATATGTGATTGGATCATTAATGTATACAGTCCCACCCGAAGTGTGGAGACGACCCTTTGGTGTGGCTGTGCCTACACCAACATTTGAACTTTCAAGGATAGATAACTTTGGTGTACCCATCGTGGAGTTCTGACTCGCATAGAAGTTGAGACCTTTACCCTCCGCCACGATGTTTTCGATTCTATTCTGTCCGACACTAGGTTCCGAATACATACGCATCCCCTTAGAACCCCACGTATTACCATATACAACAGCATTGCTACCAATTAGATGAACATTACCAGCTAGTGTTAATTCTTCGGTGGGGTTTGTGTTCGCTATACCTATTTTACCTTCGGGTGTAATCCGCATTCTTTCTGTATTTTTTGTACTAAATCGTATAATCTGATTCGTGTTTGACGTACTCGCACCAGATATTTCAATCGAGCTCACGTTTGAAGCAGTAGGACCGGATTTAAGGACAAGTGCATCTGTCGCACTGTCGCCACCGAATCTGTCTGCATGTATCACAACATTTGAGTGTGAATAGATTGAACCAGTAAATAAATTTGTTGTTGTCGTATTACCAACAATCGTGAGGGTGTTTGCAGTTGTTAGATTTGCAAATATTTTTGCACCAATAGAAAGTGTATCCGTGGGTGCAGTGTTTGAAATTCCTGATTGTGTAGTACCAGTTGTTCGAATTCCATAACTTTGAATATTGCTGTCAACTGTGAGAATACTATCAGCACTTTCGTTAACCGTGATACGATCACCAACCGAAACACCCCCGGTGCCTACAAGGAGTCTCTCTGTAAACACATTACCCCTCGAAAACATAACATTCGAACCCGTATCGTCGAAATAGACGTTTGACCCAATAGAGAGAGTGTAGTCTGTAGTCGTATTCGCGACACCCACATTACCATCAGTGTAAAATTGTCCATACACATGAAGATTCACGGTGTTTGACTCATCAATGATGAGACTTGTATCTGGTGGGGCAGCGAATGTTCTTCCAAAGACAAATTCATTATTGGAAAATTGATACCCAATAGCGAGATTCGCTTCCGAACCATCCGTTTCCTCTGTCATGATAATCGCATTATCGAACGTGCCACCACTGTTGGTGTTTGCCATTTGAATGAACGCATCTTGGACAACTAGATTGACAGTTGTCTGGTACTGTGCTATTTCCGATACGAATGCATTACCATTCACCTGCAAATTTCCGTTTATGATGAGTTGATCACCATTGATGACAACATTACCACCCTGAAATACTGCAACGTTAGACCCATTGCGACTATCATTACCAACGAGGAGATGGTCATGTACAGTGACATTCGTCGAATATGTATTCCCAACAACCTTCAGTACATTTGAATCTGTATCACTCACCTTAAATTTAGTACCTAGACTCACACTCGACCTCGCGAGTACATTGTTCGCAATAACATTACCCTTCGCATTCAATAAATGAATATTCTGACGGTCAATCGTAAGTTCATTATTTGGACCAATCTGAAATTCATTCGTAGCATTGGGTGCTGCGATACCGAGTTTATCATTCACATACACACGCTCAGAACGAAGACCCTTTGTGATATCAACGACAATATTCGTTGCTGTGTTATCCACAAATATATTTGAACCAATCGAAATATTTTTCGTGGGATTTGTATTCGAGATGGCTATCTTATCAACTGTGAGAGTATCAACATCAATTTCACTTGTGATGATACTTTTTACAGTGGTGAGTACATCTTGCTCTACTGGGTCTGCGTCTAGACTGGACACATATACCTGATCGAAACGAGCTGTCCTACCCATCTATACCTTAATTACCGAATAAAATTCCAGCCAATCCATCCTTAATCCTGAGAACATTATAGTTTACGGCGTAAATATCCAGTGGCTGATTTTCTGGTCTAAGGTTGCCCTTTTCCACACCTCTCAGTACCAACTTTGCATTATCGATTCGGCTGAAATTACATGTACCAGAGGGGTTATACTCTGAAGCATTTAGACAGAAGTGGTACGCAAAGAATCGTGTGTTAAAAAGTACGTGTGTTTCACTCACAAAATCGTTAGCCCCGTATGTAGACTTGAAATAATTCTGAACTGAGTGGAAATATATGGGGGACATGTGTTCAAGGATGGGTGTACCATTGATGTAAATATCACCCTCTAAGAATGTAAAACGATCGTTTGCGAAATCATCACTTAATGCACCAAAACCAAAAAATAATGATTTGACTGGGTGATTGAAAGAAGAAATATCAAATGTGTTTTCACCACCACCGTTTCTGTTATCAGTCACAGTTTCCATCGGAAGTTCAATTTTCTGTGTTTGTGTAATGACAAAATCCAGACTTCTCTTCACGAGTGATTCTCGTTCCTCTTTATCCAGATAAATATAGTTGCCATACACATTGATTCGTTTTTCTTCAGGTGTAAGATTTAGGTCTGTATCGTTATAGTGTGCATCATCGAAATTGATTTTGATTTCAACTTGATGATTTTGTAAGGCGACCAGGGGTAAAAAGGCTTTGTGGTCGCAGAAAAAGAAGTGAAGTGGCATGAAAGAAGGATTCGCTTTCGATACTTTATTGTTTAGTTCTTGTGTCTTTGTCCATGTATCACACATGTAATTGGACCAGATGTCAGAGTAATAATCAAAATGTTGGGAATCTATTTTTTGACCACCGATGTACAAATCAATCGTGGAATTATAAAAGAGATTAGATGACATATTCACATTACTGGTACCAACCTTCTCAAACCAAATACCATTTAAGACATCACCCAAAACTGGGATGGTAATCGAATTATCTGTATCTGTGACGGATTTGATTAATTTTGGAGCCTGAGAAAAGTTTGTGTGTCTTGTGAACTTCATACGAAAGAACGAATGCCCCTCTTCACTTGTCAAGTACATGTCTTGTACACCCTTAGAGACCAACTGTATCAATGCACCAGACATTTAATAGAGGTTCAGATTATAAAAATAGACACTTTCCCTGAGGGAAGGCACTCTTGGGTTCTTCCACATTTTTACCATGAATTTTGAATCCACCTTGGCGGTACACCTTCATTCTTTTGTAATACATAGCAGTAAAGATGGACCATGGATCGTGGACATCATAGATATGAGGCTCATTCTTTTTCCCCTTGGTCTCTCTCATAATCCGACCAATACTTTGAGTAATGTCCGACTTTGGTGAAGCGAGGATAACTGTATCTAGAGTGGGTATATCGAGACCCTCATGTGCCTGACTGAACGTGGCGAAGATGATTTTCTTTTTTGAAGATTCTTGGAGTTGAGCCTCCTTCATACCACCCATATAGAGTCCGGATGTCTTGGGGAAACATTGATGAAGAAATTCACAATGTTGACGACGATCACTGAGCACGAGAAGTTGTCGACTACCCGCTGAAGCCTTTTTAACCAATTCAACTAACATCTTGTTTCTACTGCGATCCTCAACCAGTTCTGTAATCATGTTAGGCATTGAAATCTTACCATTCCGCATTGAGGGTGGAGGATTTCTATAATTTGGAGAATCAAAGACTACTGGAAACACCTCAACCTGTTCCTGATTCTTTCGCTCAACCGCAAAGAAGGTGGGTCCCATGAACCAATGAAGCACCTTGGTGAGACCATCTTTACGTTCTGGTGTCGCTGAAAGGCCATAGATGTGTCTTGGACATATCTTGAAAAGCGACTGACTAAATACTTTAGCACATATGTGATGTGCCTCATCGACAATGACAGTCCCGATACTTTCAAAATCATTGAAATTATACTCCTTAAGGGAAAGAGACTGAAGCATAGCGATGACAAAATCACAATCAACCTCTTTTTTGTTTTGTTGTACAACCCCGATAGTAGCACCTGGACAAAACTGTTGAATACGCTCTCTCCACTGGTCGGCGAGAAACTGTTTGTGTACGATAATCATTGTCCGGTATCCAAGTTTGGAAGCTATGGCCAAGGAAACCGTCGTTTTGCCGTAGCCACATGGTAAAGAAAGGACGCCATGCCCTGCTTTAATAGCTGCTCCGAATGCTTCATTTTGGTGTGTAGCGTCCCGAAGTTGTCCAGCGAATTTGGTTTTGATTCTAACTGGTTCAGGTCTTCTATCTTCCCTAGGCTCTCCAAGTTTAGAAGTTCCGTAGAATCTTGGAACACAGACTCCATTCTTAGTTGGTCTGAAAACTTTGAAAGGCGGTGGAGGAAATCCAAAGTCCCCATTGACTATAGGTCTTACCGTTAATTCCTTTTTAATTTCTTGGATTGGACCTGCATTCACTAGATATCCTGTTCTAGTGAGTGTGGTCATGGTTTACTTATTTAAAGGTTAAAAACTTTAAATGAGTATAAGATGCCTACCGTAAACGTTGAAGAGAACATTGCACAGCTTCGTTCCACTATCGAGAAGATGACCCAGGAAGTATTTAGGCTTCAGGGTATGCTCTCCACCTTTGAGGGATTCAAGAAGGGTGGTCTCACCACTATTGACCTCCCCAATGACCCCAATCAGCCCGTAGAGGAGCTCGAGAGTGTCCAGGAGAAGCCCGAGTAATTTCCAACATTCCAAACACCTTTGAAGTCCACCACAACTTCCACTTCATCACCCCTTATTAGAGACTGAATGGGACGTCCTTTGACCTCACACATCACTCTCCTATAACGGAATGGTACTTTCACTGTAAGGGTAGATCCATCGAGAGGATTATCAATATTTTGGTTCATGAGGAGATGCGACTTTGATGTATGCATTCGTTCTATAATTTCCGAGACCTTGGCAGGAATTATAAAACGGATATACTTTTTACTATTAAATTCAAACATGGGTTCGTGCACTTTAGCTGTGAACTTCATGAATGTCTATTACGATACACTAAGACTAAAACTATAAGTAGTACAACGATAAGAAGTAGAACTTGTGTCAGAAGTAGTGGTTTGAGTGGTTCCCTCGTACCAAAACATTCATGACTTAAGGCTCTAGAAACCTCAATACCCGCTTCTATACTCGAATAAGGTGTTTGACGTGGAGACATCATACCACACATCGCAACTTTAGGGCATTTACCAAAGAATGGGAGTTGACCATGAAGACTGAGAACCCCAGAGGATTGAGAAAAGGTCCAGATTTCCTTTTCTACTTCCCATTCTGCACCCCATCCAATTCGCGTATCAATTGGTTCAGGTAAATCCAACTGTTTAATAACCTCAGCTTTTATAATTTCAGGATTAGAAGATAGAATTTCTTTACTCAAATCACATATGACACACGAAATTGTTTTCCCATCTGAAAGAACTTTTGGTTGTAAATTCCATTTGGTTTGTGTTGCTATTTCCAGGTCTGATTTAATTTCGGGTGCTTCCTCATAATCGATGAGAACATTTATAGCACCGTATGTACTTTCTTGAACCTTCTTGAGTGCATCAGGTCCCCAGTTATCTCCTAGTAATTTTATGGCTGGACTATTATCGAGACACAAAAAAAGCATTCCATCATCGACGATTCGTTCATCTGAAAAAGTAGCGACAAAGTTATCTTCACCGTATTCAACATTCATCAATTCTGTACCAAAAATAAAGTTGGCACCAGCGTTGATGAGTGCTTCCTCCATAGCATCACACATAACCTTACCTGAAACTCGTTGTGTGTAGGGGGTGGATAGGGCGACATGGTCTAAATTTTTTACAAATTCGTATGCTGTCATGACATCCCAAGTGACCCCATCCATGATAAGTGGGAGGTGTTCGATACATTTCTGACCACTCTCTGAAAGAATTCCAGTTGCATCTTTCACCGAAATTGTTTTGTATTTCTTTGGTTGAGCAAGTACTCGGGCAAATAGTGAAATGAGAGTTCCATAGTCTTTTAGTCCTAATGAACGAAGAACAAAGTTAATATGTTCACCATTCTCCTTTGCTTTGAATATATCATCCCAACGAATGTTCATCTCCGAAAATAGAGATTGTGTATTGACAAAAGCACGGTCAAATACAATCCGGTGTGCGTGTAGGTCTCGAGTCTCTACTTCCGGTTCCCACCAAGAACCACCAGCCGAGACTTTTCTATCATAAATGGTGACATCATGTTCACCCGACCTGAGTATCTCCCATGCGAGAGACATTCCTGTTGGTCCGGAACCTACAATATGAATCTTCATCCTGATATACTTATAGAAAAAAACATTTGTAGAAAGTAGAATGTTATGCGTTGCTCAACAAGTGTCAGTGAGTGTCCCTAACAGAAAGTTCAAAACGTGGAAGTTTGCAGGTAAATTTCTTTGGAAGAACGCAACTGTACAAAATAAATCAGAACTTGGTCGATGGACAAAGGGGGAACTCCTCGAACTCGGTCCAACATTTGTAAAATTAGGTCAAATCGCTTCGACGAGAGGGGATCTCTATCCACCAGAATTTACAAAGGAGTTGGAATCATTACAAGATGACGTTCCTCCCGTGGAATTCGATACCATTGTAGACTATGATATTTTTAAAGAATTTGACCCTGTACCATTTAAATCGGCGAGCATCGGCCAGGTCCATATGGCCGTACTCCAAAACGGTCAAAAAGTTGTTGTAAAATTAAAACGCCCAGGAATCCTGGAAATAATGAAAGAGGACACGGATACCATACGAGGTATCGTGCAGGTACTTGAGCGTGTGGGTATCGACACGGGTAATAGTTCGGGTTCGGTCCTCGATGAGTCTATAGAGTATCTCTTGGGAGAGGCTGATTATAAACAGGAAATTGACAATGCCATAAAGTTTCGAAAAAGTATGAAAGAGGTTGATTGGGTGAAGGTTCCGAGAATCTATAAAAAGTATTCAAACGATGAGATGATTGTCATGGAGTATGTACCATCAGTGAAACTGACAGAGATTACAGACAAGAGGGTGAACAAGAAGAAGATATGTGAAGCTTTGATTAATTCGTATGTTATTCAAACTATGGATAATGGCCTCTTCCACGCCGACCCACACCCCGGAAACCTAGGATTCTCACCCAATGGTAAACTTGTATTTTATGATTTTGGTCTACTCGTACCACTCTCTGAAGAATTAAGGGATGGATTCACGAAACTTTTTGGGTTTATAATCATGAGGGACACTGCCGGTATAGTCGATACCCTAGTCAAACTGGGTGTCATCGTTCCAACATCTTCAGATGTTTCTGATATCGAAATCTTTTTTGAGAACATACTAGGATACTTGGAGACCCTAGATGGTTCTGGAATCGTAAATGATGATCTCGCCGCACAACTTGCGATTG
>Ga0209659_1001536_pt1 | contig 13298 bp, 15 predicted proteins | sample SaaInlLV_10m_DNA_FD_184658 | JGI IMG/M metagenome (GOLD analysis project Ga0209659, IMG submission 184658) | Marine microbial communities from expanding oxygen minimum zones in the Saanich Inlet - SI072_LV_10m_DNA (SPAdes) (version 2) | ecosystem: Environmental > Aquatic > Marine > Intertidal... | reverse complement strand
ATTATTTTGTTAGTAGTTTATTGTGTTTTAAAAATTATTGGTTGACTTCTCACTTTTATAGGTTGATTTTTAATAGATTCTCTATACCCTTTACTATCGCTTTTATTTTTTAATCCTCTTTTAAAAACCCATGCCAGATCATATACATATAATGTGGCAGAAATTCCCGCAGCAGTAAGTGAAATTTGATTGTTTCTATTTGCTTTTTTATAGTATAAATCAATCTCTTCCTGGCTTGTTGCATTTCGGTATTTTGTGTACTGATTATTCGAGATATACTTAGCACCAAAATATGTTGCCGCAGATGTCAAAAACCAGATCATAGTTCCCTTTCCCTTTTCACCATAGGTTACTTTATACTTTCCAAGACCAGGCATAACAGTTGAATACAAAAATGACGCAGGTCCCGCACATTTGTAGTTCACCAAATAGACATCTTCGTAGTTCTTATTTCCAACATTTTTTTTCTTGAATTCAAATTCGTATTTACCTAATTTGATTGGTTGATTTCTTAGAAAATACTCGACTTTAGGGCTATCATATACCCCATCATGATTTACCTTGACTTTAGTTTGGTAACTATACCAAGTCACATTCAATGCTGTTTTACACTCTGCAGCAATATAAAACCCACCTCTAACAGGAGGCTTAATTAAACTAGGGTTATTTAGCATTGAAGATAAGTAACTATCATAGTCCACAATTGTATTTTTTAATAGTTTAACAATGCTTTTATTTTCTCCTAAAGTATCATACTTTATGCTGAAATACCCGTCTAACTCACCCTTATCTAGGAGATCTATTCTATTATTCAAATCATTGTTGATATCCTTGATAAAAGCATCATAATCTTTATTATTAGTTTCATTATACGGGAATATTTTGGAGTCCCTCGATTTTAGGTAAAATAGAATATCCTTTAATTCTGTAATCATTTTACTAGTATGCAAGTTTGTCTTATCGATCAAATAAATTTTTTCATAAATTTTTAATGATTTTGAAAATTCCTTAGTATTAAAGGCTTGGTCTGCAGCTGTAACTAGTGGGTTCACTTTGGCACTTAATATTTTTTTATCTAATCTATTGTTCAAAGTCTCGTCGCTAAAGTGTATCCCAATATCCATAGACTCTTGATACAACTTTATTGCTTCGTCAAAATTATCTTTGCTTAATGCATCATCACCTCTCTTCTCTTTGTCGGAGGCCATTGTTTTAAAAGCACTTAATATTGTTGATTTCCTTTCGAGAACATCACTTTGCTGATTTTCTAAAAAAAACTTATTAAACATAACATCAGCTGAATCGATATTCTTTTCTTCAAGTAAATTGTCAATGATTGACAGATTCTTTTCTTTTATTTTTCGTTGTTCTTCTGCCACTCTTTCCTGTTCGGCCATCTGCTTTCGATATTCTTCAGCATTAAAATACTCAGGTATAGCCCAAAAACTCTCGGCAAGAGCTCCAACCTCATATAAATTTACAACACATTTAGAATAATCAACCTTTAATGATGTTTCAGGAATTGACATAACACATACCCCGCCATTATAGCCAACCGCCATAAACCAATAAAGTCTTTTATCAGTTTTTCCAAGATTGCCAATCTTTGTATGGGTAACTTCATAACCAATTATTTCTGCTCTTGATTTTGCCAAATCAAGTGCATTATCATAACTAACTTGCGATTTGATCGATTGGATAGCAACTTTCTGAGCAAAAGTTAAATAGGATAAACTGATACAAATCAACACAACAAAACTTCTAAAATTCATAAAACAAAAATATTATTCTATTCTTATTTATCCAAAACAATCGGGTTCTGTACCCATTCTGAGCAAAGGCTGCAAAAAGGAAACCGGTATTTTAAAAAGGGTACGGGGTGTTGAATAAGGAAAATAGTTCGGATTTTTTGGCGTTTTATCTACGCTAATCATTTGTACCCGAAAGCGATGACTACTTTAAAAGTAGCTGAGTCGTTATGCTAGTAATGTGGTCAAATCCTTGCGAAACGATACCTAAATCGATACCCTAATGCATAAAAAAACCTGTAATCGACTATTAAACAATCAATTACAGGTTTTAATGAGTAGAGGCTATAAGACTCTTATCGAATCTTTAGACTAAGAACTAAAACTTATCAATTCTTAATGAATCTATATGCTTGATTTATTCCGTTTCCGATTTTCAAAAAGTACATACCCAGCGGCAAATCTTAATTTAATTTAAGAAAATTCTTACTTTCTTCTTACATTGCGTTCAAAATCTTTAATAAAACAACATGGAAGAATTTGAAAAACTATTAAAATTAGCTCTTGCTGATGGAGTAATAACTGACAAAGAAAGAGAGCTTTTAATGAAGAAGGCAAAAGCTGTTGGCATTGATAAGATTGAAGCAGAAATGATTATTGAAGGTAAATTGTCAGAGACTAAGGCTGAATTGGATGCTGCGGAAGAAACAACGGATGGTTTTCAAATTTCAAATGAAGAACTACTACTTAGAACAACTAAGTGGGTTAGTAGAATATCTGAAAAGAAAATTAAGGTTGATGTTGAACGATTTCCTCGAATAAATCAGGACACCCCTGGATTTCAGAAGTATTTAGACGCTGGTTCAGATGTAATGGGAAAATTAAATGTTGTAGGAGTAGTTGGAAACGTTGCTGGCATGATACCTGGAGTAGGTGGTATTGTTAAAGGAGTTATTAAAATGACTGGAGTAGGTGGCCCACAAAAGCTGGATAACAAAGAGATTAGAGATATAACGGATAAATATTTAATCATATTAGAATTGAGAGCGAAAACAGATGAACATTTGATGTCAAAGTATAAATCTCTTCAGGAGAATTACAAACATCAAGTTTCTCTTTTCGAGGAAAAAAACAAAAAAGGATTTGGTAAATTCTTTTAATTCTGATCTAAACCAAATGATATGATTAAATCAATAAATAATACACATTTATTATTCCCTATTTTAGTGAGCTTTATAATAAAACTACTTACGTACCAGAGTCTTTTTAATCGGTAGTAGTAATTTACCTCAGATAGAGCTACAACGTCAAGCCAAGCGTACGTATCTGTAAAAGTAGAATTCGTTTGAAGTCCTATGTATGAAAATCCCGATCTAGGTCTTTTAACTAGAGTCCATAAGAATCGAACTTGCATCTAAAGTTTAGGAAACTTCTAATCTGTCCATTGAACTACGTGGCCAGTTTTGGAAGTAGGTTATGAAGATTAAATATAAACCATATATGTGCAAATCAACCCTACTGAACCTATAGTTCTATCTTACTTAACTTTAATCATTAAAGACTAAATTTGCTCTGCAATGTACAACAACATTATCTCAGAAAACCAAGGCGTAGTGCAAATCATCACAATAAACCGTGAAGAGAAGCTAAACGCACTCAACGTAGAACTCATACAAGAAATAGGTCAAGAAGTAGCTCGTCTGAATAAGGAGATGACTGTACGCGGTATCATCCTTACCGGGAAAGGCCAAAAAGCCTTTGCTGCGGGAGCTGATATATCAGAGTTTGCCAATTTTGGCGAAGCCGAAGCAAAAGAAATGAGTGCCAAAGGCGGAAAAGTATTTACAAGCTTGGAAGAAAGTGAGATACCTATAATAGCAGCAGTAAACGGATACGCCCTAGGTGGCGGATGTGAACTCACAATGGCCTGTCACGTGCGTATAGCGAGCGATAATGCTCTCTTTGGTCAGCCAGAAGTAAACCTGGGAGTGCCTCCAGGATATGGCGGTACGCAACGATTAGCACAGATAATAGGCAGAGGACGAGCACTCGATATGCTCATTACGGCCAAGTCTATTAATGCGGAGACGGCCCTCAATTACGGACTAGTAACACAAGTCGTATCACAAGAAGAATTGCTGCCAACCTGTATCAAATACATAGAGAAACTGGTGGGCAAATCGCCACTGGCCATAGCCGAGGTGATAAAATGCACCAATGAGTTGTACGAAAATATAAACGGTCTACAATACGAAATAGACAGTTTTGCTAGAAGCTTCCAAACCGCCGATTTTAAGGAAGGCACAACAGCGTTCCTAGAGAAACGTAAGCCCGACTATACATAATATGACATTGTGGGGTGCCTTTTATTTTGGCATTCTATTTGTTCTTTATGAAGCGAACACTAATTTTGAAACAATTATTAAACAATAGAAAAATGAAAAATTTAATCTTACTAACTGCTTTCGTATTTGGATTTTCTGCCATAAGCTTTGCTCAAACTGAAGATGCTAAAGCTAACGTAACACTATCTTCTGAGGCTCAAGCTAAACTTACCTTAGAAAAAAAATCACACGATTTTGGCACGATAGAGGAAGGTGTACAAGCAACCATTACCTTTACATTCAAAAACACAGGAAACGCTCCATTAGTACTTAACAGTGTGAAAGCTTCTTGCGGATGTACTACTCCTAAATGGACAAAAGAGCCAATAGCACCAGGAGAGGAAGGTGTGATTACTGCAATATATAATTCAAAAGGAAGACCAGGTAACTTTACCAAAACCATTACTGTAAAGCACAATGGCGAAGGTGGTACTGAATTCCTTACTATAAGAGGTGTGGTAAATAGAGCTGCTCCAGTAGTTCAACCTACTGTGGTCTCTCCAGAGCAATAAGCACGTATTAACTAAAATAATTTCAAAACCCTTTGCAACGCAAGGGGTTTTTAGTTTACAGAAAAAATATACTTCTCTCGTTTTTGCTACTCATAGCTGGATTAGCTTGTGCACAAACAGATTCTGTCTCTTTATCCGATGCGTTGCAAAATTTTAAAGCATCGGCAACACAGTCACTGAACGTAATACCAGATTCTATGGAAATTATAGTCTTGACCACTGACACCATAACTGCAATGCCTGATAGCACGCCGGCTGAACCCATTATCGCTTTTGACACGGCGGTGTACCAATTGGGAAGTATCTCACAGGGCGATATTGTAAAGCAGCGATTCACTTTTAGAAATACAGGAAACGCAGATCTAGAGATAATTAGTGTAGTGCCCGACTGTAGTTGTACTAGTCCAGAATGGACATTGTAGCCCATAAAACCCTGATAATCAAGATATTTTATCGCAACTTACGATTCTAAGGAAGATATGGGTAAATTTATGAAAACCTTAACTGTACTACACAATGCTGGTGAGGGCTATGGCTTTGTGGAGATTCAAGGTTTCGTAGCACCTAAACTATAGGTCTAGCTCCTCCCATTTCCCAAACCACCCTGTTAATCCGCCTGTATGTATAGCTAGGACGCGTTCTCCTCGAGCAATCGTTCCATTTTCACAACACTTTTGGATAGTTAGCAGCAGCTTGCCTGTATAAATCGGATCAAGTAATACTCCTGTTTCTCGGTTAAAATCTTTTATAAAGTGAACTAATTCAGTATTCATTTTGGCATAACCTCCACAATGAAAATCATCTAACACATTAACGCCTTGAATTCCGTAGGTGTTCTCCACCTCGTGTTTTATATAATCCTTACCTTTCAGCACTTGTACGCCTACAAGCTTAGAGAGTTGATGCAATGCCTGCAAGTGTTCCGCCATTCCGGCTAGTGTAGTTCCTGTTCCACAAGCCACCATTATTTTATCATACTTGGCGGTAACTAACTCAGTGATTATGTTTTTACATCCCACCGTTCCTGCTTGACAGGCACCACCTTCTGGCACATACAATTTCTTATCCTTGATACCATAGGTTCTGTTTACCTCTTTGTATTCCGTTCTCGTTACAAACTGGAGATGCATCCCGTATAGTTTGCAGAGTTTCAATACGGCATTTTGAACCTTAGGCTCTTCGCCACGGATAATTCCAGTAGATTTTTTACCTAGAATAGCACAACTTGCGGCTGTGGCTACTAAGTGATTGCTAAATGCACCACCATAAGTCACTACTTCGCTATAGCTTTCTTCTGCGAACTCACGGAATATGCCCGACAACTTACGCCATTTATTTCCTGAAATAATGGGGTGAATAAGGTCATCCCGTTTTATGCTTAAGGTGATGCCATAGACGTCGGTCCAAGAGGTGCTCACAGTGTGAATAGGACTCGGTATGTTTAACTGTTGCTCTATGCTCATAGTCTATGTTGCCGTAAAATGCTCTTTAATAATGGACCACGCTAGGTCTGACTCATACCCTTTGGTCATGACAAATTGTACAGCTTTGTAATTTTTTTGGTAGCCTTTTATGGCCTTAAGCGAAGCTATTTTTTTACGAAGCAGCTCTGTAAGTACGTCCATATACTGCTCTTCCTGTATCTCTTGCAAGCCTTTTTTAATGCAGTAGTCAGAAATTTTTCGTCGTTTTAGCTCTTGTACTATTTTGTTTCTTCCCCACTTCTTGTACCTAAACTTTCCTCTTACAAAAGCCAATGCAAACCGCTGCTCATTCAAAAAATCTTGCTTAATGAGCTCATAAATAATTTCCTCTACGTCCACCTTAGCTAGTCCAAAAGAGTACAGCTTGTCTCTCACCTCCTGGTGACAACGCTCCTGATAGGCACAGTATTTGGCTATTTTCTGTTTTGCCTCTTTAGGTGTATAGTTCTTTTTAGTAGGTTCAAACACAATGAGGCTGCTAATTTACCCTACTTTTGTATTTAGCTTGTACACCTTAGCACAAATAGCAGATATCGTAAACGGAAAACTACAAGGCAATGCATCATTGGAGATTACCAATATGTATGCTGATACCCGTAAGAGCTTAAAACAAGCAGCCTTATTTATAGCTCTAAAAACATCAAAAACCAATGGTAATTCCTTTGTAGGAACTGCCATACATCAAGGAGCTTCTGCTGTTTTAGTGTCTGAAGTGCCCAAGGTTGAATGTGATTACATTTTGGTAGATGATACGCTCAAGGCATTGCAATACTTAGCACAATACCATCGTACTCAGCACACTATTCCCGTAGTAGCCATAACAGGAAGTAACGGCAAAACCATTGTAAAGGAATGGCTTAGCACACTGCTCAATGATACTGAGATCGTATGCAAAAGCCCGAAGAGTTACAACTCACAAATAGGCGTTCCACTTTCCTTATGGCAATTAAACAGCAGTCACACCATAGGCATTTTTGAAGCAGGTATCTCTCAACCATCCGAAATGGACCACTTGCGTGAGATGATACAACCTACGATAGGTGTTTTTACCCACCTCGGAGATTCACACGCTGCTAATTTTGAGAGCATCGAACAAAAGCTTGATGAAAAGCTCAAATTGTTCAGCTCTTGTGAAGCCATCGTATGTTCTACCCACCAAAGAAATGTGTATGACGCCATAAAACAATTAAACAAACCTATGTTCACTTGGGGAAGCGATGTAAGCTGTAATGTGCACGTGATTTCCGACCTGTCAGGCGAATATATTGTTACTTATCAGGGGAATAGCTATAATATTCGGTTGGCTAATAGCGATAAAGCAAGCGTTGAAAATGCATTTACATCACTTTCCGCAGCATTGGTATTGGGTGGCGATATAGAAGTCTTACTAACCAAAATTAACAACCTTCCATCTATCGATATGCGTCTGCAACAAATAGAAGGCATACAAGGCAACACGCTCATTTTCGATTTTTACAATTCAGACTTTCAATCGTTAGATATCGCTTTTGATTTTTTGAAACAACAGAATACACACGAGAATATAACAGTGATACTCTCCGATATACTGGAAAGTAATCTGGACACGGAGTCATTATATAAGAAGGTAAATAAAGCCCTTCACAAACACGGCGTGCATAAGCTGATTGGCATAGGTCCCAAAATATCTCATGCACACCAAGTGTTCGACCTTCACGCACATTTTTACCCTGACACAGCCGCATTCTTAAAACGGCACGCCATTTACGAATTAAAAAATGAATGCATATTGCTAAAAGGAGCTCGTATATTCCAATTTGAACAAATAGGAGAACGCCTCAGAAAACGCACGCATCAAACCTGCTTAGAAATTAATCTAAGTAACATGCAGCACAACCTTAATGCCATTAAAGCGCGTGTAGGTACGCAAACCAAAGTGATGGCAATGGTAAAAGCTCTCGCATACGGTAGTGGCGATTACCAGATTGCTAAACTTCTAGAAAAGAACAACATAGACTACCTAGGTGTGGCCTATACAGATGAGGCCACTCAACTGAGAGCTGCGGGAATAAACACACCTATAATGGTGCTAAATCCCGATCTTACAGATCTTACACCTTACGTAGAGCAAGACATACAACCGGTTATTTATTCCTTTACCAGTTTAGCTAAAGTAGCCCGACGTCCCATAAAAATACATCTAGAGATAGATACGGGAATGCGAAGACTGGGTTTCCAACGCAATGATGTGTCTCTATTAATTGACAAACTAAAAACAGATAAGTCCTTGCAAATTGCCTCAATCTTCAGTCACCTCGCAGTGGCAGATGATCCGCAACAGGATGATTTTACAGAAAAACAATTGTCTGATTTTGAACATATTAGCAATAATATTGAAAGGCAATTAGGCATAAGCGTGATTAAACATATCGCCAATACTGCCGCCATAGAGCGATTGCCACACGCCCGGTTTGATATGGTACGAATGGGCATTGGATTGTATGGAATATCATCTGTACATCAAGATACTCCTCTACTCCCTGTAAGTACATTTAAGTCATACATCTCACAGATAAAAAGTGTGCCCGCAGGTGCTGGTGTCGGCTACGGACAATGGAGCAAATCCACCAAGGAGCGAAAAATAGCGGTAATAGCTGTGGGATATGCCGACGGTTATTCGCGTAGGTTTAGTCAAGGTAAAGGTGCTTTTTTGATTAACGAAAAATTTGCTTCCGTAGTAGGCAATGTATGTATGGATATGACCATGTGCGATGTCACGGATATACCCTGTGCGGAAGGAGACGAGGTCATTATATTTGGTACAAATCCTCACGTATCTGAACTTGCCCGTCAACTGGACACTATCCCTTATGAGATACTGACCAACGTAAGCGAACGCGTAAACCGTATGTACTACCAAGAATAGTAGTGGCTTGACTCGTAAGCTAACTTCAACTAAATTTGTATCGTATGCGAATGAAAATAGATATAGACCACCCGCAGGCGGCTGAGCTGGTTGCATACTTAAAAACACTTGATTTTGTGACCGTGGAGGAAGGTTATAATGGTTCCAAAGCTTTTGAAACAGCTGCAAATGAACCAATCACTGCGTATAATAATACTACAAACCAAGATTACGAAATACCCGAATGGCATAAAGAGATAGTGCGTAAAAGTATTGCTGATTATGGGGAGAATCCAGATAGCGGTAAGTCACTTGCACAAGTTCTTCAGGAGATTAGAAAAGATTTGTAGTGTTCCCCATAAAAGTTCAACCTTTGGCCGAAAAACAAATTCGTGAAGCCACCTTTTGGTACGAAAGTCAACAAAACGGACTCGGTCTTTACTTTATAAATAAATTAGAACAAGGACTTAGTTTTTTAAGACAATCTCCTAAATCCTTTCTACAACGATACGAAGATGTTCGTACTAGCTATTTAAAAACATTTCCTTGTATCGTACATTACACCTTTGAAAATGGATTAGTGAATGTTCACGCCGTAATACATGCCGCTTCCCGTCCCAAAAACTGGAAAAACGAATGACCAAAGATCAACTCATAGCAGGAATACAAGCAGGAGACTCACGCACACTGAGCAAGGCTATCACTTTGGCAGAGAGCACCTTAGCCGACAAACGCAATCTAGCACTTGAGGTCATATCACACTTTGGACCACAGGACAACACCTATCGCATAGGCATAACTGGAACACCCGGTGCCGGAAAAAGTACTTTTATAGAAGCCATAGGCACGCACTTACTACAAGACCCTGACCGAAAAATAGCCGTGCTTAGCATAGACCCTAGCAGTGGCAAAACACACGGAAGTATCCTCGGTGACAAAACACGGATGAACCAACTCAGTGCTCATCCACGAGCGTACATACGTCCTTCATCTAGCGGCACTCAACTGGGTGGCTTAGCCAAAAACACACGACTAGCTATGCTCCTGTGCGAGGCTGCTGGTTATAATACCATACTCATAGAGAGTGTAGGCGTAGGCCAAGGTGAAACCGAAGTAGCTCAACTTACCGACCTCTTTACCCTCATACTCAATCCTGGCGGCGGTGATGAGCTGCAAGGCATAAAACGTGGGATTATGGAAATGGCAGACATCATCGTGGTAAATAAGGCAGATGGAGATGCGGAACGACAAGCCAAACTCACTGCAAAGGAATACAGTATGGCCCTTCACCTATTGCCTACATCTACTAAGCCTGTGCTGAGCGGAGTGGAAGTATTCAGCTCAGACTCAAATAGTGGATGGATAACCAAGGTGATTACCGCATCGGCTACTGAAAATAAGGGAATAGACGTGTTTTGGGAGAAGGCCTTTGACTATGAGAAATGCATAACCCAAAACCAATGGAAAACTGCACACCGTAAGGGGCAAATGCACTATTGGGCCCGCAAAAGTGTACAGGATCTGCTCCTCGCCAAGCTAGAACATTATGAAGATGCTATTGCTCAAGGACTCTCCGCTGGTAAATTACCAGAGGAGGTAGCGAGGGATGTGGTGAAGTGATATTTTACTAGAACAATGCTGCAACGTTTATCACATCTGGCTGGTCTGTCTTTAGAAATGGGAACACTTATATCAAATGCATACGTTAGAAAAACTATTGTTGTTATTTTTCTCCTGCTAAATGTACAGTCTTACGCCACGCACGATGTTGGATACGAATTAGCATATCGCCACGTGCAAGATAATAGCTATCAAATTACATTGACGCGATATAGAGATTGCAGATTATCTGCTTCAGGTCCATCGGCGTTAGAATTAGCATGCAATGGAGGTGTAATATCTGTTACCACGGTGGACTCCACTGTGCACACAGAACTAAATGTTTTTTGCCCTTCGGTACAAACAAAATGCAATGGCGGCACAACCCAAGGTTTCTTAAAATCAGTGTACTATTATAACGTTAATTTTGATAATGCACCATTCGCGTCCCTAAAAAGCTGTGGCACAATTACGGTCCAAACCTTAATTGGCCAGATGATAACCTCCAATACACCTATTGCTCTACATGAAGCCAAATTAGAACTCAATTTGGACACCGTCGTACACAATTCAAACCCTCGATTTACCATTGATCCTGAGCCTCTTTACAATGGAATGCGACTAATGGTGTCTACTGGATTGTAATACGCACCGACCTTGGAGTATACCGAGCTGAGGTGGTGAGTGTGAGGTGAGGATCAGAAATCTAAAATCAATGAAGAGGGTCGCACAACTATGTCTTCCCATTATTATTTTAATTCAACAGATAGCCTAAGTACTTACTCTCCATATTTAGAAACTTTCCACCTCCTACAAAGTGGCTGTTCCGTTTACTAAAAAACCTACTTTTGCCTTACATTATAAATAATCCTTGTCATGATAATAGGTGTACCTTCAGAAATTAAGAATAACGAAAACAGAATTGCTCTTACACCAGGTGGAGCTCTAGAGCTTACCAAACGTGGACATACCGTATACGTTCAAAAAAACGGTGGTGTAGGCAGTGGTTTTAATGACCAGATGTACATAGACGCTGGTGCACAGATACTGGACACCATAGAAGAAGTATATGCCACAGCCGAAATGATAATGAAGGTGAAAGAGCCTATTGAGTCGGAGTATAAACTTATCAAAAAAGACCAATTGGTGTTTACCTACTTTCACTTTGCGAGCCATAGGCCGCTTACCGATGCTATGATAGAAAGTGGTGCGGTATGTCTCGCCTACGAAACGGTAGAATCAGCAGACCGAAGTTTACCATTACTTATACCTATGAGTGAGGTAGCAGGTAGAATGGCCATACAGCAAGGTGCCAAGTACCTAGAAAAACCTATAAAAGGAAAAGGAGTATTGCTAGGTGGTGTGCCGGGTGTGCCTCCAGGTAAGGTGCTGGTAATAGGTGGCGGTGTAGTAGGTACACAAGCCGCTAAAATGGCCGCAGGACTGGGTGCTCAGGTGACCATACTAGATGTAAGTCTTGCTCGCTTACGCTATCTTAATGATGTGATGCCTGCTAACGTGGTGACGCGTTTTAGCAGTGAAATGAATATACGTGACCTGATACCTCATATGGACCTCATAGTAGGTGCGGTGCTCATACCAGGTGCTAAGGCTCCTAACTTGATAACGCGAGATATGCTCAAAGATATGTCGCCAGGTACTGTAGTGGTAGATGTGGCCGTAGACCAAGGTGGATGTATAGAAACCTGTAAACCGACTACACACGAGGATCCAACCTATATCATAGACGACATTGTACACTACTGCGTAGCCAATATGCCGGGTGCCGTACCGTATACATCTACAGTAGCTCTTACCAATGCCACTCTTCCGTATGCTATACAACTAGCCAACAAAGGCTGGAGACAAGCCTGCAACGAGAGCCGTGAGTTAAAACTAGGACTGAATGTGGCAAACGGAAAAGTATGCTACAAAGGAGTATCCGAAGCATTTGACTTAGACTATACTCCGGTAGAAGATATATTGGGTTAAATCTTAGCTAAACAATTTATAAAAACCATTCTGCCACGGTAGAATGGTTTTTTTTATGCCCCTAAAAAAAGGAACTTCGCAGTTACATTATGACACTTTTTCACAAGGTATATCCCAACGAGGCCTCTAACGACTATTTGTTCATTCTACACGGGCTATTTGGTATGCTCGACAATTGGCACAATATGGCCAGAAAACTATCGGCACATATTAATGTAGTGACCGTAGACCAGCGTAACCACGGTCAAAGTCCTCATTCTTCTGAAATGAGTTTTGAGCTTATGGCTAACGACTTAGCCCTCCTAATGGACGAGCTGAAGATAGAAAAAGCAAGTATAATAGGACACTCCATGGGAGGTAAAACGGTGATGAAATTTGCCGACTTACATCCCGATAGATTGCAAAAACTCATAGTCGTAGATATCGCACCCAAAAAATATCAACCCGGACATACAGCGTATTTTGAGGCATTTAAAACCGTAGACTTTGCAGCGTGTGAATCACGCAAAGATGCAGACACGGCATTGGCCCAGATAGAAAGTAATATCGGCGTGCGTCAGTTTCTGCTCAAAAACCTAGAGAAAGCAGATCAAGGATATCAGCTTAAAATCAATGTGTCCGCCATTGAAGCCTTTTATCCCGATATGATAGATGTGCTTCATTTTCAGTGGATTATAAGTACCACAACGTTATTT
>Ga0209659_1001531_pt1 | contig 13312 bp, 10 predicted proteins | sample SaaInlLV_10m_DNA_FD_184658 | JGI IMG/M metagenome (GOLD analysis project Ga0209659, IMG submission 184658) | Marine microbial communities from expanding oxygen minimum zones in the Saanich Inlet - SI072_LV_10m_DNA (SPAdes) (version 2) | ecosystem: Environmental > Aquatic > Marine > Intertidal... | reverse complement strand
TGCTTTATGGCTTGCCGCTCAGGTGTTGCTGACCCAGCGCAGGACTGCCGCTTTTGAAGACCCCTGTTACCCTGCCATGCGTGAAATATTGACTCAGTCCCGGTGCCACATGGCACCAGTGCGGGTGGATCGTGACGGCCTGCCCCCCGACGCAATCCCGCCAGAAACGGACGTGATATTTACCACGCCAAGCCACCAATGTCCGACTACTGCAACTATGCCTATGGCGCGCAGACAGAGGCTTCTTGACCGGGCCCGCGATCTGGATGCGTTGATCGTAGAGGATGACTATGAGTTCGAAATGTCCTTCCTCGAACCGCCCTCACCTGCACTCAAGTCAATTGATACCGACGGGCGAGTGATTCATGTCGGAAGCTTCTCTAAGTCGTTGTTTCCTGGGCTGCGCCTCGGCTACATGGTCGGCTCAGAGGCATTTATTCGTGAGGCGCGCGCGCTGCGCACATCCGTTTTACGGCACCCGCCAGGGCACATTCAGCGCACTGCAGCCTACTTTTTATCGATTGGCCACTATGACGCACAGATCCGCAAAATGGCCAAAGCGTTACACAGTCGCCGCCAAAAAATGCAAAGTGCCATCGCTGCTCATGGCCTTGAAGTTGCCGGGCAGGGGGCATTCGGTGGCTCGTCTTACTGGATGCGCGCACCCGAAGGGATGGACGCTGGCGTTCTGGCGGCACGCCTGCGTGATGTGGGCGTGTTGATCGAGCCGGGGGGGGCTTTCTTTACCATCCCCGACCAAACCCGCCGCTATTATCGTCTGGGCTATTCGTCCATAGCAGCAGAACGCATCTCCGATGGAATTGAACTTATCGCAGCACACCTTGCAGCATAGCTTGGACTTAAATCGATATGGCATCTGGCCCTAACCATTCCAGCGCCACCCCCTTAGGTTACGCCAAATTCATCGTAAAAGGGCGAATCGACGCCCGATGCCCGGAGACTGCCCTATGAAGATGACCACTGAAGAAGCATTTGTAAAAACGCTACAGCGCCACGGCATCCGCCACGCGTTTGGCATTATCGGATCGGCTATGATGCCTATATCTGACTTGTTCCCATCCGCTGGGGTCAAGTTCTGGGATTGTGCGCACGAAGGCTCTGCGGGCTTCATGTCAGATGGCTACACCCGCGCCACGGGCGAAATGTCGATGATGATCGCGCAGAACGGCCCAGGCATCACCAACTTTGTGACTGCCGTAAAAACCGCTTACTGGAACCACACACCACTTTTGTTGGTCACGCCACAGGCCGCGAACAAAACTATTGGCCAAGGCGGCTTTCAAGAAGTTGAACAAATGGCCCTGTTCCAGGACATGGTCGCATACCAAGAAGAAGTCCGTGACCCAAGTCGTGTTGCAGAGGTTTTGACCCGTGTCATCGCACAGGCCAAGCGCTTGTCTGGCCCGGCGCAGATTAACCTGCCCCGTGATTACTGGACCCAAATTGTCGACATCGAAATCCCTGACCCCATCGAATTCGAAGTTTCACCCGGTGGCGAGAATTCTATCGCGGCGGCGGCGGCTTTGATCTCTGGTGCCAAGAACCCTGTGATCCTGAACGGTGCCGGTGTTGTCCTTTCCGAAGGCGGCATCCAAGCCTCTATGGATCTGGCAGAACGTTTAGATGCACCCGTTTGCGTTGGCTACCAGCACAACGACGCCTTCCCCGGATCGCACCCCCTGTTTGCTGGCCCATTGGGCTACAACGGGTCCAAGGCAGGAATGGAATTGATTAAAAGCGCAGATGTCGTTGTGTGCCTCGGCACCCGGTTGAACCCATTTTCGACACTTCCCGGATACGGCATGGACTATTGGCCAACGGATGCCAAGATCATCCAAGTCGACATCAACCCTGACCGCATAGGCCTGACCAAGAAAGTGACTGTCGGCATCGTTGGTGACGCAGCCAAAGTTGCGCGCGGCATTCTAGCCGGTCTGAGCGAAACTGCCGGAGATGCCGGCCGCGCCGACCGCAAATCGCGTATCGCAACGGCAAAGTCGACATGGGCGCAGCAACTGTCGTCAATGGACCACGAAGACGATGATCCCGGCACCACATGGAACGAGCGCGCGCGCGCCGACAAGCCAGACTGGATGAGCCCACGCATGGCATGGCGTGCCATTCAGTCCGCGCTCCCCCGCGAGGCGATCATCTCGTCAGACATCGGCAACAACTGTGCCATCGGTAACGCATATCCTGACTTTGACGAAGGTCGGAAATACCTTGCACCGGGTCTGTTTGGTCCCTGTGGTTATGGCCTCCCGGCAATTGTTGGCGCCAAAATTGGCCAGCCGGATGTTCCGGTTGTCGGCTTTGCAGGCGACGGTGCATTTGGCATTGCTGTCAATGAACTGACCGCCATCGGTCGCGGCGACTGGCCACCGGTCACGCAGATTGTTTTCCGCAACTACCAGTGGGGCGCCGAAAAGCGAAATTCGACCCTATGGTTTGAAGACAACTTTGTCGGCACCGAACTGGACACATCAGTATCCTATGCCGGTATCGCAAAGGCATGCGGCCTTGAGGGTGTTGCCGTCCGCACGATGGATGAATTGACGGATACCTTGAACAAGGCGATCAATGATCAAATGAAGAATGGCAAAACCACCCTGATTGAAGTCATGCTCAATCAGGAACTGGGCGAACCGTTCCGTCGCGACGCGATGAAAAAGCCGGTGGCGGTGGCAGGTATCTCTGCCGATGACATGAACGGCGCCTGAAAAATCGTGTTAGATCGACAAGCAAAACGATCCATCGCATGAGCGTACTGGGAGACATCCAGACCCGTGCGGCGGCTCACCCCGCTCATATTGTGTTGAGCGAAGGCCACGATCCTCGGATCGTGGCCGCTGCCGTGCGCGCTGTGGCGTTGGGCATCGCCACAATCACATTGGTCGGAGAAACCAAAACAATCTCAGCCGCTCTGGCAACTGAAAACGCGGCAATGTCCGATCAGTTGATGATCGCTGACCCTGCGACTTCTTTGATGACACCGCAGATCGTCCAAACCGTTTTTGCCCTGCGGAGCCACAAGGGCATCACAAAAGAACAAGCAACTGAATTGGCCAAAGATCCGATGGTCTATGCAGCGGCGCTTGTGCACATGGGGTTTGCTGATGGCACCGTGGGCGGCGCGGTTGCGACCACGTCGGATACAGTGCGCGCAGCATTGCAGTTCATCGGGAAAGCTCCCGACGCAGCCTTGGTTTCCAGCTTTTTTCTGATGGTCCTGCCCAAAGGGCATCCATCGGGCCGTTCGGCCATGATATTCAGCGACAGTGGTCTCGTTATTGATCCTACGGCACAGGAATTGGCAGCCATCGCGGCCCAAGCCGCCGCATCTTGCGCCGCACTGTTAGCCGTTAAACCCAAGGTCGCGCTGTTGTCATTTTCGACTAAAGGCAGTGCGCGCCACCCGAGCGTATCAAAGGTGACAGAGGCAAGTGAAATTCTGCATGCCCAGCACCCCGAAATCGCTTCGGATGGCGAATTGCAATTTGATGCGGCCTTTGTGCCCAGTGTTGGCACATCCAAAGCCAAAGGGTCAGATGTCGCCGGTCAAGCCAATGTCATGATCTTTCCAAACCTCGACGCAGGCAACATCGGATACAAAATTGCACAGCGAGTCGGTGGTTGCACAGCCATTGGACCAATTCTTCAGGGTCTTAAAAAACCCGCCAACGATCTCAGCCGTGGTTGTACAACCGATGATGTCCTGCACATGATCGCTGTAACCGCGCTTCAATCCGCTGCTTTGAAAGGGACCTTATGAACCAGCCCAAGCTTGATTTATCCCCCAAGGTTTCGGACGAGATCCGCAAAACCACCTGCTACATGTGCGCCTGCCGCTGCGGCATTAATGTGCATATGAAAGACGGCAAGGTCGCATATATCGAAGGCAACCGGGATCACCCTGTGAACAAGGGTGTATTGTGTGCCAAAGGCTCCGCCGGGATCATGCAGGTTAACGCACCATCGCGTCTGCGCGCACCACTGAAACGGGTCGGTCCACGCGGATCTGGCGAGTTCGAGGAAATCAGCTGGGACGAGGCCTTGGGTATCGCAACAAACTGGCTTGAACCAATTCGCAAAGATGACCCGTCCAAATTAGCGTTTTTCACCGGTCGTGATCAATCACAGTCCTTTACCAGCTTTTGGGCGCAAAATTTTGGAACACCAAACTATGCGGCACATGGTGGCTTTTGCTCGGTGAATATGGCTGCAGCCGGCATCTATACAATGGGTGGCGCGTTCTGGGAATTCGGCCAGCCAGATTGGGATCACACCAAGCTGTTCATGCTGTTTGGTGTCGCCGAAGACCATGACAGCAACCCAATCAAGATGGGCATTGGCAAAATCAAAGCACGCGGGGCGCGCGTCATTGGCGTGAACCCTATCCGCACCGGTTACAACGCGGTGGCAGATGACTGGGTTGGCATCACACCAGGCACAGACGGGCTGTTCATCCTGTCCATGGTCCACTGCCTCATGAAAGCAGGCAAAATCGATGTCAACTATCTGGCGCAATACACCAACGCGCCTTGCTTCGTGAACGGAGACGAAAAATCCTCCGAATTTGGCCTTTTATTGCGCGATGATGACGGCAAAGAATTAGTAATGGACCGCACCACAGGCAAGCTGACCCCGTTTGACCAAAAGGGCGTAAAGCCCGATCTAGCCGCCACGCACCGCCATGCAGGTATCACTCACAATACCGTCATGCACCATATGGCAGACCGCTATTTATCTGACGACTATGCACCCGAAGCGGTTGCCGAGCGCGTCGGCATCTCTGCCAAGCGCATCCGTACGTTGGCCGCCGAGATAGCGCGCGTCGCCTTTGACGAGGCGTTTGAGCTAGAACAAGAATGGACTGATTTCCGCGGTCAAACGCACAAGACAATGCAAGGCCGACCGGTCAGCTTTCATTCCATGCGCGGGATCAGCGCGCACGCCAACGGCTTCCAAACTTGTCGCGCACTGCACGTATTGCAAATCCTATTGGGCAGCGTCGAAGTGCCCGGTGGGTTCCGTTTTAAGCCGCCCTATCCAAAACCTGCAACGGCCCATCCCAAGCCGCATTGCAAGGTCACACCGGGCGCACCGCTCGATGGCCCACACCTGGGCTTTACCCACGGCCCTGACGACCTTGCATTGCGCGAAGACGGCACGCCTGCACGGATCGACAAGGCTTTCTCCTGGGACAACCCGATGTCAAGCCATGGTCTGATGCATATGGTGATCTCAAACGCATATGCCGGCGATCCCTACAAAATCGACACGTTGTTCATGTATATGGCCAACATGTCGTGGAACTCGTCGATGAACACACGCGGCGTAATCGACATGCTGACCGATACGGATGAAAACGGCGATTATGTGATCCCCCGCATAATCTATTCGGATGCGTATAGTTCGGAAATGGTGGCCTATGCAGACCTAATTCTGCCTGACACAACCTATCTGGAACGGCACGACTGTATCTCATTGCTCGATCGTCCAATCTGCGAGGCTGACGCTGCTGCCGACGCCATTCGCTGGCCCGTGATCGAACCTGACCGCGACGTTCGTGGCTTCCAGTCTGTGCTATGTGATCTGGGTGCCCGACTGAACCTGCCAGGCTTTACAAACGAAGACGGCAGCCAGAAGTACGACGATTATGCCGACTACATCGTCAATCATGAGCGCAAGCCCGGCATTGGCCCGCTTGCAGGTTGGCGCATGGGCGAAAATGGTACACAATCAGGGCGTGGTGCCGCCAACGAAAGCCAACTTGAAAACTATATCGAGAATGGTGGATTTTTCGTTGAACATATTCCGCAAGGGGCGAACTATTACAAACCCTGGAATGCGGACTATCAAGATTGGGCAGTAGGCATGGGGCTGTATGATAGCCCGCAACCCTATCTATTTTCACTTTATGTTGAGCCGATGCGCCGCTTCCAGCTTGCCGCAGAAGGGCATGGGGACCGTCAGCCACCAGATCATCTGCGCGACCGGATCAAAGCAACTATGGACCCGTTGCCCATTTGGTACGATCCGGCCGCAGAGAACAGAGCTGATGAATTCCCCATAACCGCGCTCACACAGCGACCCATGGCGATGTACCATTCGTGGGGGTCGCAAAACGCATGGCTGCGTCAACTGCATGGGCATAATCCGCTCTATGTGCCAACCAAGCTGATGCGCGAAAACGGGCTACAAGATGGCGATTGGGCCCGCGTTACATCACCGCATGGTGCAATAACGGTCCCCGTTCTGGAAATGGCGGCACTGAACGAAAATACAGTGTGGACGTGGAACGCAATCGGAAAGCGCAAAGGGGCCTGGGCGCTCGACGAAAACGCGCCTGAAGCAACGCGCGGCTTTTTGCTCAACCACCTGATCCACGAGTTGCTGCCACCCAAAGGCGATGGGCTTCGCTGGGCCAATTCTGATCCGATCACCGGTCAAGCAGCTTGGTTCGACCTGAAGGTGCGCATTGAAAAAACAGATCCGCCCACTGAAAGCCAGCCCGCGATGGACCCAGTCAAATCTCCAGTAGGCCGCGGCCCCAAAGATTTAACGTGGAAGGTGGGCAAATGAACCCAATACGGCGCACCCTTTTTGCCATCGCTGCATTTGTCGCCCTCGCCGTTGGCTCGTTTGTCTACTTCATAGCCAACTGGGACACATCCAAAACCAAAGCTGTCGGCGCAATGAATATCGCACCAGCCCAGACGGCGTTTCACTTAACTATTAAAAAATATAAGCTGGTCGGGAATAAAGGCCCGGTTCTTCCTTACCCAACAGAGGGACATGTCACATGACAACTCTGCCCACCTCAACCACCAAAAAGCTGGGTCTTGTCATCGACCTGGACACATGTGTGGGCTGCCATGCCTGCGTAATTTCGTGCAAGGGCTGGAACACTGAAAACTACGGCGCGCCCCTGGCAGATACCGACGCATACGGTTCAGACCCGTCTGGCACATTTCTCAATCGTGTTCACAGCTTTGAGGTTCAACCCGAACAAGGTACTGCACAACTGGTCCACTTTCCCAAGTCCTGTCTGCATTGCGAAGACGCTCCCTGTGTCACGGTCTGTCCAACAGGTGCAAGCTATAAGCGAGTTGAAGACGGCATTGTTCTGGTCAACGAAAGCGACTGTATCGGCTGCGGCTTATGTGCTTGGGCCTGCCCCTACGGTGCTCGGGAAATGGATGCCGTAGAAAAGGTGATGAAGAAATGTACGCTTTGCGTTGATCGGATCTATAATGAGAACCTGCCCGAGCAAGACCGCGAACCGGCCTGCGTGCGCACGTGCCCAGCAGGTGCGCGTCATTTTGGCGACTTTTCCGACCCCGAAAGCAACGTTTCAAAACTGACCGCCGAACGTGGCGGCATCGACCTGATGCCAGAACAGGGCACCAAGCCCGTCAATAAATACCTGCCACCCCGCCCCAAAGACACTTTGTCAGAGGGTGCAGGCGATATCGACATTCTTGCACCATACCTTGAACCCGTCGCACAAGAAACCAAGGGTTTTCTGGGTTGGCTCGACAAGACACTGGAGAACCTCTGATGCATCCTGCCCCGTCCGTTATTTTCTTTACTGTGTTCAGCGGTGTTGGCTTTGGGCTACTGATCTTTCTGGGCCTCGGCTTGCCAGCTGTTACTGGGCTGAACGCGTTTGCGTTCTTCGTGATTGCTTACCTGTGTGCGGTCGGTGGGCTGGTGTCGTCCACCTTTCACCTTGGCCATCCCGAACGCGCGCTTAAGGCGTTTAAGCAGTGGCGGTCATCTTGGCTCAGTCGCGAGGGCGTATGCGCTGTCATCGCGCTGATGGTCATGGCGCTTTATGGTGCTGGTCTGGTGTTCTTTGAAACGCGTTGGGTGGCGCTTGGGTTGATAGGCGCGCTGTTTTCCTTGCTCACCGTATTCACCACATCAATGATCTATGCCCAACTTAAAACAATTCCACGCTGGAATTCACCGCTGACACCACTCATGTTTCTAAGCTTTTCGCTCGCAGGCGGTGCCCTTCTGGCCGGGCAAATTACTACGGCAACCGTCTTGGTGTTGCTGGCTGCAATTGTTCAGGTCGTTCTTTGGATGATTGGCGACGGTGCGCTGGCAAACTCAGGCACAAACCTTGCGACGGCGACAGGTCTGGGCACCAATGGCAACGTTCGGGCGTTTGAGCCGCCCCACACAGGCACAAACTACCTGCTCAAGGAGTTTGCATTTGTCGTGGGTCGAAAACACAGCATGAAATTGCGCCTGATCGCAATTGCGCTGTTTGCAGTCATCCCACTTTTATTGCTGCTGTTGGCACCGTTTTCACATTGGTTGGCGGTGTTGGTACTGATCAGCCATTTGGGTGGCGCATTCGCGTCTCGCTGGCTATTTTTTGCAGAGGCTGAGCACGTGGTCGGCCTTTATTACGGCAAACGATAAGCCGCTGTGTCAGGGCGCCATCCGGCGCCCATCCGGCGCTACAACAAGCCAGCGTGTACCAATGCCGCATCGACTAGCGCTTTCGTCTCGTCTGACAAGCAAGTCAAAGGCAGGCGCACCTCATCAGAGCATAGGCCAAGCCGAGACATCGCATATTTGGCACCGACCAGCCCAGGTTCGGTAAAAATCGCCTTGTGCAACGGCATCAGTTTGTCTTGCACCTCAAGCGCTCTAGCGAAATCGCCAGCAAGGCAAGCTTCCTGCACCTGACTGAGGAGTTTGGGCGCCACATTTGCCGTGACCGAGATACAGCCGACCCCACCATGTGCATTGAAGCCATGCGCAGTGGCATCTTCGCCCGACAGCTGGATAAAGTCGTCGCCGCACGCCAAGCGCGTGTCACAGACCCGCGCCAGATCTCCAGTAGCATCCTTAACGCCTACAATACGAGGTAGCTTGGCAAGTTCAGCCATCGTTTCAGGGGTCATATCAACAACCGAACGTCCGGGGATATTATAAATGATGATTGGAATTTCCGCGCAGTCATGCAGCGCTGCAAAGTGCGCAACCAAACCGCGTTGGGTTGGCTTATTATAATATGGGGTAACGACCAGAGCTGCGTCGGCCCCGACCTTTTCCGCGTACTGAACGAAACGAATTGCCTCTACCGTATTGTTCGAACCGGCACCCGCAATCACTGGAACCCGGCCTGCCGCAGCCTTGACAACAGTCTCGATAACCGTCTCGTGCTCGGTATGGGTCAAAGTTGGGCTTTCGCCAGTCGTACCGACGGGAACAAACCCATGCGACCCTTCACCGATGTGCCATTCCACCAGCTTCTTGAGGGCTTCCAGATCCAAAGCGCCGTTACGAAACGGCGTGACGAGGGCAGGCATAGAACCTTTAAACATTCTCACGCTCCATTATTACGTGTGGCAGGCAGAGGGCCTGAGACGAATTTCGCGTATGCCCGGAACGTTAGTTGTAATTGCACGATCCGAGCATATGCTTACAGCGTGTATCCAAGGGCAGACCAGAAATGCAAGAGATGAGCCGCTTTGCCATTGCAATCTTTTTGTTTTTTGCCAGCGCTTTTGCGGTGTCAGCGGAACGTCCACGCCCCTTGGCATGGGCGATGGACGCGGTGCGGGCGGAAAACTGGGAAACGGCAGCCAAACTTGCTGCACGTGATGGCGATGTGGCCGCCGACATTATAGAATGGCACCGTTTGCGCGCAGCGCGGGGCAGCTTTGCTGACGTCATAGCCTTTCTTGACCGTCGCCCTCACTGGCCCGGAGAGCCCATGTTGCGCCGCCGGTCCGAGGCGGTCGTCACCGAACAAAAAGATGAAGATATCCTCGCATTCTTTGCCGCGTTTCCCGCGCAAACACCCGAAGGAGTGCTCGCCCACGCCAACGCTTTGGCACGCAGCGGCGCAAGCGCGGATGCGAGGGCTAATATCGTGCTAGCTTGGTGCGCGATGTCTATGAACGAAACAACACAGAACGAATATTTGAAGACGAATGGCGACCTGCTTGCAAGCCATCACATCACGAGGCTGGATGGTCTGCTATGGAGCAACAAGACAAAAGATGCCCGCCGAATGCTCAAGCTGGTCCCAGCCGACCATCAAGCATTGGCAAAAGCACGTCTGGCCCTGCAGCAACAGTCTGATGCTGTAGATGCGCTGATCAAAGCTGTTCCAAAAGCTTTGGCGGATGATCCGGGTCTGGCCCATGCTCGGTTCGAATGGCGTGTGCGCAAAGGGCGTTGGGAAGATGCCAAGGCACTGCTGCGCGATCGGTCCCAATCCGCCGAAAGGCTGGGCCGGCCAGATTCCTGGGCGCAGCGCCGACTCGGATTGGCCCGCGACGAAATGCGCGACGGTAGTGCTGCATTGGCCTATGAACTGGCTGCTCGCCATTTTTTGACAGAGGGCGCGTCATATGCGGACCTTGAATGGCTGGCGGGCTATATCGCATTGCGCAAGCTACAAGACCCGATCACCGCCTTGACGCACTTCCAGAACCACCGCGCCGCAATTCTATCGCCGATCTCAATTGGCCGGGCGGCATATTGGATTGGTCGCACGCATGAAACTCTTGGCAACGGTCGTGCCGCAAAAGCGGCCTATGCCGAAGGAGCGCGATACCAGACATCGTTTTATGGATTGCTGGCAACAGAGCGCGGCGGCTTTCCGATGGATCCGGATCTGGATGGTCGCGAGGTATTTGAAGACTGGCGCAGCTCTGACCTCGTGCGCCACGATGTTTTTGAAGCCGGTATGCTTTTGCAAGCATCGGGTGAACTGTACTTGGCCGGGCGCTTCTGGGCGCATCTTGCCGAAGATCTCGATCGTGAAGAAGCAGGTCAGTTGGGTCAGGCCGCGATCGATGCAGGCCAGCCAAATATGGCGGTCAGGATAGGCAAACGTGTTGCCAAACGGGGCGAAACACTGCACGCGGCGTACTATCCTTTGCACCCGCTGGCCTATGCAAATCTGCCCATGGCCCCAGAGATGAATCTTGCCATCGCGCGGCGCGAAAGCGAATTTGATCCATCTGTTCAAAGCGGCGCGGGTGCACGTGGACTGATGCAGGTCATGCCCGCCACCGCCAAGGATGTGGCCGCAGATTTGGGTCGCAGTGCTGAACATAGCACCGCACGTCTGACCTCTGATCCCGTATATAACGCTGAGCTTGGCGCAACTTTTCTGTCTCAACTGGCAGGTCAGTTTGGTGGAAATGTTATCCTGATGTCTGCGGCATATAACGCAGGGCCAAGCAGGCCAATACGTTGGATGACCCTGTACGGCGACCCTCGCAAGGGTTCAGAAGCATATGATGTCGTGGACTGGATCGAACACATCCCCTTTGGCGAGACCCGCAACTACGTGATGCGAGTCGCCGAAAGCTTGCCGATCTATCGCGCGCGCCTTGGAAAGTATCCTCTTCCTATCCCATTCAGTGCCGAGCTTGCCGGCTCAACTCTGCTGTCTTTCGCGCCAAAGGGTGAATAGACCGGCACACACGATGATGCCCGCTCCGATCAGAACATTAGGTTCAAGCACCTCGCCAAACAAAGTAATCCCAACGAGCGCAGCAAAAACCATTTGGAAATAAGCAAAGGGTTGCACTGCGCTGGCTTCCGCCACCTCATAGCAGCGGATCAACAGCCAATGACCCAGCGCGCCCGTGATACATAGTACACCCATCCAAGCCCAATCTCCGCGGCCCATCGGTTCCCAAAACCACAAGCCAACGGCGGTGACGGCCAGCGCACCCATGGTACCCGTCCAGAAGAAACTGGTCGCAGCAGTGTCATCGCGCGCCACAAAGCGTGTCAAAAGCCCATAGATCGCGAACATGATCGCTGAAACCAACGGGATGGCGGCCGCAGGATCAAACACGCCCAAACCAGGCCTGAGGATAACAAGAACGCCCATGAATCCCACAAAGATCGCCAACCAGCGCCGCCAGCCCACATGCTCACCCAAGATTGGGCCGGACAAGGCCGCGATCAGCAATGGATAGGCCGCAAATACCGCATGGCTTTCCACCAGCCCCAAAACAGTAAACGCAGTGACCATCACGCAGATCTCTGCCGCCAGCAAAACACCACGTAATATCTGGATCGCCGGGCGCGCAGTACGTGCGGCCACGGCAATCCCACCCGCTTTTCGAGCTGCAATGGCGATGACGAAAGCTGCGAAAAACCAATAGCGGATCATCACGACCATGTAGACGTTGTATTCGCCGGCAAGGTGCCGCGAAATCCCATCTTGTCCGGCGAACACCACCGATACAGCAATCATCAGCGCAATGCCAAGCCGCGCATTGTTGCCCGCGCTCATGCAAGGACCGCGTGCGTCATGTGGCGTTTGCGCCCAAAGCCCGGCGCCCGCGTCACATGAAACCCGGCGTCCTGCAACCCGCGCCGCACAAAGCCAGCCGCCGTATAGGTGGCTGCTGTGCCTCCCTGTGCAGTATGGGCGGCCACCGCCTGCAACAAATCCTGCCCCCAAAGCTCAGGGTTTTTGGCGGGCGAGAACCCGTCAAGGTACCATGCATCAGCCCGTTCGCCCCAAGACGGCACCGTCTGTCGGGCATCGCCCAAAATCAAGGTCAGGTGCACATCTTCAAATGTGCAGACACCAACGCCCTTCTGCATGGCGTTCACCAACTGCGTTGCAAGCCCTGACAGCGCAGGAAAAGCAGCCAGCGCTGTGGCCATATCCGCAGGTGACATGGGAAAGGCTTCAAAGCTGGTAAAGTGCAGCGTTCCACCCGCGCCACAGGCGCGCCAGGCAGCCCATGTCGTCAAAAAGTTCAAACCGGTGCCAAAACCCAGTTCGCCCACATGAAATTCGTCTCGAAATCGTGCAGGCAGGTCATTACCCGCGAGAAACACATGCTCGGTTTCGGCCAGTCCATTTTCAAGGCTGAAATAGGGATCGTCAAAATGCAACGACACCGGTACAGCGTCCTCGCGCCATTCCAATTCTGCCTGCTGGTCCTGCATCCGTTACCCCTGTATGAGCTGTCCATCGATGTGACAGTGGCGGAAGGGGCACATATTGGCAACGGCAGACATCACAGTGCGCGGCGCGGGGATCTTTGGGTTGTCAATAGCGTGGACGCTGGTGCAACGCGGGGCGCGGGTACAGGTGATCGACCCACATGGCCCGGCGGCAGGTGCAAGCGGTGGGATCGTCGGCGCGCTCGCCCCGCACGTGCCCGAGAACTGGAACCCTAAAAAGCAGTTCCAACTGGAAAGCCTATTGATGGCGCGCTCCTTTTGGGCCGAGGTGGAGGACATGGGCGGCCTGTCTCCGGGTTATGCGCGTGTTGGC
>Ga0209659_1001529_pt1 | contig 13316 bp, 12 predicted proteins | sample SaaInlLV_10m_DNA_FD_184658 | JGI IMG/M metagenome (GOLD analysis project Ga0209659, IMG submission 184658) | Marine microbial communities from expanding oxygen minimum zones in the Saanich Inlet - SI072_LV_10m_DNA (SPAdes) (version 2) | ecosystem: Environmental > Aquatic > Marine > Intertidal... | reverse complement strand
TACAGAAAGTACTAGCTCCCCAACTTACACATTAACTAATTCTGTGGGTTGTGATTCATTAGTTACACTAAATCTGACTATCTACAATAGTTATAATTTAGATACAAATATTACATCATGTGACGCCTTTGTCTGGGACGATAGTACATACATAGAAAGCGGTGTTTACACTAATATCTATACTAGTATAAACGGATGTGATAGTGTCTATACTATTAACTTATCATTACTAGAAACCACATACGGAATAGACTCTATAGTATCTTGTGATGAATACACTTGGATTGATGGTATAAGCTATACAGAAAACACAAACTCTCCAACTTTCACATTAACAAACTCTGTGGGTTGTGATAGTGTTGTTAACCTAAACTTAACTATTTTAGAAAGTACAGAAACTAATACTTCAATTGTGGCATGTGATAACTTTGAATGGTACGGAACAACCTACTACCAAAGCGGAACCTATTACAATTATTCAATTAATTCTATTGGTTGTGATTTAATTGAAGTTTTAGAATTAACCATTGAATACTGTGGTTGTATTGACCCTGTTGCTGATAATTTTAATCCAAATGCAACATTGGATGATGGAAGCTGTGTCTATTGTGAGTCATTTTCAATAATTATAACAGCTAGTTCGGATGTTTCTGAATTTGGTGGTAATGATGGTTACGTATTTGCTTCTGGTATTGGTGGTTCAGCTCAATACAGCTTAAATGTATTTGATGAAAACTTTATCCCACAAAATCCATTTGGTTTAACAGCTGGCATTTATACAGTGGCTGTATTTGACGCTGTAACTGGATGTGTGGCTGAAACATTATTTACAATTTACGAGCCAACTGTTTATTTTAATTGTACAAATCTAGGGTGTGTTGAATCTTCTGTAATAGATGACTCCTACTATACACTAGAAGAATGTGAAGCAAACTGTTCCTCAGTAACAGTTTCGCCATGCGACAGTGTTCCAAATGGTTTATTTGTTGATAATGTTATCGATAATAGAATACGATTCAATTGGTCACCTACTGAAGTAGCTCCTTCTCACTACATGATAAGGTACCGAGAGTTAGGCACTAATAGCTGGACAGTAATTACGGCAGGTCCTGTAAACACACAAGCCTATTACGGAACGAGCAGGACACGTTACTTTATGGAACCAGCCACTACTTACGAATGGTCAATAAGAGCTAGAGTATTAAATGATGACTTATCAATAGATTGTCAATCGGCTTGGTCAGCAACTTCTGAGTACACTACTCTACCCGCTTGTGCTAACCTTGAAAATCTGTCGATATTTACTGAAGCAAATTGGGTAACCTTCTTCGCCGATGCACCTTCAGAAGAATGGGGCGTATGGCAATCAAAAGGAAAGATTCGAGAATTTGGGTCAACAAGTTACCGCTATGTAAACGGAGATGATAATGGAAACATAAACTCCTTAAAAGGAAACTTTACAGAATCTACTAATTATGAATGGCATACTAAGGCATGGTGTACAGCAAATGTAGATGAAGACGGTAATTCAGATCCAATGTACCATTCAGGATGGGGCGAATTCTCAAACTTTACTACTGAAGACCCTTGCGATAAGATGCCTATAAACTTAAGTACAAGTTCAAATGGAGCTAATACGGCTGTAATAATGTCTTGGGATACACCACTAAGTGGAAACCCAGACCATTACTTCTTGGAAATGACAAACATTACTAGTGGAGACTTTTACGAATGGAACAATATTCCTGGAACTGATAATTCTAAAACTAAATTCAATCAAAGTTCTGGTGATGAAATTTCTTGGAAAATACGCGGGGCTTGTGGAACTAATGGAACCTCATTTGCTACTCCATTTTCATCAACTGTATACTACGTTTTAGGTGGTGAAAAATTATCAAATGTGCAGAATCTGTTGGTATACCCTAACCCTTCAAGAAATGAGTTTATTATATCCTTTGATATCTCTGAACGTCAAATAGTTGACTTGAAAGTTGTAAACTCTATTGGACAAGAAGTTTATGAGAATTCTCTCGAAATTAAAGGTACGTTTGATACTAAGATTGATTTATCAGGATATTCAAAAGGAGTTTACAACCTAAGTATCGAAACCACAGATGGAATAAAAAATCACAAACTTATTCTTCAATAAGAATTAGTTTATAGTTACATAATGAAAATTAAGCTAATAGTATTCTTAAGTTTACTATCTATTAATTTGTATTCTCAAGTTGTATTAACTGAGTATCCATTAGATAATCAATTAATTGGTAGAGACGTTATAACGAATTCTGGCACCTTCAATATTGCTGGAGAAGTTTATAATTCAGAAATAGCATATAGTTCTATTTCTATCATTGTTAATAGAGAAGATGATTTACATGAGTATCAGACTCTAAATTTATCTTTTGACGATAGTACTATATTCTTCAGTTTTGAAATTACAATTGCTGCAGAATTAATGAACTATTCTGTAAATCTTTACAGTCATTTTGGCAACGACAGTACCCAAGAATTGAACATTATAAATATTGTTTGTGGAGATGTATTTATAATTCAAGGACAATCCAATGCTCAGGCAAAAATGGAAAATGGTAGCTCTCAAGAGTTTCAAAATGATTTTATTAGGGTTTATTCATCAAGTACGGATAGCATAGATTTATTAATTGAAAACCATCAATGGTATTATGGACAAGGTGATGGAGGTATGGAAACAAATGGAAATACCGGACAATGGGGATTACGATTTGCCAAACATCTTGTTGATTCTCTAGGAATTCCAGCAGCTATTTTTAACCAATCATTAAGCGGAACAGGAATAAACAGTTTTTTAGCCCCAACAAATTATCAGACTGAACTGGAAAGTATTTACTCAAAATTATACTATCGCTTGACCAAAAATAAACTTCAAGATTTTGTAAAAGCTATTTTCTGGTCTCAAGGTGAATACGATTCAAACGTAAATAGTCCTCTGACAATAGAAAATGGAATAGCAATAGATACAGAAGCCTACAAAAATGCGTTTTTGCAACTTCAAGAATCATGGGATGATGATTTTCAAAATCTAGAGCGCATCTATATTTTTCAAACAAAAAATGGATGCAATAAACCCATTGAAAAATTAATGGATATAAAAGAAGCTCAAAGGCAACTAGCCTTAGAAAGTGAAACTATATCAATAATTCCAACAGCAAGTTTACAGCACCATACTGACAACTGTCATTTCACATTTAGCAATGGATATGAAGAGTTTGGAAATCGACTATTCAATCTAGTTAAAAGAGATGTGTATGGCTATTCCTCAAGTTCAGAAATAGATGCTCCATATGACTTTCAAGCCTACCAAATAGGAATTGATAATATAGTTATTATAACGAATTCTATTGAACTGCAAAGTGATGAATTCGCAAATGATTTCAAATACAATGGATTAAGTATTGATAGCACCAAAATAAGCACCTATAAAAACTATATCATTATTGAAGATTTAGAATTTTTAAACGATACTTCAACACTATCGTATTACGGAGATTATTTGACTGATGGCAACTACATCAGAAATTCTAATGATATTGAAATCGTTTGTTTTAAAAACATTAAAATTTTGGCTAATGCAGGATGGAAATGCAATTCAACAGACTGTGAAATTAGCACGGAAACAATTGAATATAATTCAATAAATGAATGCTTAGAAAGCTGTGGGATGAGTAATCTAATCACCCCCTCTTTTACCAGCAAAAAGTTGAGTAAAATCGTTAATGTTTTGGGGCAAATAAGTTTACCTAAAGTCAATGTACCTCTCTTTTATATATATGAAGATGGGTCAGTTCAGAAAAAAATTATTTTAGAATAATCTAAGACTTCAAGCTCATTAAAATTAAAAAATAGAAAGCTTTTAATATATTTGAAGAAATCTAAACCGTTCATTTATGAAACCTTTATACACCTTAGTCGTTTTATTTTTTCCATTTATTTCTATTGCACAAAGTCCAACATCTCACAATGTTGATGCATCAGATTATAATGTTTTCAGTCCCTCAGACTTAACTATTAATCTAGGAGACACCGTTTACTTTGAAAACTTAAGCACACATAATGCTGTTGAAGTATCTGAAGAGACGTACAACAGTGATGGCACTGCATCCAATGGAGGTTTTGAGTTATATTCGGATGGTTATATTGTATTTGAGGAAGTTGGGACACACTATTATGTCTGCACACCTCATGTTCAAATGGGTATGAAAGGAACTATTACTGTTCAAGGAAATCCAATACAAGGTCAATGGTATGCCGATATTGGCGATTATGTAGAAATTACTTCCAACAATTTTACTATATATATTTTTGATGAAGAAGACTGCTATGAAATCGAAGAATATACCTATGAATTAAATGGAAATTCTATGACTTTATTTGATGATGGCTTTGAAATAAATGTGGAAGTCTTAAATATTACTCCAAGTTCTTTTTCTTTATCAGGACCAGAAGATGATATAATTAACCTTGAGTCTGCTACCTTTGATGCTTCTGAATGGGTTGAATGCGATAACGAAAGTTCTTGGTATTGTATTAATGAGTCATGCTTTGAAGATATGGATGGTGAAGGGGAATTCGACTCTCTTGAGGAATGTGAATTTATGTGTGAAACAATAATTCAAATTACTTATGATTGTATATCAGCTGGCGAATGCTTGGTAGTAATGGATGGTTCAGGAGAGTTTTTTACCTATGAAGAATGTGAAGCTAGTTGCTTTGGTGTAGTTGAAGATAGCTGGAACTGTAATAACGACGCCTGTGTAGACCCATTAGACGGAAGTGGAAACTACCAATCCCTTGAAGAATGTGAAGCCAATTGTAATATAATTGAAGTAACATTTGATTGTATATCTGCCGGGATTTGTATGGAAGTAATGGATGGTACAGGAGAATTTTCATCCATCGATGAATGTTTAACAAATTGTATTCCTATTGAAGATAGTTGGAACTGTATTGATGATGCTTGTCTAGACCCATTAGATGGAAGTGGTGAATTTTCAACATTAAACGATTGCGAACAAGTATGTCAAAATATATCTTCAATCAGTGAAAATTTAATTGATGTAAGTATATTCCCTAACCCCTCTTCAAATATTTTTAATCTAGAGTTTAACTCAGATTCTAAATCTGAAATTATAGTGACTAATGTTTTAGGTGAACAAGTATATATTGAATCAACCCAATCAATTGGTGACTTTGATACTCAAATAGACTTATCTAACTACTCAACAGGGGTTTATAATCTAACTATTAAAACATCTTACGGTATAAGCAATCACAAGCTGATACTTAAATAAAAAAACACTAAAAATATGTTTGGACTTTTCAAAAAAAAATCAAAAAAAGAAAAGCTAATAGAGGCTTACAATAAGAAAAAAGAACAAGCTTTTAAGCTTTCCAGAACTAATAGAAAAGAAAGTGATAAGCTTGAGAAGGAAGCAAATGATATTCTATTAGAAATAGAAAAAATTGATTAATTTTACAAAATGTATAAATACGTATTACTTCTAGTTTTAATAGTAAGTTCTTGTTCAGAACCCAACTCTAGCGTTTCAGACGAAATTACAATTGATATAAACAGCAGTTCTTTTGCTGATAACTTTGTCAATAACACGATGGAGGATAAAGACGTTTTTGTTCGTAAAACTGAAATGAATAATGGTGACAGTATATATTTTATAAGCATGTGCTATATCGGAAATGATTCTTTAACCAAATTTCATGCCGGCTTTAAAGCTGAAAATTCATTTAACAAAGCTAAATACAGTTGGACATCTGATACCTCATTAAATATGACACTCTTTAGTACAGTAAACGATAGTACCGAAATCGTTTATTTAAGAGGAAGAAAAGATGGAAGAGGTGGACAGAATGGGTACATAAACTAAATCCTCTTGTTTCAGTATTAGTTATCGCTAGTTCGAAAACACATTAATTTTATCTAATTGACTTGATTTTGCTTCTTTAATCATTTTTAATGCTAAGTCTTTAACATTAAGTGGTTTTAATGATTTTAAAACTCCTAAAGCAGTCAGTCTGTTAAAAAATTTAACACTTAGCTTTTCAGCTGTCCTCATCAATTCTTTTTGTCTAATTAAGCTAGGTGGCTGGAAAATTTGAATGGTATTAAATGGAAGAAGCTTTACAGACTCTTCCAGCTCTCCCTTTATTTTTGGATAAAAGAATAAAGAATGTTTATTCGCTCCCAATGATGATATTAAAGAATAATGAGGAACACCATTATCAGAAGCCATTTTTGCAAACTCATACTGATAGGTATAGTCAACTAAGTACTGCTTTTCTTTAGATCCTGCATCAGATTTTGTAGTACCTAATGCTGAAAATAAAATATCTCCTTTTACTAAATCCTTGTATTCATTTAATCTAGAAAAGTCAATTTGATGAATGTCTAATTTTTCATGTTCAATATCAACTTTTCTTCGGACGAAAATAGAAATCCTACTAAAATGAGAATCATTCAATAATAGTTTCACAATTTCTTGACCGCTAGCCCCAGTGCCTCCTAAAACTAATGCATGCATAATTGTATAGATTAAGAATAATCAAATCTAAAATAATTAAAATGAAAAAAACAGTACTTATTAAGTTAAAAGGATATCTAAGCTTAGGATTTGAACTACTTTAGGTATAGATAATCTATAAGTTTCAGTAAAATTTAAGCCTCAATTTTTGATTGGGATGGCATCAGAAAAATCTATCTATTTTATGCTTAAGATAAATTATCTTTTCGAATTTGCTTAGCATATTTTTGCATATCAGCTACCTGGTCACTTTCATCAACTATCTCTAATCCTAATAAAGTTTCAATAATATCTTCCATGGTAATAATTCCATCGAATCCACCATACTCATCAACAACTATAGAGATATGTTCTTTTTTTTGCACTAATCGATTGAATAAAACGAAAAGGTTAATGGTATTTGGTACAGTTAAAATATCACGTTTAAAATCTTTCAATGTCTTTTTAGATATATTTTCATCAGAATTGTTTTTCAGTAAATCAAGTAATAAAACATATCCAGAAATTTTTTCTTTTTGTTCAGAAAATAACGGAATTCGCGAAAAATTTGAAATGGGCTTTTGCTCTAAATAGGATTCAAGAGAAAGGTTTTCATTTGCAGAATCAACGACTACTCTTGGCGTTAAAATTTCAGTGACTTTAATCTTTTTTAAATTTAAAATATTTTGAATGATTCTATTCTCATCTTCTGAGAAGATACCCTCATTAAAACCTAAATCTGCCATAGCAGACAATTCTTCTCTTGAAATTATAGTATTTGTTTTTTTAGAAAAAAGCTGAGTTACTTTAAATGAAATTAGAACTAATGGATATGTTAAAAATATCATCCACTTGATTAAAAAATAAGTGGATTTTGATAAATTCTTACAGTATTTAGCACCAAGTGTTTTGGGAATTATTTCTGAGAAAATTAATATGAGAAAAGTTAATATCGCTGAAACTATTCCTAATGATGTATCTCCAAAAAGTTTAGTGGCTTCTGCGCCAACCCCAGCAGCTCCAATTGTATGTGCAATCGTATTTAGTGCTAAAATTGCAGACAATGGCTTATCAACATTTTGCTTGTAATTCAAAAATGAATTAGCCCACTGATATTTATTTTTTATGGTAACAAGGTAAGACTGATTAATGGATAAAAGAACAGCTTCAGTTAGTGAACAAATAAAAGATATAAATAAAGCTATAAAAAGATAAAAAAATAATGCGCCCATCGTATGTTTTAATCAAGACAAAAATAGTATTAGTTGTCAAAGTAAAAAACTTTTGATTTAATTAAAGTTTAATATAAGCAACTCAGTCTTATCGTAACCTATAATCTTAAGTATGTAATAAGTAATTCTTACGTTTTTTTGCACTTTATTTGTAAGCACAACAAAAAACTATTTAGTTTTTTAAAAGGAAATAATCTTAATAAGTATTTAATAAATGGTTCTAATAACTTCTATAGTTCAAATCTTTCTTGCCTTGGCAATGCTATACTATTCTATCCCAAAACTTGTGTTTTCAAAAGAAAAATTAAAACATAAAGGTGGGCAAGAAATGGAGTATGTAGATAGTTTATCAAAAAATCAGCTACTATTGATAGGGATAATTGAATTCTCTACATCATTAGGATTAATTCTTCCAAAAATATTCAATAAATATTCCTGGATTATTAGTCTTTCATCCTTGGTTATAATGTCAGCAATGATAGTTGCTATTATTTTACACGTTCAAAGAAACGATGGAGCTAAAGCAATTCTTATCAACATTTTATATATATTTATGTCAATTATTGTCATTTTAGGTAATCAGATTTAAAAAAATAAAAATATGGATTATATACTTTACATCAATTTAATAGTATCACTTTCAATCTTAAATGTGTGGTTACTACGTTATAATAATAAAACACCATATAGAGGTGGTGATGCAACTTCATTAAAAGAAGAATTTCACATATATGGTCTTCCAAATTGGTTTATGTACATAATTGGCGCAATAAAAGTCATTCTAGCAATTTTATTAATCGTTGGGATATGGAACCAACAAATTAATATTTATGTAGTATCGTCAATGATTTTGTTAATGCTTGGAGCTCTTGCAATGCATTTTAAAGTAAAAGACCCAATCAAGAAGTCTCTTCCAGCTTTCAGTATATTAATTTTACTAATATTTGTTTTATTTAATTACGTCCAATAAAATCAAGAGTTATATTTCATTAAATTGAAACTAAACCCTCACTTTCTAGTGAGGGTTTTTTTATTACATCCCAAACTGTCTTAACAGTGAAGATAAATCACTCAATTTTTAATGATATTTTTATAAGAATAATTAGGTTCTTTAATAAATTTTATGTTTCTATTGTACTATAAAATTTACAACAGTATGAAAAATAAAAAAACAGAATTTGAAAAATACATTGAAGCTATGAAATTTGTTGCAAAAGCATTTGGAGGTTCTTCTAAAAATTTAGAAGTTTTAATTCGTAAAGTATCTAAACCAATGAAAAAGAAGAATTGACAATTAAATAAATTCAGTTTGATTTTTAGGTCATAACAACCTACATTTTTCTAATTACATCACACTATAAAAAGTGAGGGCTTAGATTTTACTAAAGTATAAGTTTATGATTATTAATTTATTTCTCGTTTAATACTGCAACCTTTAGCATTTGTTTCTTTAATCTTAATATCTACTGCTGAAACCATCTGCTGAATGGCATCTAATAAATATGTTTCTTTTACTTGTGATATATCTCGGAAATTATCATCAATAGCTCCTTTATAAACTAATTTTTTATTTTCATCGAACAAATAGATATGTGGCGTAGTTTTAGCTCCAAAAGCATTAGCAACAGCACTATTTTGATCAATCAAGTAAGGGAAAGTATAGCCCATACTTTTCGCATAATTTTTCATTTCTTCTTTGGAATCGTCGCCATTGCGTTTTGCTTCATTAGAATTAATGTATACCATTCCGACCTTATTAATTTGACACATTTCTTCTAGTTGTCTATAGCGATCTTCCCACATAACTACAAAAGGGCATGTATTACAACTAAAAACAACCAATAAACCATTTTCATTAAAATTGTTATCTAATGACATTTTTTCATCAGTCACGTTAATCATTAATTCTTTAGACATAGGAATAATTGAACCTAGTTCAAGTGGACTGTTTATTTGTGCAATAGAGTTATTACTAGTTAAAATAAATAAAATAAGCAGAGTATATAGTGCTTTCATAATTGAAAATTTAAGTTACATCAAATCTAATATTTTAGTTTGAGTAATAGTACAATTAAAGTGCTTATTAAAAAACTTTAGGTTTAACTATTACGTCAAAAGTTTATTGGAAATGATAAGATAAAGTGGGAGTATTATTTTTGATAAATTATAAACCCAAGAATTATTTTATTTCTTTATCATTAGCTTCGGCTTCCTCTTGTGATTTATGTCCCCAATTGATCATATAAAATAAACCAATTAAATAAATTGAGAAAATAATAAATCCGACGATGAACATTGATTTTGACAACATAACTATTCTTTATTATTAAAAAAATCACTTCTTCTTTGTCTTAAAGCCACAGCAAATAACAAAATTGTTGCAGGCCAATGAGCTGAATATTGTGCAGACTCTAAATCTCCAATATAACCTAGAAAAATTGAGTATAACATAGCAAAAAACGCTATAATAATGGGGTAATAAACTTTTATAAAGTCAGATATTTTATTCATGTGAGTAGTTGTTATAGTTATCAGTCTTAAATATACTAATTAATTGGTATTGTAAAACCTTGCGTTGATTTCCAATACGTCACTAAGTTTGTTGGTAGTGAATAGATAGAGTGGGGTCTTATAAAAAACCCTCACTGTAGAGTGAGGGTTTAGAATTTACTGAAGTATCAGTTTATGATTACTTAATCCATCAGAGGTTTTTATGGTTAAGTTATAAATGCCTTTAGAATAGTTTGATAGGTCTATTTGAGTTTTAAATTCTCTACTAGATTGTGTTGATTCAAAATATATTTTTTCTCCTAATATATTAGTTACTAAAATTTCAGTTTCAGAATCTGAGTTAAACTCTAGATTGAAAATGTTTGATGATGGGTTAGGGAAAATATTAACTTCAATTATATTTTCATTAACTGAAGAAATATTTCCGCATTCAGATTCACACACATCAAAAGACTGATATATTCCTGTACCGTCCATAGGATCTATACAAGCATCATCAATACAATTCCAGCTATCAGGAATTGTAATATTGCAGTTAGCTTCACACTCTACTAAAGATTGATAAATTCCTGTACCGTCCATTGGATCTATACAACTTTCATCTATACAGCTCCAGTTTTCAAAACAATCTATGCTAAAATAGTGTTGTGAATCTATGTAAGTAAAGGAGTTATTTGCAAATCCAACGTCCCAGACTTTAATACAATAAAGTGAAGAGTTATTGAGGCATATAAAAGAATTTAAAAGCGTATTCTGACTTATATCTAAGTCAATTAAGTTATTGGAGCCACAGTATAATTTAGTTAATTGGGTATTCAGATTAATATTCAGGATACTAATCTGATTATTGCTACAATACAAATTAGTTAAAAGGGTGTTTTGACTTAAGTCTAAACTTGTTATTAGGTTTGTACCACAATTAAGATTAGTTAATTCCGCATTTTGACTAACATCTAAACTAATAAGCTCATTGTTAGAGCAATACAAATTAACTAACATAGTATTTTGACTAACATCCAGATTTATAAGCTCGTTGTTAGAACAATATAAATTAACTATTGAAGAATTTTGACTTAGATTTAGTTCTGTTAATTGATTGCCATTACAATATAAATCAACTAATTGCTGATTTTGACTTAAGTTTAATTCAGTAAGTTCGTTATTACTACAGTGTAAATATGTCAATTGAGTAAAATCTTCAATTCCTGTTAAGTCTGATATTTCACTATCTCCAACATTTAAATAGGTAAGGGTGTTTATATTATTGGTAATAACATAATCATCCATTACATTATCATATCCAAGATTGATTAGTTTTTGTTCAAAATTATCATCAGGAATATATGTAAGCTCAAGATTACAGTTTGCTTCACATTCTTCTAAAGATTCATATTCTCCTGAGCCATCTTGTGGATTATAACAACCATTAGCATTACAATTATATGAAATTGCTGGAAGTGATACTATGAATGTACATTCGTTTTCACAGAAATTACCTTCTGAATATTGATTATAGGTTTCAACTGTAATCAATCCATTTTCACCTTCTGGAATATCCCATAGAATTTCGAAATAACTTCCTTGTGATGATATTATTTCTCCACCTTGAACAATCAAATTAGTTGATATGTTAGAATTATTATAATTCTGGTAATAAAAATATTCTTGAATCTGTCCATTTTGAACAGTTGATTCACCAATAATTTCACAATAAACTTCATTTATTTGAAGGCCAAACTGAAATGTTTCTGAACATTGATGTATTTGGGATGTAACTGTAAAATAGTAATTCCCAGATGATAAGTTATTGTAATTGCTTACATATTCGTTATCACTATTATAAACAGCAATATCATTTAATGTTTCAATGCCATCAGGCCCAGAAATATCAACAATATAAAGCCATCCATCATTCGCTTCTTGACATGAAGGGTCCTGAGTTTCAAATATTACAACTATATCCTCTTCACATTGATATTCACCATTACAATCGTATCCAGGTTCAGGGTATATACAGCTATCTAAAATTGTTGCATTTGGATTATAATTACAAGCATTATCATCATTACATCCTGAAATATCTAACTCATCACATATACCATTTTGGTTTATATCGTTTAAACAGTTTCCATTACAATCGTAAAGTTCAATTGGATATTCACAACTAAAATCATTAATGGTTGCCTCTGGATCAAAATTGCAAGCATTATCATCAGTGCAACCAAATGCGAAACATTGTGCCTGACATTCTTCTAAAGATTGATATTCTCCTGAACCGTCAATAGGATCATAACAACCATTAGCACTACAAGTCCATGATTCAAAAGAGTTTACAGTCAAAACATATCCATTTACCTCTTCATATTCGCCTAGAGTTTCATAAAAATTAATAGTTCCAATTAAATTTGCATTTAGCCAACCGTTTAAAAGTATTGTAAGATCATGATCACCAATATCTGAGTTATTAGCAGTTCCAAATATTTTTAGACAGCCTAATGTATTTGGGTCATAAATTCCATCTTCATTTGAAAATTCAAAATCAAAAGAATCAGGCAAACCTAAGATTTCTACAAACTCAATACTATCTATTGGCAATGGAGCTATATTAATCATTATTGAATTTAGATAATATGGATCTCCGAAAACATCTCCAATAATTTCAGGAGTTAAGAACTGAATATTTTGTTCGTAATATTCATTTACATTCGCAGAGTTAATATTTTCGATAGTATCAGGATAAAACTGATAACCAATCTCTTCTATATTTGAAAAATCTGAGCAGAAACTAAATAAATTACAAGCTTCATCACATTCTTGTATGGACTGATATGTTCCTATCGCACCAATTTGTTCAACACAAGCACCTTCTACACAATCCCAACTACTTCCAAAACAATCATCACTAAAATATTGCCATGGGTCAATACTGCTATATGTATTGTTACTATAATAGTTTAAATCATTAACATTAATACAATTCAAATACGGATTATTATATGTTTCTAAAGCACCACCACTT
>Ga0209659_1001512_pt1 | contig 13395 bp, 11 predicted proteins | sample SaaInlLV_10m_DNA_FD_184658 | JGI IMG/M metagenome (GOLD analysis project Ga0209659, IMG submission 184658) | Marine microbial communities from expanding oxygen minimum zones in the Saanich Inlet - SI072_LV_10m_DNA (SPAdes) (version 2) | ecosystem: Environmental > Aquatic > Marine > Intertidal... | reverse complement strand
TATCGAGATCGGGTAAAACTCATCGTAAAGACATTGCAATTCGGATGCCATTTCTGATGTAACGATTGGATTTTTTAATAGTGGGCTTTTACCGCGGCTGATTACGCCGACGTGAGGCTTCGTCATCTTCACGCTTGGCATCACTATCATTTCGTGCCTTAGCCCGAAGCGCTTCGGCCTTGTTGGCCGATTTCTCGCGGCGGCGATCGGATTGCGCAATTCTTTGCCGCATATGCCGCAATTCCTCGGCCAGATGATAAGACCGGTTGCTTGCCGTTTCAAGCTGAACGCGAATTTGGTAATTCAATTGCGCCGCCGCCCGAAGCGAGCCTGCATTCTGCACGCCGTCACCCGGCGCTTGCTCACGCGCCATTTCGTCAAGCTTTTGGCGCATTTCATCAATCTGCCGAAACTCATTTGACAAGGCGCCAAGGCTTTTCATTTGCTGATTGATCGCAACACGCTCTTTTAGCGCAAGCCGGTCAAAAATTGAGGCACGACGGCTCATGGCCCAGCCTGCAGATTAAAAAGATCGGTCAATGCCTTCAAACTGTCAGCATAGGATGCGCTTTGATCAAAGGGCTGTTGAATATGCGCCATTAATTGCGGCCATAGCTGGACAGCAAGATCAAGGTCCTGGTCCTGACCGGGCGCATAGCCACCCATCAAGATCAAATCACGGTTTTCCATATAAAGCGAAACCAGTCGCCGAAAATATTGTGCCGCTTGAATTTGTGTTGGGCCAGCAATGTCATTCATCACCCGACTGACCGAAGATGGTACATCCACCGCCGGATAAATCCCCATTTGTGTTTGTTCACGCGACAGCAAAATATGTCCATCAAGAATGGCACGGGCGGTATCAACCACCGGATCGTTCGCATCATCGCCATCGGCCAAGACCGTATAGAAACCGGTGATTGACCCTTCATTGCCAATGCCCGTACCGGTTCGCTCAATCAATGCCGGTATCATCGACACAACTGATGGCGGATAGCCTTTTGAGGTAGGCTGTTCACCAAGTGCCAGCCCAATTTCACGGCGCGCATGCGCAACGCGTGTTAGCGAGTCCATGATCAAAAGAACATTTTTACCCTTTGAACGGAAATATTCGGCAATGGCAGTTGCCCTATTTGCCCCGCGAATCCGCAACAAGGGCGACCGATCAGCCGGTTCTGCAACAATCACCGTTCTGTCGCGAGATTTGCCGTTCAGAACTTCAGCGGCAAAGCTTGCCACTTCACGCGCACGTTCACCAATTAGCCCTACAACAACTATATCTGCCTCGGTAAACCGCGTCATCATCCCCAAAAGAATGGATTTACCAACACCTGATCCAGCGATGATGCCAACACGCTGGCCCTGCCCAACCGTCAAAAGACTGTTGATTACCCGAACGCCGACATCAAGCTGCTTATCGACCGGACGCCGCGCCAGCGGGTTGGTTTTTTTACCATTTAAAGGCCAACTGTCGGCAAGATGCATTGGCGGCCCGTCATCGAGCGCATGGCCAAGCGCGTCAATCGCGCGGCCAAGCAATTCTGGCCCCACCTTGATTGAATGGCCATCATCGCTGACCGTAACTTTAGCACCAACGCTGATTTGCGCATTATGGTCATGAACCGACAGAAGATTGTTATTATCTTTGAAGCCAATCACTTCGGCATTGATTGTTTCACCCTTTTGGGTCGCAACCTGACAAAGCGTGCCAATTGTGGCGGGAAAGCCATCACATTCTATAATATGGCCGTCAAACCGGCTAACGCAGCCCGACAGGCGGACCGGCTTGTCTAAATCAAGCGCGTCAATATCACTTGTTAATTGCCCCATAAGCGCGCTCATGGTGATGTCTCATCTGATGGCGAAGGAGACTGGTCATCCTGAGCGTTATCCGGTCCGACGTTATCTGATGCGACGTTATCCGATGCGGCGTTATCCGATGTGACGTTATCCGATGCAGCAGCGCCTTCTACCGATGTTGTTTCAACTGGCGCTGTTTCAACCGGTTCTGGCTCTGTTGGGGCTGGCTCGGTCGGGGCTGGCTCGGTTGGGGTTATTTCATCTGGCGTTATGCCGGGGGCAAGATCTGCAGGCGCTTTAGCCATCGTCTTTGCGGTTTCGGCATATTGCCCACCAAGGCGAGCCTCAGCAATATCATGTAATTCGACACCGGCAAATTTTAGAATGACATCACCGCGCGCTAGGCCTGGTTCGGCAACAAAATCAAAATGCGTATCGGCTAAATATGGCAACATGACTTTATAATCATCAGCGTTGATATGCACTTTTCCAGCAGTCATTTTCTGGCCAATACTGGTCACTAGCGCCTCGATACGGACAAGGAAATTTTCAGGCATGTCATCAATTTTTTGGCCAGCACGCTGGCTTGCCAGTCTCAAAATCGTAGAATGGATCGAGCGCGATAAATCTTCCGCCTGCAAAGCCTGCGGCTTGGCAAGCGCAACAAGTGCCGCCTCAAAAGCGGCAATTTTATCGGCCAAATTCGCCTGTGCCGCCGCTTCGGCTTCGGCTTTGGTTTCAACGATCCCCGCATCGCGTCCAGCAATCATCCCTTCCGCTTTGCCACGTTCAAATGCCGCCGCTACGGTCTCAAAATTTGCGGCATTCGGTGTGTCTTCGGCAGCATCACCATCACCATTATCGGCTATCAAATCATTTTCAACGGTATCATTGGCAAACGGGTTATTTGCAAGCGCGTCATTGGCTAGGTTGACACTTGCACCAGAAGGTTGGTCATCTGAAACCTTATCTGGCGTAACATTTGAAGCGGCGTCACTGATTGGCAATGGCGAGTTGTCAGGTGACGCAGTTTCCCCACGTGGATCTTTAGCACCATCGGCAGACATCAAAGCCCCACCATCATCGCAGCTCACTACCGCATCTTGATTATCAAATTGCGGATTAGCCGAATTGGTGTCTACAGAATTGAGGTCATCTGAATTTTGGGCTTCGCCAGCTTGTGCCTTGCTTGCCGACGCTGCCTCAGCGCGCTGTGCCGCGGCAAGTGCTTCCTTGGCTTGCATATCCGCTTCGATTTCGGCGTCGCGTCGCTGCGCCTCAATCGCAATTTCCATCAGACTGCGGGGTTTAAAGCTATGATCTTTTGTAATATTGCGGGTTTCGGACCGTTTGAATTCGGCATTTTGCAAAACCGCAAGAAGGCGGGCAACCTCACTTTCAGCAAGATGGCCACTTTGTTCTTCAACATCCATTTTGACCGCATCGATCATGTCACAAATACTCTATTTCCGGCCTAGACAAAATCATCACCGCCGCGACCAGCAAGAACAATACTGCCCTCATCAGATAAGCGTCGTGCAACATTGATGATTTCTTTTTGCGCTGCCTGCACTTCTGTTAGCCGCACTGGCCCAAGTGCTTCCATTTCGTCCATAATGTTAGCAGCTGCACGTTTTGACATACATCCGAACAGCTTTTCTTGAAGCGGCTCATCCGCACCTTTCAAAGCCATGATCAAAAGCTCACTGTCGACAGAGCGCAGCAGAGTTTGCAATGACTTATCGTCTGACATAATTAAAGTATCAAACACAAACATGCTTTCTTGAATGGCCAACATCAGACCCTTATCACCCTTGGCAATATCTTTCATGATACGGCCTTCCATGGCCTGCTGAGTAAAGTTCATAATTCGTGCCGCCGCATCAATACCGCCAACCTGAGTAGCCCTGAGCGAGGTGTTTGCTTTAAATTTACGTTGCATCACTTCTTCAAGTTCACGAATGGCATCCGGACCAACTGTTTTCAAGGTTGCGATTCTACGAATGACTTCTGATTGAATATTTTCAGCTAAAAGCCCAAGTACGTCTGCACCTTGACCAGCGTCAAGGTAAGAAACAACGAGCGCAATGATCTGCGGATGCTCGTCAGAAATCAATTCCGCAATCGAACGCGCATCCATCCAATCAAGGATCTCAATAGGCCGCTCACTTGCCGATGGTGCAATTCTGCTCAAAACTGACTGGGATTTATCTTCTCCAAGCGCTTTTACCATGACATTGCGTATATAGTTTCCGGCACCCATGCCAAGGCTGGTTTGCGCCTTGATAATGGCCAGAAATTCATCAAGAACAAGATTTACAGTTTCCTGATCAAGTCCCTGAACCGAATACATTGCTGTACCCAAATGCTGGACCTCTCGCGGTGATAAGTTGCGCAGAATTTCTGATGCTTCATCTTCACCAATCAGCATCATCAAGATTGCTGATTTTTGCGTACCGGTCAGATTGTCAAAAACTGACCCTTTATCCTTTTCTTGATCTTCTGCTGGAGCAGCCATGTCACTCACCTTTTACTTTTATCACTTGCCGCTTAGCTGATGTCGCGCGACATCATCGACTTGAACACGTTGGACACACGACCCGCCTCGTCGGAGACAATCATACGGATTACCGCAACCTTGTCATCATAGGTGTTCGCCGTATCCAACATTTCCGCTGAAATTGACGCCTTCTTCGGCTTCAGCTTGGCCTTAATATCCTCAAGGCTTTCACCTTCGCCAACCTCAATCTGGTCAATATCAATTTCATCTTCCGAACCAGGCGCACCATGCATACCAGGAACTTGTGTCGGAATTAGAATGCGGTTCAGTAGTGGGCGCACAACGCCAAGAATAACAATGGCGAGGATAAGCACAAATCCAGTTTGATTGATGATCGAACGCATATAGGGCTTTTCAAACCACTCAATCTTCACACCTTCAGCCAATTCATTCATAAAGGGTGCGCTTGAGACGGTTAGGCTGTCACCCCGCTCTTTATCTATACCAACAGCATCGGCAACGAGCTTTTCAATCTGAAGCAATTCACCCTCAGACATTTTCTGCGTTGTTGGCAGGCCGGTATCTGGGTCCGTGATGGTACGCTCGCGCACCAGAACAGCAGCATTGATTTTACGGATAACACTAGTCGGATTCATTGTACTTGAAACGGTTCGGCTTACCTCATAATTCTTCACTTCGCTTGACGATTGCGACCGCATTTCTTCATTGCCACCATTTGCAGTTGATTCTGTTGTCAAATTGGCCGCAGCAGGTGGCTGATTTGCAAGCGCACCCGGAATACCCTTGGCCTGCGCTGCCATAGTTCTATCTGATGTGCTTTGCTCGCTTCGAAGCGCATTGCCGTTTGGATCAACAACTTCTTCGGTAATTTCACTCCGCGTATAATCAATATCCAAATTGATCTGGGCATTTATATTGCCAGCTCCCACAATCGGTGTCAGCAACGAAGTGATGCGGGCGCGGTAAATGTCTTCTAACCGGATCCGTTGTTCTAGCTGTTCATTTGATAACCGGCCCTCTGCACTACCATTGCTTCGGGATAACAAATTACCGTTTTGGTCAACAACCGAGACGTTTTCTTTGGTCAGACTTGGAACCGAAGCCGACACCAAATGCAAAATCGCCTCAACTTGAGAACGGCCAAGGCTGCGCCCGCGCGCAAGTTGCAAAAAGACTGACGCGGTTGGCTCAGCCTGCTGGCGCACAAATACCTCTTTATCAGGAAGGGCAAGATGCACTCTTGCACTTATAACCAAATCAATTTCGCTAATCGAACGAGCAAGTTCCATTTCCTGTGATTGTTTCAATCTTGCCGCTTCAACCGACCGGCTTGACCCCATTTGAATTGAGTCCAGCTGTTCGTAACCTGTCGCCGCCGACGCTGGCAGCCCCTGCGCGGCCAATGTCATCCGCGAACTATGATAATTTTCAGTTGGGACTAGAACGTCACCCGTCACCGGATCCAGTGTTACATTTACCCCCGAATTGCGGAGCGCATCCAGAACGCGCGATTTTTCTGCTTCGGGAAGACCTGCATAGAGCGTGGTTAGTGTTGGTTGCTGCATCCAGAGATAAGCTCCAAGACCAATCACCGCTACCGCCAACGCAATAAAGGTAGGCAGCGAGCGTTGAAATGCTGGCTGGTTATAAATGCGACTGACTTGCGAGACGATTGACCCTGCTTGCTGAAAAACACCTGAGTCATTCGAAACCATTTCACTATTCTGATTTACAACTGCGTCGGCCATGGTTTTATGTCCTGAACTTTTAATTAATGGGTCTTAATTTCAACTTTAAGGCACGGTTTGGTGCTGCCTAAACTGGCATATTCATAATATCCTTGTAGGCGCTGAGCATTTTGTTCCGAACGTTCAAAGTCAGCTGAAACCCCAGGCTGGAGACCTGCTGGCTGATCATAACTTTTGAAATGTCGTTTTCGGTGCCAAGTTCATAGGCTTTGGTCATGCTGGCGGCGTCATTCTGCGCGTTTGCCACTTCTTTTAGCGCATTGCCCATTCGATCCGTGAAACCGGGTTTGTTGGTTTCGGGGGCAAGGGCTGCATCAGCTTGTGCGCGAAGCTGTGCGCGAAGCGAAGAAATTGGGCCAGTCATTGAACTAATTTGTGTCATATCTACCTCTTAACCGGTTAAGCGCTTGCGCTTTTTGAAAGTGCCATTTCGGTCGTCATGCTTTTCACAATCCGCTCTTGAATGGCGCCATCGACCATAATGTCACCAGCCATGATTTTGCCGCCAGACGACAGAACGATTGCACGCTGCAAAACATTTTCCAGCTCGCGAACATTCCCCGGCCAATTGTAAGCTAGCAAAATGTCTGCCGCTTCATCATCGATCGACGGAAGATCATCAAGAACCATGCTATGACGTGCCAGCAAGATGCTGCTGATCGGAATAATATCATCGGTGCGCTTTGCCAGATGCTGGGTCGTCAGCGGGAAAACATTCAACCGATAAAATAGATCTTCGCGGAATTTGCCATTGCTGATTTCAGACAGCATCTCGCGGTTTGTGGTGGCAATCACCCGAACATCAACATCAATCTCGCGTTGGCTGCCAAGTGGGGTAACCGTGCGCTCTTGCAATGCCCGCAGCAATTTCGCCTGCAATGACAATGGCATTTCAGAAATTTCATCAAGCAGTAGAGTGCCGCCATCAGCAGCGCGGAAAATACCCTTATTGGCTGTTGATGCGCCCGTAAACGCGCCTTTTTCGTGACCAAACAAAATCGCTTCAAGCATATTTTCCGGGATTGCGGCGCAATTGACGGCGACAAAGGCCTTGTCCTTGCGGCTTGATTGATTATGGATGAATTTGGCAAGAACTTCTTTACCCGTTCCCGTTGGGCCATTTATAAACACGGTGACATCGGTTACTGCAACACGGCTAGCCAGCGCCATTAATTGGCGGCTATTCGGATCGGCAACAGCAACATGGTCACCGTCAAGACAAAGCGTCACTGCCATTTGCAGGCTGTAATTTGCCGCCGCGGGGGTGTTTTGCGCTGATTTTGGCATGCAAAGCCGGATCAATTTGCCATTCATCTCGTGCGAGACAAGGAACTGATCGCTTTCATCATGCCCTATCACCATTAATTTCTTGGCTTTCATACTTCGTGCCATATCAACAATGCCAGGCGTGCCACCATTCTTCTCGGCAAATTCGGCACTACATAGGAACACATCATAGCTTTGCGGGATTTTAGCATTCGGGTTTGCCGACCCAGTCGCACAGTCCCCTGCTGGCTTGGCCGCGATATCCTCGCGAATGCCAATTTCGGCCATCCGCATTGTGAAAATATCGATCAGCATATCCGCCACAGGCAGTAACTGTCTCTCAATACAAACTTTAACCATGTCTCATGTCTCCCGACTACTCATGCCCATTGGTAAAGGCAAAATCCAAGCCAAGTTGGATCAAGAGAGGATAAAAATATCTATCTATCTGATTTATTTATATTCTTTATCTGCTACACCTGATAAAAAAGATTACATTTTTCTGACACACAAACCAAAACGATGATTTTTTTTGTTCAAATTTCTGACACTTTGGTCTAGGGTTGTGCTTAAGACTTGGTCAATGATTCTAATTTAGTTGGGTATTTATTGTGGGTGAAAACGAACTGGTTGGCCAATCTGCAGCAATGCGTGATGTAAGACGGCTTATTGATATTGCGGCGCCAGCCAAAACAACCATTCTCGTCCTTGGCGCAACAGGCACCGGCAAAGAACTTGTCGCCCGCAGCATTCACAAATTTTCAGCAAGAAAAGGCGATTTGATTTCGATCAATTGTTCAGCCATTCCAGCCGAATTGCTAGAGTCAGAGCTGTTTGGCTATGAAAAAGGGGCTTTTACCGGCGCTGAAAAAACCCGCCAAGGCCGGTTTGAGATGGCATCAGGTGGCACATTATTTCTCGATGAAATTGGCGATATGCCATTGCCGCTTCAAGCAAAGCTATTGCGGGCGATTGAAACCCGCACCATCCAACGCGTTGGCGGTGGCAAAGATATCCCAATTGATCTTCGGCTTGTTTGCGCAACACATCAAAATATCGAAGCCGATATTGAATCTGGTAAATTTCGCGCTGATCTTTTCTACCGGATCAATGTTTTTCCGATTAAATTACCCGCCCTTGTAGAACGCGCTGTTGATATCCCACAAATCATCATGGCATTAAAAAAGGTTATGGAAAAACAGGATGATAACTGCCCCCTTCCCGAATTTGACGAAAGCGCCTTACAAGAATTTATGCGTTACCCTTGGCCCGGGAATGTGCGCGAATTGCGCAATGTGATTGAACGCGCCTGCCTGTTATTTCCAGGAAGTAAGTTAGAAGCAAAGCATGTGCGCGATCATTTGCTGCGTTTGCGCGCGCCCGACCTTGCCGAAGAACAAGACGCCCTGTGGGCGGCATCAGCCGATCTTGGTCAGGCAAGTCGTGCCGAGGATGACGATGACAGCGGATCCCCCCTGCCGCATCCAAGCCATTACCGCGACTGGTTTGCCTATTTCGACACAATCGATGTCAGGCGACACCTTCAGGATGTTGAGATCGTCTTAATCGAAGCCGCACTTGATAAATCAAATGGCATGATCAGCCACGCAGCCGACGCCCTAAAACTGCGCCGCACCACATTAATCGAGAAAATGAAGAAATTTATGATCGAAAAGCCGGTCAGCTAAACTAAGACCGGCGTTCCGATAGGCCGGCTCGACAAAAAGATAGCGCTAGGTTGTGCGAATTTGCTAGATTTCATTTCGGTAGGCGCGTTGAGCTTTTAGTGAACGGCTTGTTTGCCAGCTAATATGGTTCATATCTTGCTGGACAGCTTGAATCAGACTAGCATTGTCGCGAGCGCATTCTTCAACGATATTAAAGAAATCAACGTCAATCGCCTTTACATCCATCAAGCAAACATCTTTTAAAATATCCTGACGCGCACGATCAAGCGCGGCTGCCCGCACGTAATCTCTACTGGCAATCGCAGTGGCAATATGTTTATTCAGCAGCTGAAACTGCTCAGCAACATCAATTTTCATCGCTGACCTGCTTTCCCATTTCTTCCCATGCATCGCGGATACCTGCTATTGCTTGGATTGCCTGTGGCGATCCATTGGAAACCCCTTTTCCGAGATCTTCTATCAGCTTTACCCGACTATACTCGTAAAGCTGAAAAAGATTACTGGCGATATCGCCGCCCTTTTCGAAATCAAGGCTCGATTGAAGCGCATAAATGATCGAAATTGCGCGCGAAAAATGCTTCGATTTCATTTCGGCATTACCACCGTTTTTAAGATCGATATTATCAACAAAAATCTGCATTGATTTAACCAACGCATCCAGCATCGTCATAACGATCAGATGCGGATCATTTGTCTCTTCGAGCGCCTGCCGTTCTGCATTTTGATAGGCTTGTGTTATGTTACTGTAATTCATACAAAATATTCCGTGAGTCAAACTTGCCTATAACTGCAGTTTCATGTATACTTTTTAAATGTTTATTCCACCAAAGTCAGACACTTCATCCGCAGTAGTTACCAAGCCGATTTCTGGCCCGGCCACTGCTATGATAATCGAGTCTGGTGCATCATCTGCAAGCCTTATGCCAACACCTCGCCAAACCATCAATGGGATAGAAACAATTCACTCAACTGCGCGGTCGGTGCCTGATTACACTAACATGCAGCATGCCCGCATATACAGTCCACGGCAGGCACCGTCAGCAATTACATCTGAAAATTTTCTAGCTGCACGTGCTAGCTTGTCACCGGGATTTGTGCACAATACTGCACAATCCAATATTGCTCGAATATCGAATATGTACCGTGATGCTCCGCGCTTTCGCAATGAAATTGATATCCTTGTTTAAAAATCTCCGATTTTTTTAAGCGGGTGAATGACTCCTAATGCAAACAAAGCTTCTAACCATGTTCTAAGTCACGAATACGGTTCTGCGTTGATAGATAAGCTTGGAAGATATCAGCTTCTGAAACGACGCCCGTCAATTCATTATTGGCCCGATTTATGACAGGGATTGCTTCTCCAACAAACTCACTCGCAATTTCAATTGCCTGCATGATTGAAGCATCATGGTTTAGTGTAACAGGTTCATCCATCAAATGAGTAATCAGGTTATCGTCTTGGTGAACTAAAAGCAGATGTTGAAGCGAACATTTTCCAATAAAATCATTGTCTTTACCGAGACAATACCCCTCACTTACTCCCGCTTTTGCCATGGCTTTTATGGCTGATTTTACTAGAAAATTCTTTGACAAAATCACATATTCGTCACTAACAACATCAGCTATGCTTTGATTCATGAGTTCCAAGTTCCCCCGACCCTGGGCTAAATCAATACCACGGCGAGATAGCTGCTCGTCGAAGAAAGAATGGCCGTAAAGCAGGCTACTTAGCAAAGTTGCCACCACAACCGACAACATAGCCGCAACTGCAAATTCGTAAGACATTGTGAACTCGAGAACAATTAAGACCACAGCAATAGGGGCGCCAACGACCGCTGATGCAACTGCTGCCATGCCAGCAACAGCAAGTAGTTGAGGCGCACTAGCCAAACCAACAAGAGCAATTACTTTTGCTATAAACCCACCTGCTGCTGCCCCAATAAACAAGGCTGGTGAGAAGACACCTCCATAAAGGCCAAAGCCAATTGATAGCGTTGTTACCAATAATTTGAAGACAAGCAATACCAGCAAGAAACCAACCAGATACTCATCGTCAAGGATTTTGTTTACTGTTTCAACCCCCAAGCCCATCACTTCGGGGACAAAGATTGCAACAACACCGCATATCACTGCGGCCACCAACCCAAGCGCTAAAGGCGTCAACTTAGTACGAGCAGCCAGTTTTCCACTAGCGAATAACAGGTGCATAAATATTATAGCGATAAGACCAAAAAACAGTCCGCTACCTAACAAAATTGGCACAAGAGACAAAAGTTCCGGCAGGACAACATCAATCTGAAAAATGGGTTGACCACCAAACATTTTACTTGAGAACCACGCTGATGTAATACTTGCGACTGCAATTGGGGTGATTGCGCGAAACGAGAAATGGCGCAAAACAGCTTCATGCGCAAAAACTACACCCGCAATTGGAGCATGAAAACCAGCTGCAATCGCTGCAGCCACTCCACAGCCAATGAAAACATCTGCCGTGACACGTCGGCTTCCAAAAAATTCTGAGAGGCAACTCCCAATAACAGCTCCAAAATGCACTAATGGACCATATTGGCCAACTGGCGCCCCACCACAAAGCGATATGAAGGCAGCTAAAGTGGATCCAATCCCTGCCCTGACGTTAAGCTCATTATCTGTTCGGTGTGCGGCATAGATACTATCAGCAGGTCCATGCCAGCGATCAATAAGAAATAAACGTCGAACAATGGCCAGCATCACTGCCGCCAGAACCAGCGAGATTAACGGTACCAACGACAGTTCGGTGTCAGAAAACAGCAATAGTTTATCCGACATCTCACTACGGCTCTGAACAAGCCAATTCACTGATGCCACAAAAACGCTTGAAACAAGTGAGATTAATAAACCAATGCTGCCACCAATAAAGAGAACGGCTACCATATACTTAATTGCGGCTGAAAATGATCGCTGTTTCATGGAAGTCGGCTGCATACCAGTAAATACCCCAAAACATTATCTACGCGTTTTTAGCCAAATCATCCGGTAAGACTTAATCCATTTATCCAATAAGGATTAACCCGACCTAACAGACAAATACCGGCACCACTGTTACATAAAAACTCTATAATCGGCATAAAAATTGCAAAACGGAGACGTTATATCAAGTCAGCAGTCCTCAGATCAGAGGTTTTGGGTAAATTATGGCGGTCGATTATCTAAGCGCAATGAATGTAGGCAGCGGTCTCAACGTGACACAAATTGTGGACGCGTTAGTTGATGCTGAAAAAGCGCCACGAGAAGCACAAATTAATGCTAAAATTGAAGAAAAAACGGTTTCAATATCTGCTCTTGCAGAAGTTAAACAGGAATTTAGCGCACTAAGCACCAACCTCACGGCACTGAGTCAAGTGTCTGCGATTCAACTTCAGACAACTGGATCATCTGGAGCATCCACAGCAATCGCAGCCACGGTTAATAACCCAGCTTTGTTGACAACATTTGATCACAATATTGTCGTTAATACCCTTGCCCAACCGCAAACAATCTCTTTTTCTGGCTACAGCACTGAAACTGCGGCTTTAGACGCATCTGCTCTTACAATTGATCTCGGGACATGGTCTGTTGACAGTAGCGGGAACTACAGCTTTGCAAACAATGATGCAGTTGGAAGTAGTTCAATATCACTGGATAACACCGATACAATCGCAACTCTGCGCGACAAGATTAATAATTTGGGTCTAGGTGTCAGCGCTTCAATCATTAAAATTTCAGATACTGATTATGGCCTTACTCTCACTTCTAAACTAGGCACAGAAAATCAGGTCAGGATTCAAGCGACGTCGACCAGTGGGGCAATTTCTAACTTGAGTTTTGATCCAGCAACAAATGGAAGCGGCGCTGCCAATGGTGGCGACGCTCAAAAACAAGTCACAAATGCAACTGATGCCAGCATTGATTTTAATGGCGTAACAGTCACCCGCAGTAGCAATCAGCTCACTGATCTCATCCCTGGTGTAACAATAGACTTGAATACTGTTTCTTCATCCAAAGAAAGAATACAAGCGGCATACGATGAGGAAATAAGCCTTGCAGCGATGCAAATCTTTGTCAGTGAACTCAACACAATTACAAACAATTTAATTGAAAAGACAAAAACCAGCACCACCGAAGATAGCGGACCTTTGGTTGGAGACACACTAATGCGCGCCTACAAAAGCTCACTGCGAAAGATAACAACTACCCCCATCAGTGGCTATGGCACAGATGATATTTATCTCTCAAATTTTGGTGTTATGACCAATCAAAACGGCACCATAACACTGGATGAAACGAAATTTAAAAGCTATTTTGCAGCCAAACCAGAACAGTTTGCTGCTTTAACTACAAGTAACGTTACGAC
>Ga0209659_1001506_pt1 | contig 13427 bp, 14 predicted proteins | sample SaaInlLV_10m_DNA_FD_184658 | JGI IMG/M metagenome (GOLD analysis project Ga0209659, IMG submission 184658) | Marine microbial communities from expanding oxygen minimum zones in the Saanich Inlet - SI072_LV_10m_DNA (SPAdes) (version 2) | ecosystem: Environmental > Aquatic > Marine > Intertidal... | reverse complement strand
CGCATCAACTCGTTGCGCGATTTGCACAATTTGTTCACCAACAAGTACTCGTGGCTCTCCAAATATTTGATCCCACCCCAGGCAAGATTGGAAGAGTTGGAGCTTGCGCCGCTGGCAAAATCTTCCTTTTCGATCAAGGCCACCTTCACTCCTCGGCCTGCAAGTGCTGCAGCGGCGACCGCACCATTGATACCACCGCCCACAATCAGCACGTCATAGACCTGCTCGGTGAGTTTTTCCAGATTACTGCCACGTAAACTAACTGCCATGTTGTTACCTCTTTGTGAGTGGCGACACTCTACAATTTCCAGTGTTCCTCGCATAGGGCGACAAAGCTGTTTGCGCTTTCGTTAAGCTGTTTGCCGGAGCGATAATAAAGCCCCACCTGCTTATCAATCGTGCTAAAGGAAACGTCATCAATTATATGGAAGTCAGCGCAATCGTTATGCTCTTGCAATAAACGCCGGTCGATAAATGTGACCCCCATACCCTCCTTCACCATGTGAATACGAAGTAACAGACTGCTGACTTCCCACACCGTGCTGAATTGATCGCGCAATCGTTGGATGGAAGGGCGCAGTTCCGGGTTATCCAGTGCGGAAGTAATCAGCGGGGTTTGCTGTAAGGCATCGGCATCCCCTTTCTTCATATCCTCAAACCTGGGATGTCCCGGGCTCACCACCAAATGTCGTGTGTCCGTGTAAAGAGGGATCGTAGTAAACGCCTGCATATCTTTCTGAAAGGGACCAAAGCCCAGCTCTACGTTTCCCGCGAGCACCGCGTAGATAATGTTACGCGCTGGCATCTCCGATATTTTCATCCGCACCTGCGGGTTAAGCCGGTAGAACGCGCTGATTAGCCTGGGAGCGCTAAAACGGTTAATCGAGGCACTCAGGGCCAGGTTGAGGGTCTCCGACTGTCCCTGACGAAGTTGGGCGATATCTTCCAGAGTTTGTTGCTCGCCGGTGAGCACCTCGAAAGCATGGTCGAACAGGCGACGTCCGGCATCCGTGAGCCTGAGTTCCTTGCCTCGGCGAATGAGCGAGGTGCTCACCTTACTTTCCAGGCCAGCAACCGCCTGACTGACCGCAGACTGGCTGATATGCAGCGCCTCAGCCGCCCTGCGAAAGCCCCCTTCCTCAATTACGGCACGAAACGCTCGTAACTCACTGTTTTCTAACCGCATATAAGCAATCCTGATACTTTGATAAGTAAGATTAACCCAACTAATAATTTACGGCGCTATAATGTGAAAAAGTACCAAAACAGAGAACCGCAAGCATGTCCAAGACACAATCCGTATTTTCTTATGATCTGGCTGGCATCGTAGTAGGCGAAACCTCCATCTCTGATGTTCAGGGAGACAAGGGCCTACTCAGTTATCGGGGCATAGACATCAATGACCTGATTGGTGTTCCTTTTCTTCACGTGGCCTGGATGGTCATTTTCGGTGAATGGCCCGATGAACAGGAGAAAAGCAACCTGAAGAGTTTTATGTGCAGACATGCCCGGCTCTCTCATGCCGAGCAAGACCTGCTGGGACAGATTTCACGCGACTTACACCCCATGCTGATGTTGCAGGGCTTGATCCCGTTGCTGCAAATGCCCGAAGAAGACACCCTGGGCAAGGGCCTGGACGCAGAGCAAGGCTTGTTTATCGCCGCCAAGCTTTCTGGCCTGATTGCCGCCCATAACCGCCTTGGTCAAAACAAAGTCATCCTGCACCCGATTGCCGGCAAGCTGCGCCATGAAAACTTCCTGACCATGTTCCACGGCAAGGCACCATCCCCCGAGCAGGTGCGCATGCTTGATGCAGCGCAGATCCTGCAGATGGAACACAGCTTCAATGCGGGCACCTTCGCCGGACGCGTTTGTGCGAGCACCCTGGCACCTATCCAGTCCTCTATCTCTGCGTCCATTGGCACACTATTTGGTAAATTGCATGGGGGCGCGGATCAAGCGGCCCTGGAAATGGCGGTTGAAGTCGGCAGCCCGGAGAATGCCGCTGCCTATGTCAAAGATTGTCTCGCTGACAAAGTGAAAATCATGGGTATGGGCCATCGCGAGTACCGCACCGTAGACCCCCGCGCCAGAGTGCTCAAGCCCATGGCAGTGGAGTTGTGCCAGGACGCACAGAGCAAAAATCTACTGGCAACGCTGGTGGCTGTCGAAGAGGCCTGCCAGCAGGAGTTCAGCGCCAAGGGCAAGGAAATCTGGGCCAACGTGGAGTTCTACAAAGGCGCCGTGTTCCATAGCCTGGGCATTCCGCCGCAATACTTTACCTCCATGTTTGCCATGGCCCGGGTTTACGGTTATATCGCGCACTTCCTCGAGTTCAGACAAGAAAGCCGGTTGATTCGCCCCCGCGCCTCCTACGTTGGCAAATCGCCCGCGGCAAGAGACCAGTCCGCAGCCTGATAGCCGCCGGCTCCAGGTCATGCCGGCTGTAAGTGGCTCTCGATTGTCGGCCGCCCCCACAACCCTGGCACAGGAGCAGTTTCAGTGATCCGGTTTGTGTGGCGTCAGCCATCACGGTACTAAATGACCTGATCTACTAAGAGATACATCTGCTACTTTTAAACTAAGTCGAGGAGTATCAACATGAGCATGTCAAACACCGAAAAGACGGTCAAGGATATCCGCCGCAACACTCGCCGTAAGCTCTTCACTGAGGAGAAGATCCGCATTGTTTTGGATGGCTTCAGGCGTGAGAGTTCGATTGAGACACGCTGCCGGTAATCCCCGAGAGGCTTACACCCAACCAGGGCCGAGCTTTGAAATCGCCCTTTTCTTCAATCCCGAGCGGCGCTCCGAAGTCAATATCGTACCCGGCCTGACTGCGATCATTCTTTCCATGACCATGATCCTGTTTACGTCTGTCGCCCTGGTAAGAGAACATGAGCGCGGTAATATGGAATTACTGATCACAACACCGATAAGGCCATTGGAGTTGATGCTCGGCAAACTGCTGCCCTACGTGTTTGTCGGACTCATTCAGATCACTATCATTCTCGGCCTGGGCAGGCTGGTGTTCAACGTGCCGTTTCAGGGTGCGGCCCTCGACCTGGCAATAGTCACCCTTGCCTTCATCGGCGCCAGTTTATCGCTGGGCCTGCTGATCTCTACTATCGCCAAAACCCAGATGGAGGCGATGCAGATGACCATCTTCATACTCTTGCCATCCATACTACTGAGCGGCTTCATATTCCCCTAAGATGCCATGCCGCGGCTTGCCCAATACATTGCCGAAGCGCTCCCTGCCACCCACTTTATGCGCCTGATCCGCGGCGTATACCTGCGTAGAGCTCACGCAGACCAAATGCTGACGGATCTGCTATGGCTGCTGGTGTTTACTGCTATCATGCTTACCATTGCCACCAAACGCTTCCATAAAAGCCTGGACTGACATGGTCAGCTATGCGCCAACCGCCTTGTCGCCCAGGCTTTAAAGCTCCTGCAAATTGCGACCGGACTTCCTATGATTTTTCGCCAATTGTTCGACATAGAATCCTCAACTTACACCTATTTGCTGGGCTGTGAAGACACTCACGAAGCCATCGTGATCGATCCGGTATTCGAGCAGCACGCCAGAGACTCGGCACTGATCCGTGAATTGGGGCTGAAGTTGCGCTATGCACTGGACACCCACGTTCATGCCGACCACGTCACCGGCGCCTGGTTAATGAGTCAGACGCTGGGAGCGCAATCAGTTATCGCCGAACACGCTCGGGTTACCGGGACCGACGTTAACGTCAGCGATGGCGATGTTCTTGGATTTGGCAATTGCTCGGTGACCGTAAGGGCCACACCAGGGCACACCGATGGGTGCCTGACCTACGTCACCCGCGATCAGGATATGGCATTTACCGGAGACTGCCTGCTCATTCGCGGCGCCGGACGCACTGACTTCCAGGCCGGCAACGCTCATCAAATGTGGCAGAGCATTCAAGAGCAGATTTTTACACTGCCAGACACCTGCCTACTCTACCCCGGTCACGACTATAGCGGACGAACCGTCTCCACAGTGAAGGAGGAGAAAGCCTTCAACCCACGCATTGGTGGAGAGGCACTGGAGGAGGATTTTGTCGGCTATATGAATAATCTGGCATTACCCCATCCACGATTGATCGATATTGCCGTGCCTGCAAACCTGCGCAGTGGCCGCCCTGAAGACGACAGGCTACCTGGTACTATTGAATGGGGTCCTGTGGTGGTCAATTTTGCCGGCATACCTGAAGTCGCACCGGACTGGGTAGCCAGACACCGCGGGAACTTGTACCTATTGGATGTCCGTAGTCGCGGTGAATTCGAGGGCCAGTTGGAACATATTGAAAGCGCCGTACTCATCCCCCTGGATGAACTGCGCGAGCGGCTTGAAGAAATACCCACCGACAAACCGGTAGTCGCGGTCTGCCAATCGGGCAAACGCTCCGCCATGGCAACCCAAATTCTGCAAAGCTCAGGTTACCCAGAGTCAGCAAACCTCGCTGGCGGAATGATCCAGTGGCATCGCCTGGGATTACCCTGCAACGCCTATTCATGAACAGCTGTTATCGATCAGCATTTATCCAACATGGCCTCAGGGAGAAGAGCGAATGATTCAGGATGGCTTTCCGCTAATGGGCATTCTCGTGGCAAGAGAAATTGGCTGCCGCACAGGCCTTGCACTCTCGTTTTCTCTGGTCCTGCTGCTGATTGCCGATTTGGACCGTCCCACCGGCGGCATGGTCCGAGCCGACCAGTCGGCAATGAATAACCTCTTGGAAAAGCTGCAGCAATCAGAGTGAAAGTGGGTATAATCGCACCGATCTTAGTGGCCGAATTCTCGCAATGAATCATAAACTCTTATGCTGCTTTTTAGCGGCACTGCTCATCACCCTGACTGCCTGTGGCGGCGGCGAATCCAACGTGGCCCAGGGCAATCGTGAAGGCATTCTTCATTTTGGCAACGGATCCGAGCCCCAGGGCCTTGACCCGCACGTCGTTACTGGAGTGCCAGAGAACAAGCTGATACGCGCCTTGTTCGAGGGACTGGCGGTTAAAAACCCCTACACCCTTGAGCCCGAGCCCGGCGTGGCTGAATCCTGGGACATCTCCGAGGACGGCAGGATCATCACGTTCCATATCAACCCGCAGGCAAAATGGTCCAACGGTGAGGCAATGACCGCCGGTGACTACATTTGGTCCTGGGAACGAGCGCTGAGCCCAAAGATGGGCAACCTGTATGCATACATGCTATTTCCCATCGTCAATTCTGAGGCCTACGCCAAAGGCAAAATAACAGACTTCGACGAGGTTGGCGTAAAAGCCCTGGACGACCAAACCCTACAGGTGACTCTGAACGAGTCCACTCCCTATTTTATTCAGCTGATGGACCACTATTCCACGTTCGCGGTGCACCCGGAAACGATAGAAAAGCACGGCAAGAAAACTGACCGCTTCACCAAGTGGACCCGAGTTGCAAACATGGTCAACAACGGGCCTTTTAATCTCAGCGAGTGGAAGCTCAACCGACGTATTGCGATGGTAAAAAGCGACACCTACTGGGACCGGGATAACGTAAAGCTCAACGGTGTGGTGTTCTATCCCACTGAAAATATCGTGTCCGAGGAGCGCATGTTCCGCGTAGGCCAGCTGCACTACACTCAGGGCATTCCCCTGGATAAAATTCCCGTCTATCAGGCGATGGAAGATACGCCCTATATCCAAGCGCCCTATCTGGGCACTTACTTTTACCTTTTCAACACTACCCGGCCACCGGTAGATGACGTTCGGGTACGCAAAGCCTTATCCATGTCCATTGACCGGGAAAAGCTCAACAATACAGTGCTGCAAAAAACCAATGTCGCGGCCTATAGCATTACTCCGCCAGACACTATGGGTTATAACCCCCCAAGGCTGTTCGACTATGATCCAGCGCTGGCCAGAACATTACTGGCTGATGCGGGCTTCCCCGATGGCGAGGGCTGGCCTGGACTAGAGCTGGTATACAACACCTCGGAAAGCCACCGCAAAATAGCGGTGGCACTGCAGCAAATGTGGAAAGACGCTCTCAATATTGAAGTGACCATTTCTAATCAGGAGTGGAAAGTTTATCTCGACTCAGTCACCCAAATGGATTTCCAGATCGCCAGGCGCGGTTGGATTGGTGACTACGTAGACGCCAACAATTTTCTCGATCTATACCTCACCGATGGTGGTAACAACAACACCGGCTTCTCAGACCCTCGCTATGACGAAATGATTCTCAAACTGGCGCCGCAGGCTCAAACAAGAGAAGAACGCTATAGAATATTTTACGAGGCAGAGACCATGCTGATGGAGCAAATGCCCATACTCCCTGTCTATACTTACACCAGCAAGCACCTGATCCACCCGAGTGTGAAAGGCTTGCCATCGAATCTGATGGATTCGCTGAATCTGAAGTACGTGTCGTTGGACCCGAACTGGGAAAAAGCGCAGACGGAGAAGAAGTAAGCTATGCCACACATCGATCTGAAACGAACACTCTGGATCGGTGCGCTAGCAAGCATATTCGCCTTGTTGCTCGCGGCCTGCGGCCGCAGCGAGTCTAACGTCGCCGCGGGCAATCGCGAAGCGGTGATGCACTACGGCAACGGCACTGAACCACAAGCGCTGGACCCCCACGTCATGACAGGTTCCCCTGACGTCAATATTGCCATGGCCATTTTCGAGGCTTTGGTCACTCGCCACCCTGACACCATGGCGTTGGTCCCCGGCTCAGCCGAACGCTGGGAGATTTCAGACGACGGCAAGACCTACACGTTCTATATTAATCCAAAGGCTCGCTGGTCAAACGGTGACAAGTTAACTGCCGAGGACTTCGCCTGGTCCCTGCGCCGCTCGCTGCACCCTGACATGGGCAACCAGCTTGCCTACGTTTTATTTCCCATCGTCGGGGCAAGGGACTATGCCAATGGCAAAAACCGGGACCCGGAGTCATTGGCCATTGCGGTGCTGAATGAACTCACACTACAAATCAAGCTCGACAATCCTGACCCTTACTTTTTAGGCACCATGAGTGTTTACGCCACCTACCCGGTGCACCGTGCGACCTTGGAAGCACATGGCAAAGCAACGGATCGCTACACTCCCTGGACTAAAGTAGAGAACTTTGTGGGTAACGGGCCGTTTACTCTCCACGAGTGGAAGCTCAATCGTCGCCTTGTTGTGACGCGCAGCGAGACCTACTGGGACAAGGATAAAGTAAAGCTTAACGCAGTAGTTTTCCACCCCGTCGAAAGCGAGACAGCAGAAGAAAAAATGTTCCGCGCAGGTCAACTGCACTTCACCGCTCAAGTACCGCTCAGTAAAATTCCAGCCTACAAGGCAATGGAAAACTCACCCTACAGGCAGCGCAAATGGCAGGGCACCTATTTTCTCCAGCTCAACACAAACAGCCCGCCCCTGGATAACCAGCTTGTTCGTAAGGCGTTAGCACTTGCTACTGATCGAAAGAAAATCATCAACACTGTCCTGCGTCAGACTGAGATTCCCAATTCCGTTATGGTGCCGGCGGGAACACCAGAATATCGTTCTCCGAGCTCACTGGCCTATGACCCTGAACAAGCCAGAGCATTGATGGCAGAGGCGGGCTACCCGGACGGTGCAGGCTGGCCGGGAATGGAGTTTATCTTCAATACCAGCGAAAACCATCGCAAAATAGCCGTCGTACTGCAGCAGATGTGGAAAGACGAACTCAATATCGATATCACGCTCGCGAACCAGGAATGGAAGGTTTTCCTGGATACACTGAACGAAGGTGACTACGACCTTTCCCGCATGGGCTGGATAGCAGACAGCCTCAACCCAGCAACTTTTCTCAACATTTTCACTACCGACAACGGCATCAATCGCACGGGCTTCTCCAACGCTCGATATGATGAAATAATGCTCGACTTGGTTCCACCTACAGCGGATCAGGTAGAACGCAATGCACTGATGCAAGAAGCCGAGGCGATATTGCTGGAGGCTGCACCGGTGATCCCACTCTATACCTACAACAGTAAGCACCTGGTGCAACCCAGCGTCAAAGGAGCCACACCCAACGTGCTCGATATACAGAATTTTAAATTCATCAGCCTGAATCCAGATGCACCTGTCTGGAAAGACGGGGGGCAATAATCCTATGTGGCGATTTATAAGTTTTCGCCTGCTGCAGGCGATTCCAGTGATACTCGCGGTCATCACCATGACGTTTTTCCTGGTGCGAATTGCACCGGGGGGACCTTTCGACAGCGAAAAGGCGGTCATGCCAGAAGTGAAGGCTGCTCTGGAGGCGCAATACCGACTGGACCAGCCGCTGTTCAATCAATACACCGCATATCTGGGCGACCTGGCCCAGGGCGAGTTTGGGCCCTCCTTCAAGTACCCGGGTCGCAGTGTGAACGAGCTGATCGGTGCCGGCCTGCCGGTCACAGCGGAGCTTGGCCTCTACGCCCTGCTAGTCGCTGTCATCATCGGCGGTCTGGCTGGCGTCATGGCCTCGCTCAAGCCCAATACCGCTCAAGATTATCTCCCCATGTCTGCGGCGATGATTGGCATTTGCATGCCCTCTTTTTTACTAGGGCCTCTGCTGGTTCTGGTGTTCGGTATTTACCTGGACTGGTTACCCGTCTCGGGGTGGGGGGACATACCGGGAGACAAAATTCTGCCATCCATAACTCTGGGGTCAGCCTACGCTGCCTATATCGCTCGCTTGTCGAGAGCGGGAATGCTGGAAGTCATGTCCCAGGACTATATTCGCACCGCCCGCGCCAAAGGGCTGCCTGAGTGGCAAGTGGTTACCAAACACGCACTGCGAGGTGGCCTTATCCCGGTAGTTGCTTTTCTTGGGCCAGCTTTTGCAGGTCTGCTGGCGGGCTCCTTTGTCGTTGAGACCATCTTCCAGATTCCAGGACTGGGTCGTTTTTACGTACAAGCCGCGTTTAACCGCGACTACACCATGATCCTTGGAACCACGGTGTTCCTGTCGACCCTAATTGTTTTATTCAACCTGTTATCGGACATTCTCGCCGCCTGGATGAACCCCCGCTTACGCGCACAGTTCGGGGAGAAATAAAATGACTACCGACGTAATTTCCGATATCACCGAAGCGGAACAGGGATCTTCACTTTGGCACGACGCCTGGTTGCGTCTGCGCAAAAACAAAATGGCGTTATTTGGTGGCATAACACTACTGCTATTCGTGATCATTGCCATTCTTACGCCCCTGATCGCACCCTACTCCTATGAGACCCAGAATCTCGACCTGGGCGCCACGCCCCCCTCTGCTGCTCACTGGCTGGGTACCGACATTTTCGGCAGGGACCTGCTCACCCAGGTTATGTATGGCGGACGAATCTCTTTGGCAGTTGGTTTCGTGGCAACCTCTGTCGCCCTGGTCATCGGTATCACCTGGGGTGCCATAGCCGGTTATGTAGGCGGACGTGTGGACGCAGTGATGATGCGTTTGGTAGACATTCTTTACGCCCTGCCCTTTATGATATTTATCGTATTGCTGATGGTGGTATTCGGCCGCAATGTACTGCTGTTATTTTTGGCCATCGGCGCGGTAGAGTGGCTGACGATGGCGCGCATCATGCGCTCCCAGGTTCAGCAACTGCGCCAGCAGGAGTTCGTGGAGGCGGCCATCTCACTAGGCTTGCCTCCGCACACCATTATCCGTCGCCACCTGATCCCCAACGCCCTGGGCCCGATCATCGTGTATACCACGCTGACTATACCCTCGGTCATGTTGCTGGAAGCCTTCCTCAGCTTCCTGGGTCTGGGTATCCAGCCACCGCAAACCTCATGGGGTCTGCTCATTTCTTATGGAGCCGAAACTATGGAAGAGTTTCCCTGGCTGCTAATTTTCCCCGGCCTGGCTTTGACCCTGACCTTATTTTCCCTCAACTTTTTGGGTGACGGCCTGCGCGACGCACTCGACGTACGGAGGTCCAAGGACTGATGTCACTACTTGAAGTAAATGACTTACAGGTAAGCTTCGTCACTCGAATGGGGACGAACAAAGCCGTCGACGGCATTTCGTTTTCCGTGGAAATTGGAAAAATCACAGCAATCATCGGTGAATCAGGCTCTGGAAAATCAGTCGCCTGTTACTCGATGCTGGGACTCATTCCCCAACCACCGGGACGTATTGACGGTGGCCAGGCTTTGTTTGAGGGCCAGGACCTGCTACAGATGAGCGAAGCGCAGCTGCGGGAAATTCGCGGCCGCGACATCGCCATGATTTTCCAAGACCCGATGACTTGCCTCAACCCCTTCATGACCATTGGTAAGCAGCTAGTGGAACCACTGCTGTACCACAAGGATGTCAGCAAAGAGCAGGCAAAACGGCGCGCTATTGAGCTGCTGGAAGAAGTGGGCATACGCGATCCCGAAGACACCTTCGATAACTTTCCCCACCAGTTTTCCGGCGGCATGCGTCAGCGTGTAATGATCGCAATGGCGCTAATTAATGAGCCGAAGTTGTTGATCGCTGATGAACCGACCACCGCCCTGGATGTCACCATACAAGCACAGATTCTCAAGTTAATTGCCGAGCTGCAAACCAAACGCGATATAGGAGTCATCTTCATTTCGCACGACCTGGCTGTGGTAGCAGATATCGCAGATCAGATTATTGTCATGCAGCAGGGTAAGGTGGTGGAAGGTGGCGACAGCCAGCACATCTTCCACAATGCCGAGCACCCGTACACACAGAAACTCCTTTCTGCGATTCCCGCTGACAGCAAGCAACCCATGGAAGGTGAAACTGAGCCTCTCATACAAGTACGCAAGCTTTGCACCTGGTTCGAGCAGGGTAAAAATAAAGAGCCAGTAAAGGCAGTGAACGATGTCAGTTTCGATATTAATCGTGGCGAAGTCCTGGGACTGGTAGGCGAGTCCGGTTCCGGAAAATCAACGATAGGTCGCTCAATATTGCGACTGGTACCGATAACGTCGGGGCAGGTTAGCTTCGACGAAACTGATGTCACCCAACTGCAAGGTGGCAATTTAAAGAATTTCCGTCGCCGCATGCAGATGATTTTCCAGGACCCGTTTGCCTCGCTGAATCCGCGTATGACGGTATTTGATACGCTGGCTGAGCCTTTACTACTGCACGGCATTGCCAATCGAAAAACGGTGGCCAGCGGCGTCCTTAAATTGATGGATGATGTTGGGCTCGCGCGCAATTTCGTACGCAAATACCCGCATGAGTTTTCAGGAGGGCAGCGCCAACGTATCGCTATCGGCCGTGCACTCGCTACCAGCCCTGAATTTGTGGTGGCAGACGAACCCGTTTCTGCACTGGACGTCACTATTCAGGCGCAAATACTCGATTTGATGCAGGACCTGGGCAAAGAGTACGGTTTGACCATGTTGTTCGTGTCCCACGACCTCGCGGTGGTCCGCCACCTGGCAGACCGTATCCTGGTGCTCTACAAGGGCGAGATTGTTGAGCAGGGTACAGGAGAAGATTTGTTCGAACGCCCGCAGCAGGACTACACCCGACAACTCCTGCAGTCTATTCCTGGCCGCGCCCTGTTAAGCTGATGATGAGTGATTAAAAAATGGATCTGACTGGAAAACACGTTGTAGTCACCGGTGCTACTGCAGGCATAGGCCGCAGCAGTGCAATTACGCTTGCCGGATTGGGAGCTGATCTCACCTTACTCAGCCGCAACACCGAAAAGGCGGAAGCCCTGGCAAGTGAAATCGTCAGCGCGGGGGGTAGGCAACCCACTCTGATCTCCATGGACATGGCGGTGCTGGACAGCGTGCGTGATGCCGCCAGGCAATGTCTTGACCTCAACAAGCCCATAGACGTGTTGCTCAACAACGCAGGGGTTGTCAACACTTCTCGAGTTGAAACAGTGGACGGCTTTGAAGAAACACTGGCGGTCAATCACTTCGCTCCATTTCTGCTCACTGGCATGTTACTGCCATTGCTGCAGAACGCGCCGACTGCCCGTATCGTCAATGTAGCATCGGACGCACACAGTTTTGTAAAAAGCATGGGCTTTGACGATATACAGGCCGTGCAGAGTTACAAGACCTTCCGTGAGTATGGACGCTCAAAGCTTGCCAACATATTGTTCACGCGCAGCCTGGCGAAGCGACTGCCAGAAAGCATCAGTGTTAACTGTCTTCACCCCGGAGCAGTAGCGACCTCATTAGGGTCTCAAAATGATGGCTTTTTATCGAAGTTACTCCCTGCTCTGCTCAAGCCGTTTTTTCGAAGTCCCGACAGGGGGGCTGAAACTTCTATCTACCTCTGCGAGAGCGACGAGGTAGAAGCGGTTAGTGGCGCCTATTTTTCCAACTGTAAAAAAACAAAGCCCAAGCCGTGGGCAGAAGATGATGCGGCGGCAGCAAGACTGTGGACCATCAGCGAAGAATGCGTCGATTTTTCCTATCCATGATTTACAATCTCGCTCACTGTACAGCTGTCCGATATGGTGAGATACGCCAGCGCGAATATCGCGCAAACGACCAAGCGTGGCGCGTAATTGCTGCAGCTTTATTGATCGCCTCCGTCTCTGCCTGCAGTAGCTTCAAACAAACTACCGGTGAACCCGCACCTATCCAGACACCAGACCCGATTCAGGCTCCTGACTCGGAACCGACCTTACCCGCGGGCCCTCCCCCTAGTCCGGACCCGATCGAAACCGAGAGCCCCGTCTCTGTCCAGCAACCGGCAAAGCCACCGACGGAGGTCGCAGTTGCCTGTGAATGTCCGGTAGAAGAGCCTACCCGAATGATTGTGGGGGAAGTGGAGTATGCGCTTGTAGGCAATCGAGGGCTGCTAAAAAAAGCCCGTATTGATACCGGGGCGACAACCAGTTCGATTGGCATAGCTGAGCTCACACACTTCGAACGTGACGGAGATAAATGGCTGAGATTCTCGATTAACGATCGACTGGAAGGAGGGCTTCATACTTTCGAGCGTCCCTTGATTCGCCAAGTGGATATCAAACAACACAATGCAGAGGCAAATCGCAGACCGGTCGTTAGCATGAAAATCACCATCGGTAATATTGTTCAAACCATAGAAATGACTCTGGCAGATCGAGAAGCTTTTGATTTCCCTTTGCTTATTGGCCGCAATTTTCTCGAGGGAAAAGTTATCGTTGATGTCAGTGAACGCTACATCGCGACAACGGCACCGGAAAAATGAACGCCCACCGACAGATTGTCATCATAATTACACTGCTGGTGCTGACTGGCGTCAGCATGATCACCTACAAGCACCGGGTGCTTGGCTTCCCTCTCTTCGCCACTGATACCGAAACCGTCTGGAATATCGAGTCACGCCTGGAGTTCAAGGCGCTGGGTGGACCCGTCAAAGTAAGGATTAATCTTCCCGACTCGGTCTCTGGCGTTGAAATACTTCACGGCAGTGAGGTGTCCTCAAGCTACG
>Ga0209659_1001505_pt1 | contig 13433 bp, 9 predicted proteins | sample SaaInlLV_10m_DNA_FD_184658 | JGI IMG/M metagenome (GOLD analysis project Ga0209659, IMG submission 184658) | Marine microbial communities from expanding oxygen minimum zones in the Saanich Inlet - SI072_LV_10m_DNA (SPAdes) (version 2) | ecosystem: Environmental > Aquatic > Marine > Intertidal... | reverse complement strand
CCAGTCTTATTAGGCTGGGTTTTGTTTTTTCTAAACACTTACTTTTTGTTTTTTCTGAATAAAAAAATGTAAAGTATTTACATTTTTTTTATCTTTTATTATATTCTTGACGTGTAAACAACAATGTTGTTTAATGCTTCCAAATAATTCATTATTTAGGGGAAAATCTGTGATCAAATATTTATTATCATTAATGGTATTACTACCACTTTCAACATTTGTAATTGCTCAAGAGGCTGAAGAAGCTGATGAAGCAGCAGTTGAAGAAATCGTAACAACTGGTATTAGAAATAGCTTAATTGATGCAATCAACATTAAAAGAAAAAATGTCGGTGTTGTTGATGCTATTTCAGCTGAAGACATTGGTAAGTTTCCAGACGGAAACCTTGCTGAATCACTTGCAAGGCTTGTAGGTGTTACAACTGAAAGAAGTAATGATGAAGGTACAAAGATCTCTGTCAGAGGTTTAGGGCCTGAGTTTAACTTGGTTACCTTAAATGGAAGGTCAATGCCAACAGTACCAGGAAGGTATGTAGGTGGAAGATCATTTAATTTTGGTGATATTTCAGCACACGGTATTGCTGCTGTTGAGGTTTATAAATCAGCTAACGCAACTTTGCCTACTGGTGGTCTGGGTTCTACAGTAAACATGGTAACAACAAAACCATTAGATATTGGCCAGGATACAATTGGATCAGTTTCTGCAAGAGCATATGATCATTCAAAAGGGGAAGTTACTCCTGAAGTAGACTTTTTATATGCTACAAAAAATATGTACAACGATATGTCATGGGGCTTCTCAATTTCTGGATCACATCAAGATAGAGAGAATAGAGAAGATGGTACTAACGAAATTGCATGGTTGCCGATGGTTGATGAAGGCTTAACATATAGATTTCCTAGTAACTCAGTTGTTACTAACAACAGTAAAAGAACTGATGGTGAAATTTTCTATCCTGAAGCTCTAAATTACAAATTTAAAAATAACAAAAGAATTAGAAATAACGCTCAAACTGCTTTCCAGTTTGAATTAGGAAAAGTTAGAACTACTTTAGATTACACATGGTCAGATGTTGAATTTGAAACTGACGGTGTTCAGTTTGGTTCATATTTTGCTGGTTGGAATAACAGAGAAATGGTCATAAATGAAAATGGCGCTGTAGTAAGCGGCATGGAAACTCATCAAGATGCTGACGTTTTTAAAGGCGAAAGCTTTACTAACTCAGTTACTTGGGGTGAAAACAAAAGCTCTAACAAATCTTTAGGCTTAAATATTGAAATTGCTGCTACAGATACTTTAACTTTAGAAATTGATTATCACAATTCAACAGCTGCTAAAAAAGGTAATCCAGATGGATCATATGCTGACAACAACGTTACCTTTACTGGAGGCTCATGGCCTGGGTTTGGTCAAGCTGGAATCTATGAACAAGCAGGTTCAATGTTTGACAGAAGATTTGATTTTAACAACCCTGTTGGCGCGTTAAGTTGGTTAAATAAAAGATTTTATTGCTGTGATGCTAATGGCGTTGCTCAAATAAATGATATAACAGAATTCGATGCACAAGACATGGTTGCTAGAGAAGGTTCAATCGTATACGAAGATAAAAGAAGTAATAATTCTCAAATTCAATTCAATGGAGTGTGGGATAACGACTCTGGTCTTGTAATGGAATCACTTACATCTGTTGAATTTGGTATTTCCAGACTGAAGCAAAATTTTGTTGCTCAAAAGTATAGAAATGACATGAAAGGAAGTTCAAATCTGGGACCTGGTAATCCAATAATGTTGGCATACGCTCTTTGGGACGATGCAGCATTTACAAAAGTAAATCTTGTAGACTTCTTAGGTTCTGGTACTAATACTCATTACCTAACTATGGATCCTTTGCAGGCTCAATACTTGTTTGAAAGAACTGGTTGGTTAAACTATTCATTCGCAGGAGAAAATTGGTTCTCAGCTAATGGTCATGATACATGGGAATGTACTGCAGATGATGCGGTTGATGCTAACGGCAATCCTAACGGACTTACTAACGGAGCAACTGGACTTCAGACAACTACAAGAGGAGTCATGTGTAAAGGTGGTGTAGATAGCGACGAATCTGTTTCAGAAGTTATTGAATCACTATATGCAAACTTTAATTTTGAATACGAAACCGCAAATGGTGGCGAAGTAAGAGCTCAGCTTGGGCTAAGATATGAAGATGTTACTAGATCATCTATTGGTGCAGCAGCATTACCTGTTGCAACAATTTGGGGATTCGGAGACTATGGCTATGAAGGTGTAGCATATGGCCCGCAAAGGATTAATATGGTTGATGGACCGGTACAAACTTTTGTTGATACAGGTGCGAGTGACTCATTCTTACCTAACTTCAATATTTCGTACGAATTTGCTGAAAATAAAATAGTAAGATTCGGTGCAAGTAAGACATTATCAAGACCTGCTTTAGAAACATTAAGCAGTTCATTTACTATGTCTTCATACACTCCATTTACGCCTAGACAGGTTTTTTCAGGTAATCCTAACTTACAACCATACACTTCAGAAAATTTTGATGTTGCTTATGAGCATTACTATAAAGAAGGCAGCTATTTCGCTGTAAACTACTTTAGAAAAGATATTTCCGACTATCATGGATCTGGTCAAGGAACTACATCATTTAATAATGTTGCTGATGTTACAGCTGGTGGTTTGAATGCTGGAATCGACAATAATGTAAATGATGCCTTTTGTCAGTGGACAGCAAGTCAAGGCTACTGGGGTTGTGCTCCTTGGGTTAACCAAGTTCAAGACTATGCGTGGATAGCTGGAACTGGCTTCTCATTTGGTTGTGCCGCATCAGGTAGATCTGAAGCAGGTTGTGTTACAAGTACTGGTGGCGATGGTAATGCAGTATTTGTTGGAAGTGCAGCTGATGGAGATCCTTTAGCACAATTCGAAGTATTCAGACCTGTTAACAAATATGATGGAACTCTTGATGGTTTTGAAGTATCAGTTCAACATTTATTTGATAATAACTTTGGTGTTCTAGCTAATGCTACTCTTGTTGGTGGTGACACTGATGTAGACGCAGCTTATGTTGGTGAGCAGTTTGCTTTACCTGGATTTGGTGACGCAGCTAACTTATCAGTTTTCTATGAAGATGAAAAATATTCAGCAAGAATTTCTTATAATTTAAAAGCTGAAACATATGCTGGTATGGACTCATACAACCCTCTATTTGTTGAAGAAAGAGGTCAAGTTGATTTCAGTGCATCATATAACGTTAATGAGAATTCAGTTGTATTCATTGAAGCGCAAAATATTACAGATGAAGATGTAAGATTGTTTGCAAGACACAATGAAATGCTTTTCTTATATCAAGATCAAGGACCTGTTTATAAATTAGGTTTTAGATACAAGCTGTAAGATATATTATCGACATAAAAAAGAGGGCTTTTAGCCCTCTTTTTTTTTATTTAAGATATAATTTTCTAAATGAAATTTTTATATTTTCCTCTAGTCTTTTTAATTGCTTCTTGTGGTGGAGGAGGTGGTGGTGGCAGTGATACTCCAGGTCCTCAGATTCCCTCAACCCCCTTACCAACAGTCAATCTATCGGCTGATCCATTATCAGTTTTATTAGACAGTACCTCAACGCTATCCTGGTCATCAACTAACGCAAATGCTTGTTCGGCTTCATGGACAAGTCAGACAACCACTTCTGGCTCAGAGACAGTAACTGTCTCAACAGCTGGTGATAACAATTATTCTATTTCTTGTACTGGTGCTGGCGGCTCTGGTTCAGACTCGGTGACAGTAAAGGCATTTGCATTAACTCTGGCATCAGGAGTATTTTCTACAGATGAAGACACTGAGCTGAGTGGTTCTATTGCAGCTTCAGCCAATGAGGATGTTACTATAACTTACTCTATTACATCAGAGGCATCGTCAGGCAACTTAACTTTAAATAGTGATGGATCTTTTTTATATAGACCAAATAATAATTATTTTGGAACAGATCAGTTTGAATATACAGTCAATGTAGCTGAAAAAAATTTAACAGAAACTGGGAACGCAAATATAACAATTAATTCGGTTGATGATATGCCAACCATATCATTTGAAGCCAATAGTGATTTTTCAAAAAATACAATGTTATTTGAAGATATCCAAACGTTTAGAGTAATAGTAAGTGACATAGATACCGATATTGCAGATCTAACTTTTGATACGCTTATTGGAGATCAATTAATAAATAGCTCTTTTACTCTTGATGCAGGTGAAAACACAAATGGCTCTGGTACTTTTGAGGTTAATCTTTCTGCTCTTCAAAAGGCTGGTCTTTATAGCGCTCAATTGAGTGTTAATGATAGTACCAGTAGTGCTGCTTTGAGTTTCGAATCCTGGTTTGTTTCAAATAAAACAACAGTAACGATTCAACAAGATGATGACCCAGAGGACGGCTTTGGTTCAGATGGAGGTACTAAAACCCCAAAGGATTATATTGTTTATTATTTATCTGGAAATCCTAGCTCTCTTGGTAAAACAAAATATTTGTTTATCGGTGATTCTTTAGATGGAATTTCGGATATTGAGTTGTATAGGAGAGCTTTAATAGCCTCAATTAACAAATTAAATAATTCAGATGCCGCAGAGTTTTTTAGTGAAGATTACTTTACTATTGTTTCTTCAGAGCCACTCGATCCAGACGGCACAACGCCGCTGGGAATTAGAACTGGGTGTTATGACTTTGATGAGGATATATATTGCATAGCAGATATGGATACAAGTATTTTTGCTGACCTTCTTGATGACTTTACTCTAGTTTCAACTTTAACAAGGGTCCAAGGAAGAGGCGTTAACCTGGGGTATAGAAACATACAGAGGATAAGAGATACTGACCCCGAAAGAACAAGTACAACACTTATGCATGAGCTTGGTCATGCCCATGGGTATATGGGGGATGAATACAGAACTGAAGACGATAGAGATGTCAGTGCTTTCGCGAATGATAACGTTAACACATCAACACAAAGTGACGTGTCTTTATTAAAATGGAATCACCACATCACTGATCAATTTAATGTTTTAGGTAAAGATATAAAGGTTTGCTACAACATAGGTGACGGTAGAATTTATGATCGAGATGCTGGTGAGTATGTTGCTGGAACAGACTGTGGTTGTCTGTTAAATATATGGGGCTCTTTAACAGATGACCCTGATGGCGGTGAGCCATACTATCCATTTGAAGGTAAAAACCCAGATTGCGCAGGCGTAGGACTTTTCGAAGGCAATTATTATGGCGAGTTTGATAATTACAGACCGACCTTTTGCTCTATCATGGATTCATGTTCTAGTGGCGGTTACGGCGATGTAAATATTGAGGGTTTTGCTGTTGGGTCAATTCAAAATCAAGGTTTTTATGATGCATTTGATGACGTAGATTTCGGTTTTAGTTCAGATAATAATTCGTGGGATATGACAGTTAATGCAGAGTATGACACGTCAAAAATTACACTTAAGTGGTACGTAAATGGCATTGAACAACTTTCGCTAGAAAACCAAAAGTCTGTATCATTTAACAGGTCTGCAGGAGTTGATATATATACTGCTAAAGCAATTGATTTGACTGGTACTATAGTGGCAGAGGATGATGTTTTAGATAATACAGATTTTTATGAAGGTATATTCCAATCATATTTTGTATGGTGTGCAGATTACTCAAATGATGAGTGTAATGATTTTCGAACAGAACCTGATCCAAGCGAATATAGCGGATTTTCTTATGGTTATATGAATGGTCCTTTAGGTTTTACATGGGGTATAAATTGGTCAAAATGGTAAAAATAATATACTCATTAATATTTATAATTTCTTTTAATAACATCCTAGCTGAAGAAAGCAGCTCAGTAAGTAAGTTAAAGGGACTTGATTATAAATTCAACCCTCTTGAAAATGCAAAAATATATAGTATTACTGGGAATACAAATGATATGTTTTTGAATGAGATAAGGATAGATAAACCCAATCCCAAGACTTTGCAAAAGTATGGATTGCTCTCTCGTAGAGATAGGTATGCTCTAAAGGTAGAAAATGATCAAGGGAAACAGATTTTATTAGTCGGTCTTGGTGACCCCTTCACAATCCATATTGATCATATTGGTTATGAGGATAAAAAAATATTCCAAGCAGATATATCAAGAGACTTTGAAATCGCCTTACCTTTTTTAGCAAAAGCAGAGTATTTTGTTTTGCTTTACCAGGATGAATTTGGATTAAAAGAGGTAAAAAGAATTAAGGTAGATTAATATTTTCTCCTAAGCATTTTTTGCTTATATACCTTTTAAAATTGCTTGAAAGGACAACTCTTAAAGGTTATATTACTCATCAAATTGCGGTACTAGCTCAGTTGGTAGAGCGTCTGCTTGCCAAGCAGAAGGCCGCCGGTTCGAGACCGGCGTACCGCACCAATTTCTCTCTTGATTCTTTTTATTTATAAGTTAAATTATCATTATGAACACTAAAAATTATTTATATTTATTCTTATTATTAGTGTTTGTTGTCTCATGTGGTGGAGGAGGCTCATCGAATAATGATGTTGAGCCATCACCAGCACCACCTGTATTAGAGGTAACTGAAACATGTGTTTACTTCTCTTCAAACACAGAAAGATGTTCACTTAATCATAAGGGCCTCGATAGATATTATTTAATATACACACCGACAACCATAACTAATAACGATGAAGCTCCAGTTTTGTTTGCATTACATGGATATGGGTCATCTGCCGAAACACATAAGTCCTATACAATGCATGAGCCCTTCGCCGATACTAATAAAGCTATTGTTGTATATGCTCAAGGCTACAAATTAGAAACTGTTTACACATCCAGTTCATCGCATTGGAATGTTGGCGCTTGGACAATTGGCAGTACTGTTGATGATATTGATTTTATCAGTACTATTATTGATCTCATAGATGACAAGGCAGTAATTAATAAGAATAGAATTTACTCTTCTGGAATGTCCAATGGCGGTTTTATGAGCTATAACCTTGCATGCAATCTAAGCTCAAAAATTGCTGCGATCGTATCTGTTACTGGCTCATTTAGCACGGAAATGTTGGAGGACTGTAATCCAGAGCATCCTACACCAGTTATGCAAATTCATGGGGCCCTTGATCCAACAGTACCATTTGATGGCAATTCAGCTCTTGGGATGCTTCCAATAGATACTATTTTGGATTTTTGGTCCGATTACAACTTATGCAATCCAGTTCCAGATCTTCAGATTATAGACTTTTTTGATCTTGGTATTTCTGTAGATCATCAAACATACAAAGATTGCCAAAATGGTGTTCGAGTTGAGTTGTTTAAAAGTAGTGGCATGGCTCACAGATGGCCTGTGGAGTCTATTTATGGCATAGAAGCTACCAGTGAAATATGGTCTTTTATCAATCAATTTGATTTATCAGGAAAGATTGAATAAATAATATACTTTAACTTAAATTATTTATAAGCTTTAAAAGGCCTTTTAATAATGTAATATTAATGCTCATTAATTAAATAGGGAGAGAAAGATTATGAGAATATTACTAACATTATGTATGGTTTTCACGATGAGTATTATGGCAGATCATCACGAAGAAACTGAGTATAAATACGAACCAGAAGCTAATAAAGCTGAATACTATATTGGTACTTTCAATAAAGGAAAGGATATGGAAGATTTAGTTAAATGGCATGACAAAACAGTAGATTGGATGAGTGACAAAGGCGATACATATAAGAACATGACGACTGCAATACTTCAGCCATATTTTCACTCAGATATGTCAGCACAAGATGTAGTATGGGTTAACACATGGCCAAATCCATCAGAGCAATTTGCTGGATTGGAAGGATGGATAACAGGTGGCGGCGGTAAGTTGCTTGAATCACTTCCAGTTACTAATTCTAGACAGGTTGATACATGGCAATGGACGGTCTCTAAGCCAAGTTCAGCGGCTGTCGGAAATATGATGTATGCAACATATGCCGACTGTAGTTTAGAAGAAGGCTATGACATGAGAAAAGTTTATGATCTTTATAAAGATTTTGCTATCTTTGCACAGTCTCAAGGAGATACAGTTGGAAGGAAATTAATTGTGCCGGAGGCAGGCTTAAAGCTTGATGATGGAGTTGATTTTATTAGACTGATGTACTCATCATCAATCTCAGAAAGAGGCTCAAATGCAGATTTGTTTTACTCTAAAATTAATGGATCTGAGGCTTCAAAAAATCTCAAAGGATTTTCTTGTAACAACGCTAGATCATACTTTGGTTCTTCAATGAAGGTTGCAGGTTAATTAGTAGTAGATCTATTTAAAAAATGGGAGCAACTGCTCCCATTTTTTTGTTTTTAACTTTACAAAAGGTGCATAATATTTGAATGAATAACTATTCATCACATGTTGCAATTATCGGAGCAGGCATTTCTGGTCTAACTCTTGGGTGCGTATTAAAGCAATCAGGTATGCCAGTGATTATTTTTGAAAAATCATCAACGGCCAGTGAGCAAGGTGCTGGGATATCAATTTCTCCAAATGGGCTAAGAGTTATCAGAAATATTGGCATAGAGAATGAGCTACGCAGTGAATCAGGCAACCCTAAGGAAGTTCAATTCTTTTATAACCAAAATAAATTAACCTCTTTTCCAGTTGATATTGTGACTACATCACGACAATGCCTTTATAAAAATTTACTTAATAAGTATCTTTCCATGGATGGCGAGATTTTATTTGATCACGAAGTTTCTAATATTAACTTAATTGATCCAAGCATATCTTTTTTAAATGGTAGTTCCTTCAATGTAAATCATATTGCTGCCTGTGATGGTATTAAATCGAAATGTAGATCTTTAAGATCTAAAAATACTGAGCAGCCAGCTTATAGCGGATATTCGGTATGGAGAGGGATTCTTGAAAAGAACCAAACCGAAAATCACATTCATCTTGGCCCTAACTTTCACATAGTTACTTACCCAATAGATAATACTAGAACTAGTTTTGTAGCTGCTGTGAAGAACCCAAAAGAGACAAAGGAATCATGGAAAACTAAAGGTACATATGAGGATCTGTGTCATGACCTTCCAGAGTCAACAAGACATATCTATGAGTCACTTCAAGACAGCAATGAAATATATAAATGGGGCGTATATACAAAAAAGATACCTAATAAATTATTCGATAACAATATTACTTTTCTAGGAGATGCTGCACACCCGATGGTTCCGTTTCTTGGGCAAGGGGGCTGCATGGCATTAGAGGATGCATATATCTTTGGAAAGCTTATTAGGTTAAATAATGATATGGAAAAATCCCAAGTAATGTATCAAAAACTCAGATATAAAAGAGTTAATAAAATATACAAGGATTCAGCATTGCAAGGAAAATTGAATCATATTTCAAATCCTATTATTGCCTTTTGCAGAAATTTTTTAATGAAGTACACACCGGTTGCTGCATTAAAACCGAATTCAATATGGGACTATGATCCAGATGTTGAAATAAAAAAAATTAGTTAATATTTTTGCGTATTGGATAATCATATAAAGTTGCTATAATTTTGAACATGAATATCTTAAACAAAATAGCCTCTTTTTTTAAAACCCAAACAGATACTAGTCCAGTCACACCTGAAAGCCAAGAACCACAATCTATAAGGGTTTCAGAAGAATTAAAAAGCTTCCTAGAAAATGAAGTTCTAGATGGTTTAGATATTAGCCCTGAGCATTTTTGGAGTTCTCTTGAATCAATTCTTGCAGAATTTGGTCCTAGAAATAAAGCTCTCTTGGATAAAAGGGAAGTTATTCAATCACAAATTGATGAATGGCACCTTGCAAGAAAAAATACTGATCATGACCATGAAGAATATAAAGATTTTCTAAAAGAGATTGGTTATATAGTTTCTGATACTGGGGACTTCCAAATAGCTACCTCAGATGTTGATAATGAGATTAAGACGATTGCAGGGCCTCAGCTAGTAGTGCCTGTTATGAATGCCAGGTTTGCCTTGAATGCAGCAAACGCACGTTGGGGAAGTTTGTATGATGCTTTATATGGAACAGATGTAATATCTGAAGATGATGGTGCAACAAAAGCTGGAACTTATAATCCGGTAAGGGGCGATAAGGTTATTGCATTCGCCAAAGATTTTCTCAACTCAACAATTCCTTTAGAAAATGGCTCATTTGCAGATGTAAATGGGTTTGATTTTAGTGATGAGACTCTTTCAATGTCATTGAATGATGGGTCGACAGTAAGCCTTCTTAATCAAGAGTCTTATATGGGGTATGTTGATAGTGGAAACGATTCATTTGGATTGCTATTCAAAAATAATAATCTACATTTTGAAATCCAAGTGGACAAGGGACATCCTATAGGCAGGTCAGATGCAGCCGGAATTAAGGATATTTTAATTGAATCTGCCATCACTACAATTCAGGATGCTGAAGACTCTGTAGCCGCAGTTGATGGGGCTGACAAGACTATAGTTTATAGGAATTGGCTGGGTTTAATGAAAGGAGACTTAAAAGAAACTTTCTCTAAAAATGGACAAGAGATTACTAGAGAGCTGAGCCATGATAGATCCTATAAATCACCGCAAGGACAAGAATTTACTTTACCGGGTAGAAGTCTCATGTTAGTTAGAAATGTAGGACACTTAATGACCAACCCTGCAGTAATAGATGAAAACGGAGAAGAGATACCAGAAGGAATTCTTGATGCAATGTTTACTATTTGTATAGCGATGCATGACTTGAATGGGAATAGTAATTATAAAAACTCTCAAACTGGGAGTGTGTATATTGTGAAACCAAAAATGCATGGGCCTGAAGAGGTAGAATTTACTTGTGATTTATTTACAGCTGTTGAGAAAGCACTGAACATTAAGCCCTTGTCTGTAAAAGTTGGAATTATGGATGAGGAGAGAAGAACTACAGTTAATCTAAAAGAATGCATAAAGACAGCCCAAGATAGAGTTATTTTTATCAATACAGGATTCTTAGATAGAACCGGCGATGAAATCCATACAAGCATGGAGGCAGGTCCAATGATTGCTAAAGCAGATATGAAACAGCAACCATGGATTGCAGCATACGAAGATTGGAATGTTGATACAGGTCTTGAGACTGGATTTAGGGGTAATGCCCAAATTGGTAAAGGTATGTGGCCAATGCCAGATGAAATGCTTGCTATGTACAATACTAAAACAATGCACCCAAAAGCAGGCGCTAACTGCGCTTGGGTTCCATCACCAACAGCAGCCTCACTGCATGCTATTCATTATCATCAAATATTCGTAGATGTTGAACAAGAAAAAATACAAACTCGATCAAAGGCAAGTATCGATGACATACTTACAATACCAGTTCATCCCAATCCAGAATCACTAACAGAAGATCAAATAACAGCTGAATTAGATAATAACTCTCAAGGGATTCTGGGGTATGTAGTTCGATGGGTAGATCAGGGTGTTGGATGTTCAAAAGTTCCAGATATTAATAACGTTGGTCTGATGGAAGATAGAGCAACATGCAGAATATCTAGTCAACATATAGCGAACTGGCTCCATCATGGCATATGCTCTGAAGAGCAAGTTATGCAGTCAATGAAAAAAATGGCAGTGATTGTCGATGGTCAAAATGCTTCTGACTCTGAATATATAAATATGGCCCCATCTTTTAATGGAATAGCTTTTCAGGCTGCATGCGACCTTGCTATAAAAGGAAGAGTTCAGCCTAGTGGTTATACAGAGCCAATCTTGCATGAAATGCGACTTAAATATAAGGCATAAATGAAAGCATATTGGATAGTCAGGTGTCACGTTTTTGAGCCTGAAGAGTTTGCAAATTACGTTGAATTAGCTGGCCCGATAATTACTAAATTTAATGGTATATTTTTAACCAGAGGCGGCAAGCAGATTGAGCTGGAAGGAGAGGGGTACGAAAGAACCGTCTTGATTGAATTTAGTTCTATGGATGAGGCAAAGTCTTGCTATGAATCTGATGACTACAAACAAGCTCTAGAATTTATTAAGAAATCAGCAGAGAGGTTGGTTGTCATTGTTGAGGGCGTTGTTTAGCTCTTTATTTTTTGCTTCTGAGTTTCATCCTTGTGCTTTTTCAAGTATTTCATGAAAGGGGTTCCACCAGTTCCTGTAATAGTTGATCCTCCTCTGCCAAATGGATTTTTTATTTGGGATTGTTTATGAATATAAGTTGCAGCAAACTCAAGATGCATAGCTCTAAATTGTCTTATCTCTTCAAGGCATTTGTTGTATTCATTTTTTAGTTTCTTAGATTTATGAATAAATTCTTTAGCATTAGATCTTGCTTCAACTTTTTCTATCATTAACTTATGTTCTGGAGGCATATAGTCTCTCATTTCATTAAGGTAGTGCCTTAGATGATCTTCTGTATGGTAGATACCAAGGGCGCCATCTAATAAGGGCATAATGCTACTTTGCGCGCCAGTCTCACCTCTATAAAATTGAGGTTTATTATCAAACTGGTTTTCATAAATAAGTCCCTTCTTGAGATCAGGATTGTCTTTAGTTCCAAAAATAAAAGGCCTTACCCTGTGGTAATAAACATAGGGGTCGCACTTTTCTGGCATTCTAGCAAAAATCTTATTTACTTTTTTTAAGGACGAAATGATTTCTTTTAAATGAACAGAATAAGCATTTATTGAATCACTCTCTTTTAGGAAAGATAATTTTGTTGCGGCATCTACTGCTTTACTAGCAGCATTCTCTATACAGACATGAATAGTCACAAACCAATCCTCGTCAACTCCACCTAAAAAATTTGTTAAAAGAGCAACATTCTCTAAAGATATTTCTTCTTTAGGGTTTGGCCTATACCAGTTATCCAAACAATAACTTCCATAACTTAGGATAGGCGGCCTTCCTAATATTTTAGAAATTTTCACCCATGGCTTTGCAATTACTTCGGGTAATAGTTTTTCTGGATTGGTTCCGCCCCAAATATAAGCATGAGCAATAAAGCTCAGATGCGCCATGGCTAACTTAAGCTCACGTCGGTCATTATTCTTGATTACCTTATCTACTGAGAGAGCATTAACTGATAAAGAATTTATTGTTCTTTGAACAGTCCCAGTAAGAAGGAGCTTGGGGAGTTGTTCAGCAATATGAGCTAGCTTTTCAAGAGACTTTGCAGAAGTCTTATATTTCTTTAACGGGTCTTTTCTTGGAAGGAATGTTTTCATTATTAATATAGTAAACACATATTTTGTATATACAAATAGTTTAGATAGATAACAAACTTTAAATTATTTAATCTTTTTTCATTTTAGGTGTTGACAATAAATTTCATAAGCGTAATATTACTAGACCAACTTGATTCCGACTAAAGATCAACTGCAGACGGGACGTAGAGAGAA
>Ga0209659_1001498_pt1 | contig 13489 bp, 17 predicted proteins | sample SaaInlLV_10m_DNA_FD_184658 | JGI IMG/M metagenome (GOLD analysis project Ga0209659, IMG submission 184658) | Marine microbial communities from expanding oxygen minimum zones in the Saanich Inlet - SI072_LV_10m_DNA (SPAdes) (version 2) | ecosystem: Environmental > Aquatic > Marine > Intertidal... | reverse complement strand
AGACGCTATTTCATTCAGACACGTCACAAAAACTGGCAGAGGCCGGGCGTATATTGGGCATTGATGTCGATCTACTCAGTGCCAACGCAGGGCACGCTTAAGGATGCCTCGATATGAAACGGTCATGGCATTCGATTTTGGACTGCGCAATATCGGTGTGGCCATCGGAAACACCCTGTCTCGCACCGCCGAGCCGCTCACCGTGGTATCGGCAAAAGAGGGTGTGCCGCACTGGCCCTCGATCATTGCCCTCACCGAAGAATGGCGACCGAACCGCTTACTCGTTGGACTCCCCATCAACATGGACGGCTCAGAAAGCGAGCTGAGTCGCCGAGCATCCAAGTTTTCCCGGCAACTCGAAGGCCGATTAAGCTTGCCAGTCTCATTGGTTGACGAGCGGCTATCCAGCAGAGAAGCAAAAGCTGATGCTTTCGCAGAAGGGCATCGCGGCGATTTCGTCACCAACCCCATCGACGACAAAGCGGCGGCCATTATTCTCACGACTTGGCTCAACGATCAGCCAATGATGCCCTCTGGCTGACGCGCCTTTTCACGCGCCACTTCGACGGTAATCAGTCTTTTTTGAACCAATCCCTGCAAACATTGATCCATCGTTTGCATCCCCGTGGCTTGCCCCGTTTGAATAGCGGAATACATTTGAGCCACTTTATCTTCCCGGATTAAATTTCGGATCGCCGCAGTCCCGCGCATGATTTCGTGTGCCGCAATACGCCCACCTTGACTGCGCTTGAGCAAAGTTTGAGAAATCACCGCTTGCAAGGATTCTGACAACATCGAGCGCACCATGGCTTTTTCTTCTCCAGGGAAGACATCGACAATACGATCAATCGTCTTTGCAGCCGAGGTAGTGTGCAGTGTGCCAAAAACCAAATGGCCAGTCTCAGCGGCCGTCAGCGCCAACCGGATCGTCTCTAGATCTCGCAGTTCGCCCACCAGAATAATATCGGGATCTTCACGCAATGCGGAACGCAGTGCTTCAGAGAAGCCCAACGTATCACGATGCACTTCGCGCTGATTAATGAGCGAGCGTTTGCTTTCGTGAACGAACTCAATCGGATCCTCAATCGTGAGAATGTGGTCATAGCGGTTTGCATTAACATAATCGATCATGGCTGCAAGCGTGGTGGATTTTCCAGAGCCTGTCGGCCCAGTTACCAAGACTAAGCCTCTTGGTAGCATGGAAATATCGCGGAACGTCTGCCCCATCCCCAGCGTCTCCATCGTTAATACTTCCGACGGGATCGCGCGAAATACTGCACCGGCACCGCGATTTTGAACAAAGGCATTGACACGAAAACGCGCCACATCGGGGAGCTCAAAAGAAAAATCCGTTTCGAGACGCTCCTCAAACTCGTTCCGCTGGCGATCATTCATGATGTCGTAGATTAAGGCTTGGACTTCAGTCGGTGTTTGCGGCGGTAAGTTGACCCGCCTAATGTCACCGTCTACACGGATCATGGGCGGAAGCCCTGCTGAAAGATGCAGATCCGAGGCACCCTGTTGTACGCCAAACGCGAGTAATTCTGTGATATCCATATCATAGTCTCCGATAGCGTCGGACTAACACATGGCGCATCAATTTCCTTATGATGCTGGCATGACACCGACAGACTTACGTCACAATATATCAGAAATCAGCCGTCGTATTCGCGCGGCAGAACACGCGGCAGGCAGGCCCCCCGGGGCGGTCTCGCTGTTGGCTGTCAGCAAAAAAAAATCATCTGAACTCATCCGCTGGGCGCACCAAGCGGGGCTCACTGATTTTGGCGAGAACTACGCACAAGAAATGGCCGAAAAAGCGACTCAGCTATCTGACTTGGGCTTGTCGTGGCACTTTATTGGGCCGATTCAGAGCAATAAAACGGGGTTGATTGCCGAGTTTAGTGACTGGGTGCATAGCCTAGATCGGCTCAAGATTGCCCAACGTCTCAGCGATCAACGCCCCCCTGAAAAAGGGCCGTTAAAAGTACTGCTCCAAGTTAAAACATCTGACGAAGCGAGCAAGTCGGGGGTACAGCCCGACGCACTCAAAACGTTGATCGATGCAGTAGAAGCGCTCCCTAATCTACAACTGGGGGGCCTCATGACCATTCCGGCGCCCAGCGCCCAGCCCGCTGCCCAGCGGGTACCTTTTCGTCAGTTGCGCGCCCTTCAACAAAGCCTTGTCGGCCATAACCCAAAGCTGGCGATATTATCGATGGGAATGTCCAGCGATTTAGAGGCCGCCATTGCCGAAGGATCGGACCTAGTCAGAGTCGGCACAGATATTTTTGGCGCGCGGTATAATTAAAGTCGTTCTTCACGGATACTCCTGATCTTATGTCGCCTCAAATTGCATTCCTAGGCGCGGGCAATATGGCCACCGCCATGATCAATGGCCTCTTAGCTAATGGCTTCTCGCCCTCACAATTGCGCGCCAGTGACCCTAGCGAAGCCGCGTTATCACGGCTCCGATCTCTCGGTTTGTCGCAGCTCGACACCTCGCCTCAGCACATTTTTATCGATGCGGATCTGGTGGTAGTGGCGGTCAAACCGCAGGTCGCCCCTGACGCCTTGGTGGCGATACGGGACCAGATTGGGCCCAATACCGCCATTCTGTCAATTGCAGCGGGCATTCCGATTGCCTCCCTACAGGCCGCTGTCGACCCCTCCGTTCCGGTTATTCGCTGCATGCCCAATACACCTGCCATGATAGGCAAGGGGGCCAGTGGGCTGTTCGCAACAGCACAAGCCAGCGACGCACAGCGCGCCTTGGCTGAGCAAGTGACTAACGCCGTCGGCATGACCATTTGGGTGTCCTCAGAAGCGCTACTAGACGCCGTGACCGCCGTCTCTGGCAGCGGACCTGCCTACTTCTTTGCGCTCATAGAGGCCATTATTGCAGCCGGTATTGATCTGGGACTCGATCAGAAAACGGCGGTGGCCTTAACGCTGCAAACCGCTATCGGTGCGGCTGAGCTGGCTGGGCGCTCCGAACTGCCCATCTCAACGCTGAGGGAAAATGTCACGAGCCCGGGAGGCACGACAGAACAGGCACTATTAGCCTTACAGTCTCATCAATTCGACGAGATAATCACTCATGCCGTTCAAGCCTGCGCTGAACGAGCAAGAACGCTGGGCGAGGAGTTTGGCTGATATGACCGCGGGGACCGAAATGGCGCTTTATCTGATCCAGAATCTGGGGGCTTTGTTACTGACGCTGATCGTATTACGGGGCATGCTGCACGCCTCGCGAGCCAATTTTTACAATCCCATTTCTCAACTCATCGTCAAACTCACCAATCCGTTACTGTTGCCACTGCGCGGCATGCTGCCGGCGAAAGGACGCATTGATTGGGCTGTCTTAGTGATGGCAGTTTTGATTCAGGTCTTAATTTTACTGGGCATCGCCTGGGTGATCGGAGAGCAGTGGAGTGTGCCTAATCCACTCACATTAGTGGGCTGGGGCATTATTGGTGTGCTCGGATTACTCACCAATCTGACCTTTTTTGTACTCATCGCCATGATCATCGTCAGCTGGGTTGCGGCGGGCAGCCGGCATCCCGCCATCGAGCTGATCGGTCAGATTGCTGAACCCATCATGACCCCCTTTCGCGCATTGCTGCCCAATATGGGGGGCATCGACTTTTCACCGATTTTGCTCTTCGTCACCATCAACATCGTACAAATCGGCTTGCGACACGCGGCAGTAGCGCTATCACTTCCGCCTAACTTGGTCGTCGGACTGTGAACGATGTCAAATAGTGGCACACACAATAGTGTCGGGCTGGTCAGCCCCTGCCGTGCCCGGTTCGAGACCGCTTTTCAGCTCGCAAACGGGTCGGTGCTGGCTGAGCATGAGTTGGTCTACGAAACCTATGGGGAGCTCAATGCCGCGGGCGACAATGCAGTGCTCATTTGCCATGCGCTGTCTGGCACGCACCATGCGGCGGGCTTTTATCCTGGCGACGATGAACGTCCAGGATGGTGGGATCTTGCCATTGGTCCCGGCAAGCCCATCGACACACGACGCTTATTCGTCGTGTGCTCCAATAATATAGGCGGGTGTGACGGGTCCACAGGGCCTAATACCCTAAACCCCGAAACGGGCAAACCCTGGGGCGCCAAGTTTCCCCAGCCCCAGGTACAAGATTGGGTTCGCAGCCAAAAACTGCTGGCAGAATATTTGGGCATATCGCGCTGGGCAGCGGTAATCGGTGGCAGCCTCGGTGGCATGCAAGCACTGCAGTGGGCCATTGATTATCCGGAATGGGTTGAGCATTGTGTGGCGCTCGCCGCAGCACCCAAGCTCACCGCTCAAAATATTGCGTTCAATGAAATTGCCAGACATGCCATCTTATCCGACCCCGATTGGTGCGACGGCGACTACCTGAGCCGCGATACGCTGCCGAGTCGAGGCGTGGCGCTTGCCCGCATGGTCGGCCACCTCACCTATATGTCTGCCGATGGGATGAGCGACCGCTTTGGCCGAGAGCTGAGAGAGGGGAGCTTTACGCCTGAAGCAGAGAGCGAGTGGGTGTTCCAAGTAGAAAGCTATCTACGACATCAAGGCACCCGATTTTCAACGCAGTTTGATGCGAATACCTATGTGCTGATGACACGAGCGTTGGATCTGTTTGACTTAGCTGTTAGCGATGATGGTGACTTAAAGGCTGCCCTCGACAAAGCACACGCCGACTTTCTAGTGTTGTCTTTCAGTTCAGACTGGCGCTTCCCCCCTCACCGCTCCATTGAAATCCGCGATGCCTTAATGGCTGCGGGTAAACCCGTGACCTACGCCAACATAGAAACAGACAATGGCCACGATGGTTTCCTACTGCCCAACAAAACCTATGAGGCGCTGCTAACACAGTGGATGCAACGGGTCGGTCCAGCATGAATCGTCTCGATCTGAATACGGTGTTAGGTTGGGTCCCACAGGGCAGCAAGGTACTCGACCTAGGGTGCGGTGATGGCGCTTTTTTAAAGCGCCTTTGCGAAGAGCGTGGCGCTGTAGGCGTCGGGGTCGATATTGATCCTGACAACCTCGTTTCAGCGGTGAGCAAAGGTCTCGACGTCATTCAGGAAGACATCAACGAGGGCTTAAACTGCTTCACTCCCTACCGTTTTGATGTGGTGATACTCACCCACGCGCTGCAAGAGCTGACGCATCCGCACCTAGCCTTAGAGCGTATGGTACATATTGGTGAAGAAGCGATCGTCTCTTTTCCTAATTTTGGGCACTGGCGCTGCCGAACCCACCTTGGGTTAACCGGTCACATGCCTGTCTCTAAGGCAATGCCTCGGAGTTGGTATGACACCCCTAACATTCACTTTTGTACGGTCAAGGATTTTGAAGCACTGTGTTCAGATTTGCGTATCGATATTATAGAGCGGGCAACAGTTGCTGGTGCCGCACAAAAATGGCTTGGGAAATGGTGGCCCAACTTATTTGCCAGCAGTGCCGTTTACCGAATACGCCGCTCAGCGCGCTGATCCTCGCCGGCGCCCTGAGTGCCGTCCCGCTGACGAGTAGCGCTCAACAGTCCACGCAATACGGACCGTTCGAATTACATCACAGTATTGTCTATACCACCTTTCTCACCCCTGATATTGCATCAGAATATGGGATTACCCGTGGTGCGGATAAGGCTATTTTGACGCTATCGGTCCGCGATACCACATCGGGCGAGATTGCAGGCCGACCGATGAAGATTGAGGGCAGGACCTGGGATTTGATTACTGGCGGCGCGCTGCGCGTCAAAGAAATTCGGGAGGGTCGCGCCACCTATTACATTGTGCCGTTCGAATTTTTGAACCGCGAATATCGATTCTTTGAATTTGAGTTTCAGCCCGAGGGCACCGACACCGTTTATGAGCACACCATGAAAGTGCAGCTGTGGCGCCAGGAATGATTTATGGTCGTTGAAACATCGCCCTTGCTCATTATTGCCAGCCATAACGCCGGCAAGATTGAGGAGTTCCAGCAGGTACTCGGCCCTCACTGGCGGGTAAAACCACAGGCCGATTTTGCCGTGACGGAAGCCGAAGAAACCGGCAGTACCTTTGTCGAAAATGCACTCATTAAGGCAAGACATGCCTGCCTGGCCACAGGTCACGCGGCATTAGCCGACGACTCGGGGCTGGTAGTACCGGCACTAGGTGGCGCGCCAGGTCTGCGATCTGCGCGCTATTCAGGCTCCGGTTATGAGGACAACAATACGTTATTGCTTAACAACATGACGACGTTACAGGGCGCGCATCGTCAGGCATTTTATATCGCAGTGGTCGTGCTCTTACGAGATGCACAAGACCCCACTCCACTCATTGCGGAAGGCCGCTGGTACGGACGCATCGCCGACGCACCTCGGGGTGAGGGCGGCTTTGGTTACGACCCTATCTTTATTCCCGAGGGAGGCTCCCTACACGCAGCTGAACTCTCACCCGCTGAAAAAAACCGCATAAGTCATCGCGCCAAAGCCATTAGCACCCTACTGGCGCTAGCAGACGATTGATCACACCCGCCGCAATTCCACTGTCTCTCTACGTGCACCTGCCCTGGTGCACGCAAAAGTGTCCTTACTGCGACTTTAATAGCCACGAAGGGTTTACACCTGAGTTGCAAAAGCCTTATGTCAACGCATTGCTGCAAGACCTCGATAGTCAGTTATCAGGGATTGACGGGCGCCTTGTCGAATCGATTTTTATCGGTGGCGGCACACCCAGTTTATTCTCTGGCGAGTGGATACAACGCCTGCTTTCCGGACTAGCAGCGCGCATTCCCTTTGCCCCCGGCGCTGAGATCACTTTAGAGAGTAATCCCGGGAGTGCTGAGCGGGGCCGCTACCAAGCGTATCGGGAAGCAGGCGTCACCCGACTCAGTATCGGCGTGCAGAGTTTTAACGAGGCTGCATTAAGTCGACTCGGCCGCATTCATTCGGGTGATGACGCCCGCCAAGCGCTCCATCTGGTGAGCACAGCGGGTTTCCAAAACTGGAATATTGATCTGATGCATGGCTTACCAGAGCAGACAGCCGACACTGCAGCGGCTGATCTTATGGAGGCGCTTGAGCTGAGTGCCGGTCATATTTCGTGGTATCAGCTGACGATTGAGCGCAATACACGATTCTGGACGTCCCAACCGATGCTGCCCAGCGAAACAATGCTGGAATCGATTCAATCAACCGGAGAGCAACTACTGAGTCATGCCGGCTACCACCAATATGAGGTGTCGGCTTATTGTCGTCCGGGCTATGAGAGTCGGCACAATCTCAATTATTGGGGATTTGGGGATTATGTGGGACTCGGTGCCGGCGCCCACGGTAAGCTATCACGGGAAGATGGCCAGATTATACGGACCCAACGGACGCGCAGCCCCGCCGATTACTTGGGGTTGATCACAAACGGATCGATGCCCGCGCCACGCGGCAAGACCGTCAGCCAGCAAGAACGGGTGGTGGAGTACGTGATGAATGCGTTGCGGCTTAAATCGGGGTCACCCGTCGGTGACTTCACCCAACGCACCGGCCTGCCTCTAATGCAGCTCGAGCGAGCAGCAGAGCAGGCCCAGTCTCGAGGTTGGATAGAGCACTTAGACAGAGGGTCCCTCAAAGCGACGCCGCTAGGCTATCAATTTCTTGACAGCGTGGTGGCGTCATTTTTATAGCGTGGATGCGGTGCGATGATTGCCGCCAGTCATTGGCGGTGATACATCAGATCCCATACGCCATGTCCCAAGCGCTCCCCGCGGGCCTCAAATTTCGTTAAGGGACGATAGTCAGGTCTTGAGACCGCCACGCGAGGACCATGAGTGTTGAGCAAAGTCGGCTCAGCCTCCAGCACGTCGAACATATGCTCAACATAGGGCTCCCAGTCCGTTGCAAGATGCACGTAACCGCCCGGACGAAGTCGCTCTGATAGCTGGCTTACCAGGTCAGTTTGAATCAACCGGCGCTTGTGATGCTTTTTTTTATGCCAGGGATCGGGGAAAAATACGTGGAATGCGTCAACCGAGTCAGGCGCTAAGCAGCGCGTTAACACGTCAACCGCATCTTCCGCGTAAACACGCAGATTATCGACTTTCGCCGTCAGCGTCTGCGCCAAAAGGCGGCCCACACCTGGGCGGTGGACCTCAATACCAAGGAATTGTGAGGTGGCCTCGGCCTCGGCCATTTGCAGGAGACTATCTCCCATACCAAAACCCACTTCGACCACCCGTCTGCCGGCAAAACCAAAGGTCGTATCCCAATCCAGTAATCCGGCATCCACCGCAAGACCCAATTGGGGAAAGCCCTCTTCCCAACCGCGCTGCTGACTTGGCGTCATGCGCCCAGCACGCATCACAAAACTGCGAATCCGATTCGCGACTAAGCGCTCTGGGGATACCACGAGAGGCGGACTGAGTGAAGAACTTACGCGACCAGTGCGGTGCGCAGTTTCTTCAATGCATTGGCTTCCAGCTGCCGAATCCGCTCCGCTGATACGTCATATTCGGCTGCCAACTCATGCAGTGTCGCCTTGTCGTCGACCAACCAGCGTCGCTCCAAGATGTCTCGACTACGGCCATCGAGATCCGTCAGCGCCACATGAAGCCGGGCGGCACCGTCCTCAGCAAACTCCGCGGCCTCGACGAGCTGACCGGGATCCGCTTGCTCATCTTTTAGAAAGTGTTGCGGGGCCTGCCACGTATCCTCATCATCACTGTCCGTCGGCGCATCAAATGCCACATCGCGACTGGTTAGACGGCCTTCCATGCGCGTGACTTCAGTCACATCGACGCCTAGATCAGCCGCAATCGCCCGCGTTTCCTCGGCAGAGAGCCAATCAAGCGTTTTTTTCTGACTGCGCAGATTGAAAAATAACTTACGCTGGGCCTTGGTCGTTGCCACCTTGACGATGCGCCAGTTACGCAAAATATACTCATGCATCTCTGCTTTAATCCAGTGTACCGCGAAGGATACGAGCCGCACGCCTTTGGTCGGATCAAAACGCTTGACCGCTTTCATCAGGCCAACGTTACCTTCCTGAATCAGATCCGCCTCGGCAAGACCATAACCAGAATAACTACGCGCGATGTGCACCACAAAACGCAAGTGAGCGAGTACTAACTCTCGCGCAGAGTCAACGGATTCATCATAAAAAAGACGCTCAGCCAATTCTTTCTCGCGCTCTGGAGACAGCAGTGCAATGCCACTGACGGCCTGCACGTACGCTGACAAATTGGCGCCTGGCGCCATATTCAGTACGGCGCTGTTGGGCACGGCTAGTGCTCGCTTTGTCTCAGTCATTTCCCAGCCTCCTATAGGCTCATGGGCACATTTTAGCACTCTCACCCCGAGAGTGCTAAACCCAAAAAATTACCGATTTTACGAAGCGGCCTGAGACACCAACTGCCGAAAATAACGCTCTGCGGCCAGCCGAGCACTCAATAATCCGAGGGATCCACCCAGCACTATCAGGCTCACCGGGTAAAACGCGCCCGGTGCGCGCATTCTTAAGGGGCTCTCGTACAACAAAAAAAGCGTGTTCACCGGTCCTGCCATCCACCACGTCATCATCATTAGCAATAACGCAGCAACAAGGCCCCCGCCCACGCCGTACCAAAGGCCTAGGTATAAAAACGGCCTTCGCGCAAATGCCGGTGAACCACCAATAAGATGCACCACCAAGATCTCGTCTTTGCGAGCTTCGATCGCCAATCGCAAGGTGTTACCCAACACCAATACCGCTCCCATCAGCATCACCGTGCCTAACGCCAGTACCCAACGCCATCCCGCCTGCAGAGCGGTCTCTAAGCGCGAGACCCAGCGCGTATCCACGATCACTCGATCAATACCCGACAGCGTCTGCACGCGCTGACCCAACTCAGTCATCGCGACCTCTGACGTGGCAGACATCGGGATCACAATTAAGGTATGGGGTAGCGGGTTGCGTGCCAGTGACCTCACCACTGCCGCCAAATCGGTTTGCTGAATGAACTGAGACAGGGCCCGCTCTCGATCCAGCAACACAACATCATCAATCTCCGGCCAGGCGTTCAAGGTCCGCTGTAATTCTTCAGCCACCGGCAACTCACTCTCACCGGTTAATAACACCGATAGTTGGGGCGGTCGATCAACCCCCCCCGTAACGGCACTCAGGTTGTCTAGGGTAAGCAGCAGTGTGCTAGGTAATGCCAATGAAATGGCAATCACCAACCACGTGACCCCCGTCACGACGGGCTGCACAGCTAATTTTTGCCAACTATTGTTAGCGGCAGCACGATGCTGTGCACGCCAAGCCGCCCAGGGGGCCGAGCGCGCCTGGTCTCGCTTTTGGGCCCGCGTCACGCTGCCTCGGCCTGAATGAATTGTCCCGCTGCAAGCGTCATCAAACGATGGTCTGATCGCGCAATCAGTGACGCATCATGCGTCGCCACCAATACGGTGACACCCACTTGGTTAAAGGCTTCAAACAACGCCATGATTTCTGCTGAGAGCGCTGGATCGAGGTTCCCCGTGGGCTCATCTGCAATCAAAAACTCTGGCCGCGCCACCACCGCGCGCGCAATCGCTACCCGCTGTTGCTCCCCGCCGGAAAGCCCATTTGGATCCGCTCGCTCTTTCGATAACAGGCCCACCTTATCTAGCGCCGCTCGCACTCTTCGATTCGCGTCTTTGGGAGAAAATCCTGCAATTTCAAGCGGTAAGGAAATATTGTCACGAACGTTGCGGTCGAATAGAAGTCGGTGTTCTTGAAATACCACACCAAACCGACGCCGATAATGCCCTACCGCATTCCCCTGAATCTGTTGGGTAGATTGCCCATCGACAAGAATCTGACCGCCAGTGGGCCTATCCAGTAGTAACAAAAGGCGCAATAACGTACTTTTGCCAGCCCCAGAGTGGCCGGTCAACAACGCCATTTCACCGTTATCGATCTGTAAATTCAGATTCCGCAGTGCATCCTGTTGCCCAAACCGACGGCTAACGCGGTCGAATTCAATCATCAGCACTGCCCACTATTGGTCATCTAGCAATCCATCAACGAAATCTTGAGCCGAAAAGTCCCGCAAATCCTCCGCCTTCTCGCCGATGCCGATAAAGCGGATCGGTCGCTTCAGTTTGTTCGCGATCGCAAACAGCACGCCACCTCTGGCAGTGCCATCCAGCTTTGTCACAGCGACCCCCGTAATGCCAATTTTCTGATCGAATTCTAGCGCCTGCGAAACTGCATTCTGACCCGTTCCCGCATCCAGCACTAAAAGTGTTTCGTGTGGCACCGCAGAGTTTTGCTTGCGCATGACCCTGACCACTTTGGCCAACTCATCCATAAGATGAGATTTATTCTGTAAGCGGCCCGCCGTATCCGCGATCAAAACATCGACGCCTCTTGCGGTGGCCGCTTGAAGTGCATCGTAGAGCACCGATGCGCTATCGGCACCTGTGTGCTGCGCAACTACCGGGACATCGTGTCGCTGACCCCAAGCCTCGAGCTGCTCAACCGCGGCGGCTCGAAAAGTATCACCCGCAGCCAGCATGACACTGCGGCCCTCCTGCTGATATCGATGAGCCAGCTTGCCAATGGTTGTTGTTTTCCCCGCACCGTTGACCCCCACAACGAGGATCACAAAAGGACGATGGCCCTCTGTTTTCAACGGCAGCTCTTGATCAATCAGCAATTCCACCAGGGTCGCTTTTAATGCCGTCATCACCGTTTCCGAGGCAGACAGCGATTTCCGATCAAGACGCTGACGCAATAGCTCAAGCACGCGCGCTGATGTCTCAAGGCCCAGGTCAGCCATAATCAACTGCTCTTCAAGCGCCTCCAACAAAGCCGGATCAAGCTGCTTTTTCCCCAAAACGAGACTGGCCAAACCCTCTGATAGCTGGCTCCGACTGCGGCCTAACCCAGCTCGTAACCGCTCAAACATGCCGGGCTCTGCAGACTTGGCAGGCAGCACGCCGCGATCATCCGCCGCAACCGAGGAGTCGCTCGCTGCTAAGCCATCCTGCGGCACTGCAAGCACTGCGGCAGCCTCCGAGGGCTGCTCGTCCACCACGACTTCCTGATCCTTGGGTTGAGACCCAGACTCAGTCTTGGCGCGACGTTTGAATAGCTTCATGATTCATCTTTCTCACTTGGGAGGGCCTGGCTAGGCAGTGGAGACGCTCTCGATACTGCCGCAGAGATAGTCTAGCATTCCAATAATGAGGTGCCAGCATGAGTCAACGTGACCGCCCACTGGGTCAACCACAACTTCGTGTCATCGGTGGGGATTGGCGCGGGCGCAAGCTCAGCTTCCCGAGTAAAAGAAGCCTTAGGCCCACCACTGATCGAGTCCGAGAAACTTTGTTCAACTGGCTCGCCCCTATGGTGAGGGACGCCCAATGCCTCGACTTATGCGCCGGATCAGGCGCTCTGGGTATCGAGGCGCTATCCCGCGGCGCTCAGCGCTGCGACTTCGTGGATACTGATCAGCAGGCCATTGATGCCATTGAACAAAACCTCTGCTCATTGGGTGCCACTGATCGGGCGACGCTACGCACATGCGAAGCAGACACTGTGGTTAACGGGGACGCCCGATGGGACATTGTCTTTGTCGACCCTCCCTTTGAGGCGGGTCTGGGCAATCGCCTCCTCAGCTGCCTTGCCGCCTCACAGTGCCTTCGACAAGACGGCCTGGTGTACTTTGAAACGCGGCGCTCGGCACCCGAAACAGTCCCCGAGCAGCACTATGAGATCTACCGAGAAAAGACGGCGGGTGACGTGTGCTTCCGTCTTCTGAGATTTCGGTCGGCATAAGATGCTCGGCGTTTGTTCGCCTCTCTAGAGTTGTGTAGGCTGGCGATTCAGCATAATAGGAGCGTCCTGTGCTAACCCATACCGTGGTGTACCCAGGTACTTTCGATCCGATAACCAACGGCCACGTCGATCTCGTCGAACGCGCCGCCAAACTGTTTGAACGCGTGGTCGTAGCAGTGGCAACCAGTGAAAAGAAAACGCCTTTATTTTCGCTCGAGGCGCGAGTCGATCTGGCCCAGACCGCATTGGAGCACGTGAACGCGGTTGAAGTCGTCCCCTTTAACGGACTGCTGATCGACTTCGTACGCCAACACGATTCCCGTTGTGTGTTGCGTGGCCTTCGCGCTGTCGCTGACTTTGAATATGAATTTCAACTTGCCAACATGAATCGCGCAATGAGTCCGTCATTTGAAAGTGTCTTTCTCACGCCCAGTGCAGAGCTCGCCTACATCTCGTCGTCACTGGTTCGAGAAATCGCCACATTAGGCGGAGAGGTCAGTCGCTTCGTTCCGACTAACGTCGCCGAGGCGCTCAGGCGCATCCAGCAATAACAATCTCTCCCAGCGTCACTCGGTAGTATTCAGCAACCGCGAGATTAACGCTGGCACTTAACGCAAAACACCGTGGCTCTGCCACCTTGACGTAAGTCTCGCAGCGGTGCGCCACACGCTCGGCAAGGCTGTCCCCCTCGGCCATAAACACGGAG
>Ga0209659_1001492_pt1 | contig 13522 bp, 11 predicted proteins | sample SaaInlLV_10m_DNA_FD_184658 | JGI IMG/M metagenome (GOLD analysis project Ga0209659, IMG submission 184658) | Marine microbial communities from expanding oxygen minimum zones in the Saanich Inlet - SI072_LV_10m_DNA (SPAdes) (version 2) | ecosystem: Environmental > Aquatic > Marine > Intertidal... | reverse complement strand
CTGGTTCCATTGAGTAATTTCGTCTCGGTAGAGCCAGCACAGGGGGTAGATACGCTGCGCAGAATTGATGGCTTCCCCACAGAGCGCATCAGAGCGCAAGTGATAGAAGGCGTAATACCCGATAATGTCGTTGCTCACTTGAAGGTTTGGCTGAGTGAGCAAGATTTTGATCCGCGCATTGAGATTCAGTTCAGGGGCGCGAACGAAGAGCAGGCGGAGAGCATCGCTTTTGTGTCAGTCGCGTTCTTGCTATCGCTGCTGCTCATGTTTGTGTTGTTGGTGACTCAGTTCAATAGTTTTTATCAAAGTCTGCTGATTTTATTAGCGGTCATTATGTCAACTGCCGGAGTGCTCGTCGGGCTATTGCTCACCGACAGCGCTTTTAGTGCGATTTTGACGGGTATTGGCATTGTTTCTCTCGCGGGTATCGTTGTTAATAATAATATCGTGCTCATTGATACCTTTAATTACGTGCGGCAGCGGCACCCTGAGTTGCCACTGAACAGTATCATCGTCCGTGCTACCGCCCAACGTCTGCGTCCCGTGCTGCTCACAACAGCGACGACAGTTTTTGGGCTGTTGCCTTTGGCGCTCAGCATGTCGGTGGATCTTATCAATCGTAATATCAAGGCTGGTGGTCAGATGGCGGTGTTCTGGGAACCCTTATCGCAGGCAATTGTGTTTGGCTTATCCTTTGCAGCGCTTTTGACCCTCGTCGCCACGCCCGCGCTGCTTGCTTTACCATCGTATATTCGTGCTCGATGGCTGACAGATCACTGAACTGCGCCCGCCTCTCTCTGGGCATCTCCCTGCTCCAGACACCCATAATCCTGAGCTTATCAGTCGGCCAGTAGATCTTTATGCCATAACCCGCGATGGCGTAATTGAGGATGCGCCGATAGAACTTCAAGGCGCTACTCGCGCTGACCGGCCCATAGGCGTCGCTGATCCTCCTGAACGCAGGCTCAGACAATCTTTACCGAGCTGACATCTGCTTGCGCGCAAGCAAAACTGCCTGCTTTATCAGTTTAGAATAGGAGCGTTCATTTCTAGCGATTTGGCTGCTCATACCGCCGATGGCAAGAACAACAGAGCGATCAATCCGATCTCCGGTCAGACAGCCACTAATAGCACCCGTATTGGGGACCAAGCGATCGTAAGCAACCGAATAGCCTCGCTCCTGTGTCTCTTTAATCTCTGCAATATAATCGCGCAGCTTTGAACTAGGACCACCAAGGGCATCTTCTTGCTCGGCTTTCTTGTAGTGCCGCCTGATCACGTCCTCACTTTGGGTTTGCAAGTAGGCCGTCCCCAATGCAGTACCGAACATTGGGATTTTGGTGCCGGAGGACACATCCAGACTTTTTGACAGCTCCACGCCCATATGGATACGGACGAACTCCATATAAACGCCATTGGGAATTGAAAGCGTGACGGTCTCTCTTGTTTTGTTCTGAAGATCCAGCGCAATCTCGTCAGTAGAAGACACGTCACCTAGCGTCTCGGGAAGCCAGTCTCCCAAGCAGGCAACGCGAAGTGTAGGGTGATAACACATCGTCTCTACCTGCTGGGACAGCCAACCATTTCTCACTAGTGTATGAAGCAAGCCACTAACGGAGGATTTTGGATATCCCAGAGTGTTACCTATTTCGGCCGCAGACATTGGTCGCCTTTCAACGCCAAAAAGCTCCATGACCTCAATGACCCGATTTGCTGACTTAACCGCCCTCCCCGACATGCTGCAACTCCTCCGTTCATAATGGTGAACCAGTGGTTTACATCTTGAACCTTAGGCATAGACTCTCATAAAACACGTTAGCGATAAAAGACTGGAATTACCATGTAGCATTCGTGCATGGTTGCTGGAGAGAGATCGTCTGTATGACCTTGCATCACTCAGCCGTTTATGACAAAGAGTTTTGCGACACCATTTTTTATGGCTTGCCTCGCTTGAGTGGCCCTAAGATGATGCCAACCTATTGCTATCCTCAGGCAGAAAAACAATGACTTACGACGTTAGCGAGGTGCAGCTCAATGTCGCTTGACCTGAGCTCTGCGGCTCTTACTGTAGGTCGCAATTCAAAAAGTGTGGCTGCAAGATTTCCTACGCAAGTAGCGATTGAGGCACTCGGTGAATCCCGAACTTACGCTGAGTTAGCCGAACGCATGAATCGCTTGGGCTATGCGGCACACCATCAATTAGGCTTAAGCCCGGGTTCAACCGTTGTCCTTCTGAGCTTCAACCGCATTGAATACATTGAGATAGCTCTCGGACTAGCAGAGGCTGGCATTGTAGTCGCCACTTTAAACCCGCTACTAACGGCACAAGAATTGCGGCCCATCCTCGATGACTGCTCGCCCTCCCTTGCCATCATTGACACTGACCTACAAGATTTGGCGCATTGCTTGGATGACCGAGGTGTGCAAAAAATTACGCTAGGCCATGACTACGAGACAGTCCTTAGCAGGGCTTTACCCCAAGATGTTGGCGGAGCCAGTGAAACCGATGCATTTGCTATTTGCTACACATCGGGCACCACAGGCACGCCCAAAGGCGTCGTTATTCCCCACCGAAGCAGAGCACTGACATCGTTAGCATGCCAAGCTGAATACCAATGCTTTGGATATAAAAAACGCTTTTTAGCTTTAGCGCCGATGTTTCATGGTGCTGGCTTCGCCTTTGCATTAGCGGCGGTAGGCCATGGAGGAACCTGCGTTTTGCATGACAAAAGTGATGCAGAATCCATCCTCACTCGCTTAGAGAATGACAATATTCACGGCATATTTGTAGTGCCAACGCACCTTAAAAGAATACACGATCTTCCCGATGAGCGATTTTTAGGTTTTGCTAAAAATCATTCTCTAGACACCATCATCTCGAATGCCTCAGCGCTATCGCCTCGGTTGAAGCGATTGACCGTGGAGCGATTTGGTGGCGATCTGCTTCATGAAACCTACGGTTCGACCGAGGCGGGGATCGTCACGAATATGCGGCCTGATCTTTTAATGGTAAAGCCTGAGAGTGTCGGCGGCGCTTTTTTAGGGGTGGAAATTCAAATTCGCGACGAAAATGGCTCCCTTTGTGAAGCTGGAGAAATTGGTGAGCTATTCGCCCGCGGCCCATACAACTTTCTTGGTTACCTTAATCGCCCCCAAGAAACCAGCGAGACTGTTATTGATGGATGGGTCACCGTGCAGGATTTAGCTCTGCAGGACGCGGACGGTGCGATACATATCATGGGCAGGTCAAAAGATATGATTGTCAGTGGCGGCATCAACGTTTACCCCGCCGAGGTAGAAAGCGTCATTGCGACTGTTCCTGGGGTCCTAGAGGTGGCCATTGTCGGGTTAGCCGACGATGAGTGGGGGGAAGTACTGCATGCCTTTGTAGTTCCAGGATCTAACGACACTTTGGATCTGCGCGACATTCATACGGTGTGCCAAGCGGAACTTGTGCGCTACAAACAGCCGAAAGGAATCACGCTATTATCCGAACTTCCTCGGAACGCCTCTGGAAAAATCTTAAAAAAGGTATTGCGGAAGCATTTTGATCCCTGAAGTAATCATAGAGAACTCTCAATAACCCACCTTAATCTAGCTGATGCGCCAGCGCCGTCTTGAGCAACGTTAAATGACCTGAAGATAGTCCTCGGAGATCAACTACGTCATTAGCAGATATCGGATTTTCGTAGTCACACCACGGCTCAAAGAACAGACTGTCACGGACTGCAAACCAGCTTTTGATAAGAAAACCTCCATCAAAACCGATCGCTCCGCAAACAAAAGCAGGCGCGTCGCACCGCTCAAATGCAATGTTGCAAGACAAGGCCTCACCTAGATCATCAATGTCAAATTGCGCATTCGCATTGGTGCCAAATCCGGGGGGGTCAACAAACCACTTGGCCGAGCTTGAATCAGCTATAGGGCCATACATACCCGCCGATCGGATGCCAGGAGAAACCGCGCGTATTAACACGCCTTTTCCAGAGCCCGCACTTAAAAATACAGGGTATTCACCACTGTCCATAAAATATCGTTCAGTGTCTTGAGGCAAACACGCAGCAGATTTTACCGACGAATTACCTTGTGAAAACCATCCTTGACTTCGAGACAGCCAGAGCTGTTTGCTTAACGGCCTGCTCTCTATTTCCAGCGCGGTATTCGCGCCCTTGGCCCTTGATAAATGTCCGGCGAGGAGATCATTCTCTAAAGCGTGCAGACGCACTGGTAACGACAGATCACCAATCTTCTGTCTAGCATCAAAGGTAATGGCTGCTTGATACCCATCGCGATAGTAATCACCGGCCTCCAAAAAACCGATACAGGTGCGAAGCATAAACTGTAGGTCCTGCTTCGGAGGATCTAATCGCGATGATCGTGAACGGTTATAGAAGGGAAAGAATAAGCCCTGATCGCGAATTCTGCTCCAAATTCGCATAAGGTGACTTCCGTCCCACTCTGCCGCCTGGGGCAATAGATACTTGCTGAGAAGGTCTCGTTGTTCGTCGTGAGAAAAAATAGCCAACCCGTCCAGCAGCAATGATGTGACACGCTCTGGCACCCGAAGTGCTAACTCTATAGCTAGCGCCGCACCGGTATGCGTACCATATAGATGAAAATCATCAACGCCCAGTGAGGTAATCGCACTCAGCAAGGCTTCGGAGAACGCCGAAATCGGTGAAAAGCGATCTGACAGCGGATCACTTGCACCGTAACCTGGCGTATCAAATGCAATACAACAATAGTTCTGACCCAGACTCCTCATAAGCGGGAGGAGTGATGCAGACGAGCGAGGAGACTCGTGCAACAGAACCACAACAGGACCCTCTCCCATAGCGCGCCAATGGACAAAGCCGCCCTGATGACCTACGAAGCCGCGGCGTATCACTTTAAGAAGCCGAGATTGCCGGGAGATGCCAAACTCGAGGGATCAAGTTGTGTTTTGATGCTGTGTATCAATTTTTCTGCAGGTCCGCTTAACCGACTTTTATACGGATAACTCTGTCCTAGCTGAACATGTACGGCGCCCATTCCATCGAGTTCGGAAACTAACTCAGCTCGAAATTGGGCCACTAATTCTGTACTTTCCAAGGTTTCTTTTGTCCACTCCAAATTCACCCTATCAAAAACACTTCCCGCATACTTATGAACGGGTAACAGCGGTGCCTTCCACATAAACATCGGCTCTAGTACCGCACATTTGCCTGGCCAAGCCATGATCAACCAAGACGTTTCCACACCATTGAGCTGCAGCTCACTTTGCTTTTCTTCAAAAAATTGGGCGGTAACCGAGGCATATATACCCAACTGAGAAAGTGCCCCAATAGCATGAACAGGAACCCAACGCTGCCCCACCGGACCCAACATTCCCCTTAATGAATAGGGACTAGAGTGCATAATGGCAGGTAATGCAGCAGACACTTGGATAGCAGCTCTGTTTAAAGCAACAGCATCGGCCAAAGATGCCACCCGCGCCGCTTCCTCGGCGCTACCCGCCTCGATAATCACATGAACGCAAGCAGACTTATCTTGGATCTTAACTCGCCTAAACGCCAACTGCCCCAATGAACAAAGACGCTGAAAAAGATCACGTGCCCCGCCGCTGCCCTGAAGAGTTTTAAACGCAGTAGTTATCTTGTTCTTCACGGGGACCTGGGCAAGATCGGCCTCTCTACGAACAGGCATTGCAGTAAGTCGAATACGTCCAGTTAGAAGAGACATCTCAGTTATAAGTTCGGCGGAAGCATTTAAATCTTGCACAGCATATGACCTAAAAGCCGTTGCTTGTGGAATCGGTTCCAGCCGTAAGTGCGCGCGAACGATCGTGCCAAAGATACCGCCAGTTCCTATAAACAATCCCAAAAGGTCTGCACCCATCATTCTATGGCCCCCGCACTGCCCCTCACCAAAGTGCCCGGGTCCAATTTCTATAAAGGCTCCCTGAGGGGTCACAATATCGACACCGATAACAGCTTCCAGCCCTGTGGGCAGACCTTGAGCAAGCGCTCCACCAATGGTGGACACTGCGCCCGAAATAGGAGGGCTTAACGCTAAACGTAGCCCAGTGTTCGCCAGAGCATCGTCAACAGCTTTCCAGGTTGCACCGCTCTCTACACTTATAAAGCGATCCAACTGTTGGGGAATCCCAATAGAATCCATCTTGGTTAAATCAAGTACTGCCATTCCCGGCATACTTGGAACAGCGCCATGGGTGTACGACAGTCCTGCGCCCCGATTAATCAAAGCAATACTGTACTTCTCACCGAGCATCCAAATTTGCTGTACCTGTTCCACTTTTGTGGGAACAAGTATGGCAAAAGGGCGATAAGCACTAAGGGAAAATACATCTCCAGAAGCATTCAGGAGTGCTTCTAAATCTAGGTCTATTGAAAGATCTGATGGTAGCGCGGCCAGAAATGCTTTTTCAGTCGGCAGCACGTTAGATCTCTGCACGCATGTAGAGCGGCGCGATACCAATCACGCTGTCGGAGAACGGGTTATCAGAGCGCCGGGGGTTTTGTTGCTTAAACAAAAGAGTGGGGGCCACTCGAGATTACTGGACCCACGACGCCAATGCACTTTCGATTGGCCAAAGGAACAGCCACCGCGGCAACACGAACAGCAACATGCTCTGCGCTACCGGAGGCCTTCAAACACCGGCTATCGCACCCCGAACGTTTGAAGGCGCTCCGCACATAGCTGCTCGACCATAGCTTCATCCTGTGATTGTACTACGATCAAAATCAAACACTTCCAAGGCATTCAATCGCATAATTCTCTCGAGGGATTCATCTCGGAATTCATGGTCACGTATCTCACGCACTGCGCGCTCCGGATCGATTACCGGCCAATCGGTTCCAAACAAAACCTTACGGCTACCATAGGTATTCATGTAGCGCTTTAGGGACTCAGGGAGATGCTTAGGTGCATAGGCGTCTATCCCAATATAAACATTCTGATGTTTCCAAGCCATCGCTATCATCTCATCCGTCCAGGGCACTCCAATGTGGATGCCGATGAGTTTAAGATCCGGAAAATCGATGGCAATTTGATCAAGCATTATGGGTCGTGCCACCGACGGCAAACGTACGTCTTTTTGATAGATCAAATTCTGACCAACCTGCATCATTATAGGAACATCGAGCTCAACGCAGCGAGCATAGATCGGATAGCACACCGCAGCATCTGGCGGTGTGCTAAACCAGTGAGGGTAAAAGTGAGCGCCGACAAACCCTAAATCGTTAACGGCGTAATCAAGCTCTTTTAACTGCTCTACACCACGCGTAGGATCAACTCCGGCTAAACCTGAAAAGCGACCCGGGTAGGCAGCACAGTACTCAGCTATTTGGTCATACGGAATCTCAAAACTTCCAGCCCAAGCCCTATCTCCCGCACGCACAGCAATCAGCAAGCTACGTTCGATGCCTGCGCGATCCATCCGACGCAGGTAGTCTTCAACGGTGACACCCCCACGCATATCTTGAGGCATACGGACCTGAGACATAAACGCACTGTCAAAGCCTGTTTGCCCGGCGCTCACCTCTTTCGGTGTGAACGCGTTAACGACGATATCAATTGCTTTTGGGTCTGCCATATTAACAATATCCTTCCTGCTCTCGAAGCTTCACTGTTTCTGCAAAAGGCTTGATTGCAAAATGAAGCGCTACTGCGCCAAGGGGAGCTGCAATTGCACCTACAATCGCCAGGGACCAACCCACACGCGATGTATCATCAAAGCCGTAATCTGTAATCAGTGCCACAAGTGTTGGCCCAAACCCAATGCCTGCTAAATTTAGGACGAACAAATAGACCGCTGACATTTGTGCGCGCAGCCTCGTCGGCGTGGCTAGTTGAATCGCTGCGGCTGCTGCACCAAAGGGAAAGGCAGCGAAGAAGAAGAAAGCAGCAAAAAATAGACAGCTCACCCAAACAGATCCAGCGATAGGTATCGCTAAACATATTGGAAGCAGGCAAATACCAGCTAGCCTCGATGAGACTAACGGTGCGGCCGGAACACCTCGGTCCCGCAAGAGATCACTGTAAACTCCACCAAAGATCATACCACTGCCCCCGAAGACAAATATCAATCCACCTAGCAACGGCCCGATATCACCCGCAGTCAGTGAATGGACCCGGATGAAATACGTTGGTGCCCAAGCAATAAATGCATTGAAGACGAGTCCTAGCAGGGAATATCCTACGAAGTGTAAAAGGAACGTGGATGGATCGGTGCCTATAAAGCGAAAAACGGTGAGCAAACCGCTGTCATTTCTGTGCGCAGCCTGGCTATTACGTCTTATAGGCTCTTTAACTGTCAGCATAAGCAATGCCACGAACACGCCTGGCAAACCCACAATAAAGAAAATCAGACGCCACGAATCCACATGACCCACGAACGGCAGCGTAACGGCCCCCATATCTAGAGCCAGCTGAACCGCCAACCCACCGATTATGAACGCAAGGCCAGCACCCACATAAACGCCGGCAGAATAAAGACTAAGCGCTAAACCAAGCTGTTTCTTGGGGAACATATCTGCAAGCATTGAATAAGCCGCAGGGGATAAAGCAGCCTCACCCACACCTACCCCAACTCGCGCTAGAAACAGCGTGCTGAATCGATCAGCTAATCCGCAGACGGCAGTCATCATACTCCAGACAAAAATACCCACAGAAATGATGTATTTACGGGAGTGCCTGTCGGCCAATCTAGCGATAGGAATACCGAGCAAGGTATAAAAAATTGCAAATGCCAGACCATGTAACAGGCTGACCTGTGTATCACTTAGGTCCAACGCTGTTTTGATCGGTTCAACAAGTAGTGAGAGAATGGTTCGATCAATGAACGATACTGTGTAACCGATAAAAAGAACCGCTAGACCATACCACGCATCAAAGGAGGCCCTTTCCTCTGCCATTGCAATTTTTGTATCCAACAAACCGATGCTCCTGTCACATAACAGCTGCCGCTATCGTGACTTCCAGGCCTCTTCAATATCGGCAGTGGTCACTACATGCGCAAACAACATGGCCATTGACCGCAATGCAATCTCATGCCGGTCATCTTCGTATTCAGCGACAGCATCCCCGACAACAAAAGTACGATAATCGCGCTGACTAGCATCTCTCACCGTCGTTTCCACGCAGCAGTTAGTTGTAACGCCACAGACAATCAAATTTTCCACATGAAGATTTTTGAGGGTCGCATCAAGGTTAGTCCCAAAAAAAGAGCTCGGGCGATTCTTATCAATAATGAAATCGCCATCGACTGGAGCCAATTCCTCAACCACTTCTACGTCCCAGCTTCCCGATATTAGGGTCTTACCCGTTTTCAGAGCTGGCATCAGCTCATGTACCATCAAACCACCGTCCAGATAGTCTGATCGGAACATATATCGCGTGTAAATGACCGGGACAACGATGCTCCGGGCGAGGCTAATCAAACGGGCACATGGACGGATCACAGGCTGCAGACGACTCGCTGGCAAACCGATAGCGTTAACAGACCCATCCTCTTTGCAGAAGCCGTTTTGCATATCGATAACAACCAGCGCGGTGTTATCGAGGGGTGGTCTCATGTCATTTCTCCGACTCTAACCAAGTCAATGTGTTGTGAACCTAACACTTGCAAGTGGGTATTAGTTTGTTCTGGCTTTTATAGTAACAAGCCATGTACGCGGTTCACCTGGATAAATGGACACAAATCCAAAGGGGGCGAAAGCGAGTGTAGCGGTGTTGTATTCATCGTCTGCGCAGTTACGGCATGACAGACTGACACTGAAACGATCATCTGAGCTCTCCCAGCCTAATGACGCTGAAATCAAACCCATATCGCCCGACTTACCAAGCACTGTGTTTTGCGGGTCAGTAAAATGATCCTCTGTGTACTGATAATCTGCGTTGAGTCGAACTTGAGCACCGGTTGCTAATGGCCAAATATTGGTAAATCCAACCTTAAACGATGATTCAGGCAACCTTTGGAGCTTGTCACCCAAAGCGCCGGCTACCAAGGGGCTAACATCTCTGTACTCTCCGTCAGACAAAGCGACAAACCCAAATACATCGAGATTTTCGCTGATCCTGACAGTACCTTCGACCTCCAAGCCTTTTATCTCAGCATTGTTGGTAAACACCGCGAAGTTTCCGGTGTTGGGGTCGGTCGCGCTGTTAAAGAGATCTTGGTAGTCGTAAAAAAAGACTTCTGAATTAAGACGTGCCCGACCATCCCACAATGAGGCTTTTAGACCTAAAGCTAAAGACTCGATTACCTCAGGTTCAAAAGGCAAAACCTGTGCTGGATCATTGGTTCGCGCGGCCCAGCCGCCGGCACGATAACCTTCGGTGTAGGTAACGTAAGCGTCCAAATCATCATTGAATACATACTTCAGTCCGATCTTGGGCGTAAAGTCACTAAAATCCAGTTCCGTCGGTGTTCCTAGCGCGTTGAGGGTTGCAGAATTCCAAGTCGGCGTTCCTCCGGCAATGGAAAACCCTGGCGGCACGCCCACAGCGGCTTGTATATCGATGGATTTTTCATCTTTGGTGTAGCGTCCGCCAATCATAAATGACAATTTCTCAGTCAAGTCGTACGTTGCATCGAAGTAGACGGCGATACTTTCCACATCCACGTTGTAATCACGGGCCAACAAACCGCCCCCGAAAAAGCGATCAGCGATAAACGAATAGCTGTCCTCATCGAAGTAAAAAATTCCGGCTGAATACTTTAGTCGGTCGTTCATTGCCGTACCGCTAAGCTTGATCTCCTGACTGATTTGATCGCTATCGTTGATCGTGTAGAGCTCGAAGATCGGAATGGGAGAGTCACTTAAGTCAAGATCCCAATTTTGGTAAGTGTTACGGGAGGAGGTAATGGACTGCAGACTCATCGTGTCTGAAATATCCCAGGTCATCGTGAGTGCAGTGCCACTGGTTTCCGATTCGTTAAATATATCGGTAATACTCGATGACTGGAATAAATCGTCAGGGATGCCGTTGAGGACGTTCAATGCATAGACACCGTTTTGATCACTCGTACTATCATCTGCAGTAAACAAAATCTCTACGTCGTCTGTTGGCAACCATCTCAGCCCTACTCGCCAACCCCGGAAATCAACATCATTCACTTTTTTCCCAAGCAGTTCGTTATCAACATAGCCATCTCCGGTCTGCGATAACGCATTAACTCTGAGGAATAACTTATTTTCTGCAAGAACAACGTTAGCCATTCCTTTCATATTTATTCGATCAAACTCTCCGTAGCTAAATTCACCGGAAAACTGATTCTTATCCTGAGGTTTAGTGGTAACTACTTTTATGGCACCCGCGTTCGTATTGCGCCCGTAAAGCGTTCCCTGAGGACCTCGCAACACCTCAACACGCTCAACATCATAAAGACTGAAGTTATTAACACCCTGCCGAGCGATATAAACATCGTCGAGATAAAAACCCATAGCGGTGTCTACAGTGACGATAGATTCGGTAGTCCCCACGCCACGGAGAAAAACGGTAGTAGCAGAGCCTTGACCAACATTATTTGATCCAATCAAGTTTGGGACGTTATTCACCACATCCTTTACGTTAAACGCCTGCCGGCGCTCAATTTCATTGGCGTCAAAAGCACTCACTGCCAGAGGAACATCCTGGAGGGTGCTCTCCCTACGCTCTGCCGTGACAACGACCTCCTCGAGCTTCAAGTTTGCGTCCTGAGCCAGCGCGCTCCCTGTACAAGCCACAAGACCCGGCAGAACGAGCCATGTAAAGGGTGATTGTCCACGACTCGGTAGTGGTGTTTTCATGTCTCTAACCTCTTTAAACGCTCGCTGTGACAACCCGCATATTCGGGCGTTCGAACAACCGAAAATTCGGCTGTTATCCTTATACTATTCTTCACCGAGGGACAATCTATTCCGCCCATCAGTACAATAATGCAGTTATAAATAAATCCATGTAAACGCAGCGTTCACATTGGTGAACTACAATGTAGGCGTCGCGTTCGCAAGTGGCGACGGTGAGGCTTTCGCACCAGAGACAACAACAGTCCCAACCCTTACACTATTGGCTCTGCTGATGCTCATGGTCATTCGCCAAGTCCGCATGCCATCGGTCAGCTGTTTAAAAAAGTGACTAAAATTTCGCTATGCGCCCCCGGCGTCCCGGTCTTTTCGACTACCGACTTACCCATCGTTGGCCGGTTCACGTCACTTATATCTTGCTCTACCTCTGCGTAAAGTTGGGGGGCCGCTGCGGCGGCCATTATCTCGGCCTCGTTAGCACCCTGGGCGATGTCAAGTTTGGTGCGCTTCTGCTTCTAGGCTCGTAGTAGCCAGATGAGGGGCTGATAAAACAGCACGCCCTGCTTGCCCACCCTATTGTATTAGTCCCTGATGGCCTCGACGCGGCACTAGGTTGTCGTGTAGTGGGGTTTTCTGATGCTGCTCAGTCCAGCGCGTGACGGCTTAACACTATCCATGTCGCGTCCTCCAAGTCCCTTATTTGATAAAGAATTTGGTAGCTAACCATCGCATTTGGTAGAAAAAAGCGATGTTTTGGTAAAGAACTGAACTAGGCCCCCGAATGGGGAATCGGCCTAAAAGCACTGGTATTAAATGATAATTTGGTGGAGCCAGACGGGATCGAACCGACGACCTCACCGCTGCCAGTGTTCAGTACTTAACATTAAAGCCCAGTAAATAAGCCACTCTAAAGTAATTGGTAAAGCCAAATGGCAAAGAAATGGCCTCATAGCCAGTAAGCCCGGAAATTCAGCGCACTAAAAATGAGCATCGGCAGGATGAGTACATAATGAGCTATAGGTTCACAGTGAACCGAGGATTCATCGTGCTCACTGTGTCCGTAGAACATGAGACCCAAGCTTCTCGCTAAAGTGGGGGTGGCACCTGATACGGTCGCTACTGCATTAAACTGAGGCTAAAGAGGATTGTGATATGTCATCAAACAAAAACGGCTGGTTCTACGCGTTCGTCGCCGGCCCTGTTTTAATAGGAGCCGCGTACGGCATCAGCTCATCGTTGACAGGTGGCGAGACGGATTCCACAGGTATGTCTGTCGCATACGGGTTACTGCTCTGGGTCGGCGCGCCTATAGCGTTTGTCGCCGTTTTGCCAATACTCCTCGGCGTCTTCAAACCCCTCACCAAAACTGGGTGGCTGGCGCGTGCCTTTGATCATCTAGGTAGACGACGATGAGGAATGAAAATGCCTAAAAAAGATTTGGGCAAATTCATGAGCAGGGAAGATGCTAGAAAAATCTTAGACCGCAAGGAAAGAATCCAGCATCCCCACATGATAAAATCTCGATCCCATTGGGATTGGGACTTGGGATATGACGTCGAAAAACAACCCAAGGACAATGACGAAAATAATAATAAAACTTAGTGGATTTTAAGTAGTCAGCCCAGAAAATCGCCGCGCCAAAAATGAGAATTGGCCAAATTGAGAGAAATCCCGATATTGTCTGGCTTGAACCGATTTTGACCGGAGTTGAGCCTGCAAATGAGCCTTACGCC
>Ga0209659_1001490_pt1 | contig 13557 bp, 17 predicted proteins | sample SaaInlLV_10m_DNA_FD_184658 | JGI IMG/M metagenome (GOLD analysis project Ga0209659, IMG submission 184658) | Marine microbial communities from expanding oxygen minimum zones in the Saanich Inlet - SI072_LV_10m_DNA (SPAdes) (version 2) | ecosystem: Environmental > Aquatic > Marine > Intertidal... | reverse complement strand
TCCAGTAGTGAGTCAGATACTATATCTGTTTATGATGGTTATTTTTGTTTCACTGGATGGTCATCTGATTGCTATCCGTTCTATACTGGAAACCTATTATATTATGCCTGTTGGATATCAGCCTGATACCAGTGTTATGGTTCAATCAGGAATTGAGGCAGCTGGCGCCATGTTCTTTGCGGCGGCAATGATCATGTTACCGGTGACTATGATCCTTTTATTCATCAATACCTCAATCGGTATTATCACCAGGTCTGCACCACAGCTAAACCTATTTTCATTTGGGTTTCCTATCTCACTGATCGGGGTATTTTTAATACTTTATTTTTCAGCAGATTTTCTAGGATATGCCATGGTTGATCTAACCGATGATGCCATTCAGCATATGCTTGATCTGATCGGAGCAATGTAATATGGCTGAGCAAAATGATAGCCAAGAAAAGACCGAAGAGCCTTCCCAACGAAAACTTGATAAAGCAAGTGAGGACGGCCAGATACTGACATCCAAAGAGATGTTTGTCTTTACCGGTATGGCAGCCGGGCTTTTATTGATATCACTTGTTCCAATGTTTGCGCGGGATATGCTCAATGCGTGGGGATCACTGTTTCAGATTGATCATGCTGAAATGCTGGATAATAACTGGTTCATCAAGCTTGAAATGGCTTTCTGGGGGTTAATCATGATCGCCTTTTTTATGGGTGTACCTATCGTTGTTGTTGTTCTGCTGACGCAAATAACGGTTGGCGGCATTAATTTTTCGGCAAAAGCCATGTCATTCAAAGGCGACCGTATTAACCCTATTAAAGGCCTAGGCCGGATTTTTTCGGTAAAAGGGCTAGTTGAATTAGGCAAATCCCTGCTCAAGGTTATTCTGCTGTTTAGCATTTCCGGTATTGTTATCTATTATTATATGCCGCAGGTTCTGCCCCTATCCCAGAGCACTCTGAATCAAGCACTAGAGGTTATGCTCTATGGCTTTCAGATATTGATTGGCATGCTTTTGATCGTATTGATGATTATTGCCGCCATCGATTATTTCTGGCAACGGCATACCCTGATGAAACAGCTGCGAATGTCCATGAAAGAACTCAAGGATGAAATGAAAGAAACCGAAGGTTCACCCGAAGTCAAAGCTAAGATCAGACGCATGCAGATGGAACAATCCCAGCAAAGCGCGCGCCAGCGTGACGCGCTGGAAAATGTATCTGATGCTACGGCGGTTATTGTTAACCCAACACATTTTGCGGTCGCGTTGCGTTATGTTGCCGAAGAAGGCGGCGCACCGGTTATTCTGGCTATGGGTAAAGGCGTGATTGCCGAACGCATTATAGAAAAAGCCAATTCACATCAGATTACCGTGTTCCGCAATGAGTTGCTGGCCAGAGCATTATATTTCACCGGAAATATTGGTGCCGAAATCAGTGACAAACTGTATAATTCTGTGGCGGTGGTGCTGGCATATATCTATCGCATTGATCGGGGTGAAAATATGATTGAGCCAGATGTTTCTATCCCGCATGACATGCAGTATGATGAGTTTGGCCAGTTGATTAGTTAAGCAAATAATAATATGCAAATAATATGAAATCAGTGTACGGAGTAAATATTATGGCACGTCATAGACAACATAGTTTAGGGGAAATGATCAGCAGTCTGACATTTTTTGGCTGTGCTATCTATCTGGTTGTATCGGCTGCTGACTGGCAGGATCAGGGGGATAATACCCGCGCGTTATTGTCATGTCTGGCCGCGTTAATGTGCTTTCTGGGGTCGATCCGGTTTCAGGTAGCGCAATGGGTAGCGGCATTAGCATCACTCCGGAAAAAGACAAATGACAAAAGCTAGAACAGGTTCAGATGCCCCAACTAAAGCCCCTGCCAATGCCCCGACTAAAGCCACGGTAAATTGTTATGGCTGTCAGCATCATTTTATTACCCATGATAAAAACAAACCCTATGGTTGCCGTGTGTTTGCTTTCAAAGGCCCGATGCTGCCATCGCGTACAGTATTTAATGTGACTGGCACGGAATGTGCATATTTTAAGCAGAAATCGGATTTTGCCGCCAAATGGCGCCATCGCTCGTGAGGAGATAAGAATGAGTATGCGACCCAAGGATATTCAGGACAGTGTTAATATTGCGCTGGATGCAGCTGATGCGGCTACTGATGTGACCGCCGAATATAGCAAGATTAAACGCGAAAATAAGGTGCTGGAGGCTAATGTGAAGCAAATTCACCGATCTACATCTATTATCTTTTATAGCGCCATGATCACGACCGTTGTGGCAACTATCTTTGCCGGTCTGGTATATTTCCGGACGATGTCCGATTTGAACTCAATCACATCTACCAGCCGTGAGGCTCTGGTTGTATTTGCGGAAAATGTCAATGAAGTGAACAACACTTTAACCAGTCTGAAAGCAGCTATGGAAACCCAGCAGGCACTGGTCAGCCAGAATCAAATGCTGATTACAGAATTGCAGGGGCTGAACGAAAGCATCACCATGACCCGTGATGCCGTTGTCACAAAAATGCAGGAAACATCAGATAAAGTTAATGCATCAAACAAAACCCTAACCGAAGCTGTGTCCAAAGGTCTGGCAAAAGAGCTAGGCGGCCAGAGCAAAAACATGGTGTCCCAGCTGAATCAGATTGAGGCCAATACCATGGAAGCCATTACCGCGATGTCGTCTAATATGGATGATGGTCGCCAGCTAAATGCTATCTATACACGACAAGGCGAATTGCTGGAAAAAATCAGCCAGATGATGGCGCAAAATCAGGCGATTATGCAACAGATTGCGGCCAATAAAAATAATATCACCTATCCCTAACAGTTATGTTATCTTACTTACAAGTGGGGTGATGGATGGTAGATGACAACTATTCAGATGGGCAGTCCAGAGATGCAGCTGCCCTGTCTAATTTAATCTGTATTAAAGAAATCAGCACCATATCGCGTGCCCGGTCGATGCGCTTGCAACCCGGTGACGTGATTTTTGGCTATGATAGCCAGCCATTTAGAAGTGGCATTACCGATTTTCAGGAATTGCTCGAAGAGTGTGACGAAGAAGAAGGCGTTCTTCTGACCATATGGCGTGATGGTCTGATTTTGAATATAGTTGGTTATGGCCCTCTTGGTGCAACATATGAATTTATTAATTCTGAAATTGTGGAAAAGATAGAAGCAGATATTCGCGATTATACCATTCCACAAAAAAAGAACCTGATTGTGTTTGAGGTCTTACGCGATCTCTATCGCCGGTGTGAGATTATTGACACCACGCCAGATCCTATGGCGACTTATATGCCACCGCTATGGCTAGTCCAGCACCGGTTATTTGAACCCCTGCTGGCCATTTCACTTATTTATGCCATTACTTTTGCCGTGCACTGGGTATTGTTTGTGATTAGCTATATCGTGCTTTGTGTGTATTTCAAACGCGCGTCACTGATGATGTTGCGTAGCTTTATTGTCTATAAACAATATCAGATGTGGCTAGTCATTGCCGCCAGTGATATTAAAGAAGTGCAAGTGGCTTGCCGGAAAATGGACCCGAAAGCACGTTTCAAAAACTCGCTGGTTGGTGAACCTGTCGTTGATGAAAAACCGAAAAAGAAAAAGAAGCGTTCAGCCGTCCCCGGCACCTGAATAAGCGGTTTAACTTTATTATATTATTATTTGTTTATCTTTACTTTATTACCATTAAATGATGCTATGCCGACGCCATGACCACCAACACAACCAGTGGCATGAAGGCATATGTTATGTTACCATAGCCTCATCATCTGCATGTACATGTGCATGACTATATTCTCATTTCATCAAAAGAAACAACCATAGCCTCTTTGTTTAAAGGCTATGGATATGGACGGGGGTAAGGATATAAGATGCTATCCTATGCTATTCTACCAGCGAAGGCACTAATTAGTAGTTGATCTCAATCTCGATACGGCGGTTCTTTTGGCGACCTTCTTCGCTGTCATTGCTGTCAAGTGGCTTTTCTTCGCCATAACTGATGGCTTCTAATCTCTGGCCATTGATCACGCCTGTATTCTGCAATGCCTGCACCACACTGGCCGACCGCGCCGCCGCCAAATCCCAGTTGTCACGAAAAGCAGAACCAAAGATCAGCGGGACATTATCCGTATGACCGGATACCTTGATCATGCCCTTGCTTTCAGAACTGGAACTCGCAATCTTGTTCATAATCTCAACAGCATCAGCGGTTAATTGTGCCGAACCAGATGCAAATGCACCACCTGATCCCACAGTAATGATGACCTTATCTTCTTCACGCTGGACATCAACCAGCCCCTGACCAATTTCCTGCCGTAACATAACTTTCAGTGCATCTTCGGCGATTTCTGCCTTTCGGCTGGATTCAGCTGCCTCAGCACTAGCCGCACTGGCGGCTTCGGCTGTTTGGCTTTGCTGCTGTTCAGCGGCTTCTGATGCGGCCAGCAGTTTTTCCAGCTTTTCTTCCAGACCACCGAACAGGACTTCCTGATTGGATTTACCGGCAGATTCTTTGGCTTTTTCAAGTGCATCAAGGGTTTCTCGCAATAATTGCGGCATATTCTGTTCAGATGAATTGCTTGCTGTAAAATTAACCACAACATTATCACCTAGCGTTTCGACCTCAATATCACCGCGCGCTATCGCCGCTTCCAATGCTTTGAGAATATCATCAGCGCTACCGTCCTCGCCCTCACCTTCATTGGTTTTGGTCTGGACTTCCAGATCAGGTTTTGTAATGTCAGTCGTTTGCTGGGTCATATCCTGCGATAAGGATGGCGCCGGGGAAGGGCTGAATTCCAGCGATAATACGGTTGTGCCTTTCGGCTGTTCAACAATTGGGATCACACGCTGAACACCAAAAGCATTTTTCAGCGACCCTGAAATCTGTTTAAACTTAGGAACGTTAAATTCAGCAAAAGACAGAATCAGAACGAAGAACGCCATAAGAAGCGTAGCCATATCGGCGAATGTTGCCATCCATGCCGGTGCACCCACGGGGGGGCATTTGGGACATTCTTCTTCTTCCTGTTCTTCTTCAGGCGCTGCATCGGCTTCTGTTGCCATAACGCGATCCTTTCTCTAATTCTTGATCCGGATAATAATATTTATCCGGCGGCTTCTAGGGCTGCCTGCACCTTAGGTGGCAGATTAGATACCATTTGATCCTGAATATTTCGTGGGGATTCCCCGCGAGCAATATTTTTCAAACCCATCACAACCATTTCACGATAAACCGCTTCATGCGATGTAAACCCTTCTAGTTTTGTCAACATCGGAGCAAACATGATATTAGCAATAAACGCACCATAAAGCGTCGTCAGCAAGGCCACCGCCATCGCTGGGCCAATCGCTTTCGGATCAGCCATGTTACCAAGCATCAGCACCAATCCGACCAGCGTGCCAATCATTCCCATGGCTGGTGACAGATCAATCCATGCTTTAATCACGTTCTGATTGGCTTCATGGCGGGATTTCATCGCCTTGATTTCCTGTGTGAGCTGTGCCGTCAGCTTTGATTCATCCGCACCATCCACCAGCATCTGCAATCCTTTTGAGAAAAACTTATCCGGAACATCCTGCCCTTCAAGCGCCATCATGCCGTCTTTTCTGGCAATGCCGGCAAGCTCAATCATGCGTGTAACCAGCTCATCATGCTTTTTAATTGGTGGTAAAAACGCTTTTGCCATGACTCCGAAACTGCCGAGAAAAGTACCAAGCGGGGCGGTGTACATAACCGCAAAGAATGTTCCGCCAAACACAATCAGGATCGAGGGAGTGTCGATGAAAGCGCCAAGACCACCACCCGACATCATAGCCATCATGATCATGCCAACAGCGCCTAAAAATCCAATTAATGATGCAATATCCATAATAATAAACCGTGTTTGTCGTTCAAATCATCTAGAGCTGTGCAAGTTTAATACCACTTTTTAAAGCCCTGCTAAAATATTGGTGCAAAAGTTGCAGTGTTACTTTTATTAAAATAAAGTATATTATAATTAACTGATATTGGAAATGGAGCTTATCCATAATGTCCATTATAAATCACTTTTCTAAACGAATGACCATGATCTGTCTGTTGATTATTGTCACCGGCATTGCCATGCGGCCGTCACTGGCATCAACACAATTTATCATACGTGATCATATTGTCATTGATATCCGTTCCGGTGTTGAATGGCTGCGGTGTAGCGTTGGCCAGACATGGAATGGCGAAACCTGCACTGGTGAGATTGTCAAACTTAACCATGATGACATCGAAAAAGCCATTGTGATCGCGAATGAGCAATTAGGCGGCAATTGGCGCCTGCCCAGTCTGGCTGAACTGGAAGGTATTGTCTGTTATGAATGTGACGGCGTTAAAATTGACATGGTGGCATTTCCCAATACCTCTGGTGAACCCTACTGGACAAATGAGCAGAATCCGTATGCCTCACGTCATTATTATACGGTTAATTTTTTCACCGGACACCGGTATGGGCGTTTTTTTCCCTATCAGGAAATGGCCGTCAGATTTGTTCAGGATCGCTAGCCGTCTGGCGTTTCTGCCATAACCAGAACACCAGTTTTGCAAAAAACCCGACCCCGCCAATAATCCATATCACCGCTGCCACGCGTGACGTTGTTACTTCTTGCAAGGCATCAAGTTTATCAGTGGCCAGCAATCCAAGCACTACCAGCATTAATACGGTCAGCATAAATAACCGGATAATGCGGCAACGCTGGCAACCTGTTTTACGCTGCGGTTGTGATCGGCTTAACGTTATCATATGACAGACCTTATCCCACATGAATTGGTAAAATGAAGAAACAGCAATATTGCAAAAATCATACCATATTATCATTAAATGATATGCCGGAAACTTGACACTACTTTAACCTTTAATTAACCATTTAACAATAATATGTTGTTTTTATTTATAATATTTAACTAATATTTGACAATTTTAACCGTCAAATGTTTATTTTGCGATAACGAAAATGTTACCTCATCTTAACTGTCATAACATTGACGTGGGAGGATGACATGCAGTTAATGCCATCAATTAAAGCGAAGCAGAAACAATCACTGATCATTACGCCGCAGTTACAACAGGCGATTAAATTACTGCAAATGACCAATCTGGAAATTAAGCAATTTCTGGATGATCAAGCGCTGGAAAACCCTTTTCTGGATGTAGACCATTCGGATGCAGAGCAACCCATTGCGGCAACTTCTGATCATCAGAACGCTGATCACCAGATGGCAGATGCGGCAACCGAAGCTCCAGCTTCCCTCACCGAATTAACACCTGAAAATAACGCGCTTTCAGATGATCCTACCGAAAACTCTGATATGGATAATCGCTATTCATCATCTGAACATGACACTGTTACACACACGTCTTCCCAATCTTCCGGCCATAACCCCGGACATGGTGACGATGTTGACTGGATGGGACAGATTGCAAACCCTGAGCCGGGGCTACATGCCAAAGTCATCAGCCAGATTGAACTCGCCATTGCGCCAGAACATGCAGGCGTGGCCTATATGCTAACAGATATGCTGGCGCCAACAGGTTGGCTTGATACCCCCCTTGATCAGATTGCCACCCAGACCGGTCTTAGCGAAGACAGACTGGAAGCCGTATTAGCTGAGCTTCAGCATCTAGAACCTGTTGGCGTATTTGCGCGCAATCTGGCTGAATGTTTGAAAATTCAGGCAATTGATGCCGATTGTTATGATCATGTCATGGCTGTTGTTTTGGATCATCTGGATGTGCTGGGCAAGGGTGATATTGCCAGTCTGGCGCGAAAAGCTGATTGTGATCATGATACGATTATTGATGCGCTGACCACTATTCGCAGCTTTAACCCTAAACCGGGTGAGGCATATAGCAATGATCTGCCACCATTATCCGAACCTGACGTTATTGTCCGCAAAACCGCTGATGGATGGGCAGTTGATCTGAACCGGTCTACCTTACCGACTTTGCACATCAAAGAAGGTTACGCCGATGCCATCGCAGAAAACATGAAATCGACCGGCCAGAGCGATCAGAATGAGTTTATTGCCAATGCCATGGGTTCAGCACGCTGGCTCAAGCGGGCGCTGGAACAACGGAACGAAACGACAATAAAAATTTGTGGTGAGATTGTTCGCCAGCAACAGGATTTTATGAAATACGGTATGGAAGCATTGAAACCCATGCTGCTGAAAACCGTGGCTGATGCAGTAGGTATGCATGAAAGCACCATTAGCCGCGTCACCAATGGAACCGTAATTAATACGCCGCGCGGTACTTTTTCGCTGAAAGCATTTTTCAGCGTGTCTATTGTTTCTGATCAGGGCGAAGGCAATATGGCGGCAACCGCTGTCCGGACGCGGATCCAACATCTGATCAAATCCGAAAACCCGAAAAAGCCGCTTAGCGATAGCGACATTGCATCAGAAATCAGTGATCAGGGTATTACTCTGGCACGGCGCACCGTAGCAAAATATCGGGAAATGCTGCGGATACCATCATCATCTGAACGCCGCCGTCTGGGGCGTATGCAGATGATTGGCTAAAAATAAAACTCTATTCGGATGAACCCTATAAGTGGGATTATCTAGCCCTGACGTGCAGACAGTTTTTGGTGAATAGCCAAATAGGATTCGCTTGTCTGACCATAATCATTCATATAATGCGCTAGCGGCATCGTCTCGCTATGTGTGATCTGATCCTGATCGTCATAATGCACAACATTCACTCCTATTTTAGTTTGCGGACCATCCTCGGCATCTGCAAATGTTTTGATATGATTTTCGTTCATTGCAAGCTCCTATGTGTAAAGAACAAGCGTGATTTGCATATTTTATGCCAATATAACGGCTTATTTTCCGCTATATGCTAAGCTGAGCCATCTGATCTAGAAATTTCTGATGGTTTTGCGGCATATTTTCCATGCGGTCGAACACAACGCTAGCTGGAAAAGACGTTATCTCTGTCTTACCATATGCGATGGTGGTGTGTTTCCAATCCGCCCCTGCCAATACTTCTGGCAAGCCAAACATCTGATCTGCTTCGTAAAACCGGATAATAATGCGGCCAGACCGGTCAAGAACAACAATTTTCCCTGATAGCACCAGATAGAAATGTGTGGCTGGTTGTTTTTCTCGGAACAGAACTTCACCACTCCACATCCTGATATGTGATATCAGATGCTTCATATGGCAAAACCCATCATGACTGGTTGTTGTTTTTTGACAACTTCGGATGCCATTGAACAGGCAAAAAGCCAGCTGGCAATATCTTCTTTTCCCCAGTGGTTTTCAATGACATGGCGCGGGATAGCCAGAACCTCACATGCAGAACTGGCCATGATATCCAGATCATAATGATCCAGTGCCAGAAAAGACACAAAGCCAATCATATCCCCTGCTGCAAAATCCTTCCCCATACGCGATCTGGGTTTTGGATGTGATTTAGCATGGGCGCGGCCAGATATCAGATAATAAGCCTGATCTGTTGGCATACCAGCCAATATGATCAGCCGTCCTCTGGCATGGATAAGCCGGGGATAGTGCTGAACAAACTGATCAACGTGTAAAGGTGGTTTCATGTCATTGTCCTTCTATAAAGGAAAACGACTGACAGAAAAAAATGTTAGATCATTTCGCTTTCATCATGACTATTTTGACCTTTGTGATCAGTCATGCATCAGATGCTCTTGTTCGCGCAATATCTTGATCAGCGCATTGACATGCTGTTCGGACAGATGAAACTCTCGCCGCAGTTTTTCGATTTTGACCAGCTCGTCTTCTGATAAAACCCCATCACTTAACGCTGTTGCAATTTCGGCCTCAATAATGGCTTTGCGTTGTGACATCTGGTTTGAAAAAGCCGAGGCCACAATACCAGTTAGCAACGCTACCACACATACCCCCATCAAGGCGGTAATAGCGCCGATCACCTGCCCTATGGGAGTGATTGGCGACACATCCCCATACCCAACCGTGGTGAGCGTGATCAGTGACCACCACATTGTTTGGGGGATGGAGGAAAATTCATCTGGCTGGGCTTTATGTTCAACAATATACATCATGGCGCTAGACATAAATAACGCAATCAGGAACAGATAACTGGCCGCACCGAAAGACCCTATTTCTGACCGGATTGCAGAAATTAAATCTTCGAGAGCAGATGAATAATGCGATATCTTGAACAATCTGATTAACCGCAATGCCCGCAACCATCGCAAATCCACCTGCCCCATGATCAACGGCAGAATACTAGGCAGAATAGCAATCAGATCAATCAATCCGGTAAAGCTGAAAATATAATTCAGCCGACGCCCGAAAGGTGATGCGTAGCCGCAAGTTTCGTTCGCCCCACTTGCCCAGATACGCAATAGATATTCAGTTCCGAAAATTATCACCGAAAACATTTCAAAGATAAAAAAGGCCTGATGATAGGTATCCCCAATCGTATTCACCGATTCAAGGCAGATTGCGGCAACATTCAAAATAATCAGCGAGCCCAGAAAGCGGTCGACCACGCGGCTTTTTCTGTCTCCCTTGCTTCCTCTTTCGAGAATCTGAAGCATGCGCGCTTGCGAAATCATCTGACTGTCACCCTTAAAACATTATCATCTGTTAAAGAGAGTATACGGGGAAAGCGGTTCTGCTTCAATCCGAAGAAAATTGTTGTGCTATATCAATATTTTCAACACAGCGTTTAGCAAAATCCATTGTATAAGCCCGGCCATATAACTGGGTCATGCGCATAATGCCAAACCGTGCCGATGCCAATGCAACAGCGTTCGGGTCACGGCGAATACCGGCAATCATATGCAAAAGTTCTTCGATATTATCCCTGATGCTTTCAAGCCGGCGCACTTCATCCGCGCTAAGTGAGCTATTATCATCATCTACCATCTTATGCATCTTGGGACATTGTTTTTGCAGATATATGACTTCACCCATGATATGACCTGTCCGGTTTTGCGTTGTAAGTTGGTAAACCTTTAAACGGCAAATCTGATCATATTGTTAATCGGAAACATGTCTTTATATCTGGCATGAGAATTGCTGTTGGATATGTATGTTGATAATCATGGCACGCAAAATCTGTCACTCTGTCTGGCTTACAGCCAGTATCACCATTAGCGTGATGACCTATCCTGCCATAGCGCAAAACAATATTCCACTGGCTGATCATATTGGCGGTGATGACAATTGTGAGCATATTACCCGTATTGTTGAAAAAACCTTTGCCATGCCCGATGGCATATTGACCGCAATTACCCGTATTGAGGCTGGACGCGTCACCGGTAATGGCACCCGTGAAGGGTGGCCATGGACGATCAACCATGCAGGTAAAGGACTATTTTTTGATAGCAAGGACAAGATGCTGGCCTATGCCGAATACCAATTGGTTGATGGTGATCAGAATATGGATATCGGTTGTATGCAGATCAGCCATTACTGGCATAGCGAAAACTTTACTGATCTGGAAGAAATGGGTGATCCCTTTACCAATATTGCCTATGCCGCCGCGTTTTTATCTGATCTGGAAGCTACTCACGGGTCTTGGGATCAGGCTATCCGGCATTATCATAACGCTAACACCGAACAGAACACGCCTTATGTAAATAAAGTTTATGCGGCGTGGGATGCGATTGGTTCAACACCAGCGATAACAGACACTATTCCAGCAAATATCAGTAATGATACGGCATCTGACATCATGCCTAGTACCGCCAGTCTGGATGCGTTCCCTATTGATATCACAACCCCTGATATGATCTTACCGGAATTGCCTTTTCAGGAACAGGTGGCATCACCCGAATTACCATTAACCGCACCAGTTACCGTGGCACCAGTAGCAACCCTTACTATTCCGAAACCCCAAGACCCTCTAGCCATGCTGAAAGCAAAACAGCCACATTTGAAGGGTAAATGGGATAAGGTAGAGGCGTTTCGCAAACTCCTAGATTATTAATTTAGAAAACATAAAATACTATATCTCGCATAAAAAAAGCCGGAATATAATCCGGCTTTTCTTCTGTTTTTCAGGAGAGATATTATCATGCGTAAAATTATAAACGACTTCATTAAAAATTGTTTAGCCAATTTACGCCCCTAATCCACAATTAAATTATATATGATCATAATGTATCCACATGTTTACAAATCCGAATTTATGTTTCAAAATAATTTACAATATTTAGAAAATGACAAAATATAGTTCTATGGAGGAAAGTAATGAAGTTAAGAACAATGATTGCCACCGCTGCATTAGCCATTCCCTTAATGACGGGTTCTGCTGTTGCGCTGGAAATGGGCGCAACGGATCAGCCGATTAAATTGGCTATGAATGAATGGACAGGCCAGCATCTTACCACACGTGTCGCTGGTGCTATTCTGGAAAAGGCCGGATATAACGTTGAATATGTCACCGCAGGTTATGGGCCACAATTTATTGCTATGGCTGATGGCGAATTACACGGCGCTATGGAAGTCTGGACATCTAACCTACCCGGTCAGTTTAATGACATGGAAGCTGCCGGCGGCGTCAAAGATATTGGCGCTCTGGGGCTGAATGCGCGCGAAGGTGTGCTTTATCCTATCCACATGAAAGACATGTGCCCCGGTCTGCCTGATTGGGAAGCGTTGAATGCATGTGCTGCAAAATTTGCAACCGTAGAAACCATGCCAAAGGGTCGTCTGCTTGACTATCCGGCTGACTGGGGTTCACCGGGTGCTGATCGGTTTAATGCTATGGGCATGGATTTTCAGGCTGTTCCAGCTGGATCAGAAGGTGCGCTTATCACTGAACTGGAAGCATCTATTGCCAAAAAATCACCATTACTGCTGACTTTCTGGCAACCCCATTGGGCACTGGCCGAATATGAAACCGAATGGGTGGCGTTACCGGCGGGTACTGATGAATGCTATAATGATGCTTCATGGGGCGTTAACCCTAACGCCACTGGTGACTGCGACTTCTCACCAACCCGCATCTTCAAGGTAACATGGTCAGGCATGAATGATACATGGCCTGTCGCGGGTGAGATTCTTGCCCAATACACCATGGATGCTGGTGATCAGCAAAATATGATGGCTGCTATTGATGGCCGTGGTGAAGATATTGATGATGTTGTTGCGGCATTTGTTGCTAGCAAAGCATCCAATATCGATAGCATGATTGCCGCCGCAAAAGCGAAGTAATCAGATTGACAACTATCTATTTGCGACAGGCAGACCCGTTTTGCCTGTCGCTCTTTGCTTCATGACGCCCGCAGAGAAGCAAAGAGCATAGTAATTATTATTGCAGGATATTTATGAAAACCCAGGATCGCATAAATCAGATACATCCGGTCAAGTTATCTTGTGATGCTTTGTGGAAGGTATTTGGCAATGATGCCGATATACTAAAATCTGACCCTAAATGGCTAGCTATGAGCCGCGCCGAACGGTCAGAAACCTTGAGGGAAAATGGTTATATCGTTGGCGCAGAAGATATCTCTTTTTCTGTTCACGCTGGTGAATTATTTGTCATTATGGGGC